>Ga0272442_10009783_pt1 | contig 11916 bp, 9 predicted proteins | sample SSMForm2O_FD_200262 | JGI IMG/M metagenome (GOLD analysis project Ga0272442, IMG submission 200262) | Marine sediment archaeal communities from Little Sippewissett salt marsh, Falmouth, MA, United States - SSM-Form-2O | ecosystem: Environmental > Aquatic > Marine > Wetlands > Sediment ... | reverse complement strand
TCAAAACTGTCTTGAAATCTCTAGCTTTTTTATGGCTTTCTGTATTTACCGTGCAACTACAAAAAGTAAGTGAAATCACCACAAACTAAGTACAAAGAAAACTTCACTGTGCTGACTCCTCAGAGGTGCTCAATTAATTATACACGGAATCTAAAATTCTTCAAACCATTTTTTCAGACATTTCCTGTCGTCTTATCTCTGCCGGGCCAAAGACAAGATGGATTCAATCTTACCCATTTTAACATTTTCATCATTCCATCTGACTTGTCATCCCCGAGAAGTTACTACCTTGGTGAGCAACAGGGGAACACGCGGGATTTTTGCCCGATTTTGAAAACACACCGCAAATTGCACATCTTTTTGCATCTTTTTTTTCAATTTTTCTCACTTTTCCTCTTTTTTTCCTCTGTTCATTGTCATTTTGTAACTTTTTTTTCAATTTTTTGACGTTTTTAAAACCCCCACCCGCATTTTTAGCCCAAAAACAAAGGTGCCTTAAAACCCTCCACACAAATCCACCCCCATTTTTAGCCCAAAATCGAGCTATTGTTTACGCGCTCTTGTCTAATTTTCCCCGCACAGCCTTTTAATATCTCTCGCCACTATCTCCGCGATAATATCCTCTTGCCCCAATGACGTAAGTCTTTGTGGTTCAAGAGCATAGCGAAACGACTCAACTGCTGGCCGTGCTTCCGATTCCATCTTCCTCTCCGGACTTTTGCGTTTGATTGCAGTGATTTTACGCTGCTCTGCCATTATCTCTTCAGCCAAATCAAATCGCGGTATCTCACTCCGCCCCTGCTCTATCTCTTTTATTTCCAATGCCTTAGCTTCATCTGCCTGTACAGCCTCCGCCTCTTTTTCATCCTCTTTTTCCTGATTCTTTCTCATTTCCTCCCTATTATACGGCGGCATTATATCCCGCGCACGAAGAATATCTTCTTTACATTCAAGAATATCAGCATCCAGTTTTTCGTTCTTGTCATCTTCATTCATCGCCATAACCTCCTGAAAACACTGCACTACTGTAATATCTGTATTCTTCTAAATCAAGTATAAAATGCAATTTCCCTCACTTCAGCCACCTGATAACATCGCCTGCTCTCACAACATATCCGCACCACCCGGCAATACTCCGAAGCGCCCCGACATGCAGCTCCCGGTTAAATGCCGCCGTCCCATCAGCAATATAATAAACCCCAAAATCCCGCATAAAAGCATCAAAAGCCGTGATATAGGGACAAACATTCGTCATAACTCCGCAGATTACAACCTGCTTTATCTCAAGACACCGTAGCGTACATTCGAGGTCGCTCTGGTAAAATCCGCTGTAGCGCCGCTTCATTATAACCTTTTCACCGGCCGATACTTGCAGCCCTTTGGCTATTTCAACATCACTGCTTCCTTCCAGTATTGGCTTCGGCCACCAGTTCGAAAGGTGCTTCCCTCTGTCATGCTCCACCGAATGGTGACCCTGAACAAGCCAGATTACCGGCCGCCCAGCACCACGAAACCCATTAACAACCTCGCCAACACGCCCTACAATAGCACGTGCATTCGCTGAAGAAAGCCCTCCATCGCCATCTACAAAGGGTTTTGTCATATCAATCACGAGAAGGGCCGCATCTTCTTTTTGCAGCGGAGCAATCTCTCTCCACTGATAAGGGCCGATTTCCTCCATCCACTTGTCAAGTTCGCCGTCGAGCGTATCGGCCGTAACATACCTCTCAGAAAGCTCTTGTGGTCCCGACATCTTTATTTCCTTATCCTTAACCTCATTCAATACCGGCGAAAATCGTGGGTAGTATTATTACGTTACATTTGCTTTAACTTACTTGTTTTTTCGTGTTTGCTGAATTCGTAAAGCTATGTCTTCTAAATATTTAGGAGAATATAGTGTCCTTTCACCTCCGTCGTGCCGAAAGTTCTCTTTTCTGTCAGTCTTTCCTGTTTTTGTGTTAATCCATTCTGCCGTATATACCCCCCTCGGTAGCTCCACCAACAACTCAGCCGCATCCCCGCCGTTGATATAAATTGCATAAGCTATGCCCTTCTGGACCAGCGCACTGGCGGTTACATCTTCGGGCATTTCGTTTTTGATAACTGAATTGTCCGGCTTCATTTTAATAAAATCAAGGTTATTAATAAAGTTATTGAGGATTTCAAGTTGTTTTCGCAGCACCTGCCCGCCGCCGCCGGGGGCATTGATGTCAGCCGTTCCATCTTCATTGCCTACTATGAATGAATAATCGAGGTTATTGTATAGCCCTCCGCCGGCGATTATAAAATCCCACCCCTCAATTCGATACACCCCCGGCTCGCTGCCGGCAAAGCCCGTTTCATCATCCCCTATAACTTTATTCAGGCCATAGTTTTCCCCAACCGCCGTTGGCGGCTTGGCATAATGAAAGTTGAAAATCGACACATACGGATTAGGATTCGTTATTTTCTCCGTCTTATTGGCGATATTCTGAGCTATCAGGTGTTTTACATTCAGGTTCGTTTCGGCCCCAACGATTGTCTCAGCTATTATATTTTGCCAATTGACTGTTACACCCCCAAAATAAGGCTCATTACAGATTTCATAATAAACGTTGTCGAAATCCTTTAACTCCTCTAAGATTTTGCATACCATTGCCTTCTGTATTGCCAGCAGCTTCGGATACCCGAGCGTATAAACCCCGGTTCGCTTCATATTGCCGATGCCGTTAATGTTGTTGGCGATATTCATCGGGCTAAGTTCCCACATACTGTCTTTGTAGAAGGGGCAAAACAGCACCAGTTCAACCACAATCCCGCATTTGCCGGCTTCAGCAACAAAGCTCCGCAAACGTTCAAAATAGGCATTATCCCACCTTGTCAGGTCGAATTTATTACCGCCCCCGGCATAACCGGGCGCCTGGCTGCGTGCCCACGGGCATATAAGCCGCCCTTTGCCCGGCGCCAGCGTATTGTTCTCGATTTTGAACGCCCCGAACGGCTCGCAGTAGGCCCCGCTGAATGTACGAGTCAGGTTAAAACCGTGTGATTCGAGTGTTTTGAGGTACTTGCTGTAGTTAAAGTCCCGGTTGAGCACTGCGCCGTAATGTTCGGCTGAGGTGATAAGTACCGTCGGTTTGCCGCGCCAAAGGAAATAATGTGGATTCTCCGGATGCAGTTGAATAGGCCTGGTTTTTTTCCCCAATTCCGACGAGATACACCCGCTTGTGACGGCTGATAACCACATTACCAAACAAACCAATATTATTAGTCTAAAACCTTCAATATTTGTCCCCATCCTGTTTACTTTTTCCCTGATTAACAGCGTTTTGTGTGCCTTTTGAGCCATTTCGATATCCTTTTGAAGTCTGCCTGTCGGTTTTAACTTATTTTGGAGGACCTAACGAAAACTGTGTAAAGTCGCCGGGATTTAGCTGCTTTATAAGCGAGTGAATATCATCGGTTTTAACAGCTTTAATGGCCTTAATATCATCTTCTACGGTGCGATATTCCTTCAGGTATATCCAGTTGACTCCCAGGTTTTCCAGACGCCCCATCGGCAGTTCGTTTTTGATAACAAGGGCGCTGAGAATTTTGTTTTTTGCTGTCCGGGTTTCATCTTCGGTAACGCCGTTTTTAGACAGATTTTGAAAAATATCGCTGACCGTATCGAGCACTTTAGCCACATTTTCGATGCCGCAGCGGATATAGCTGTAAAATACCCCTGTGCCGTCCATAGCTCCAAAATGCATTGTCGCCGATTCCGCCAGTGCCTTGTCAACCAGTTCCCAGAAATATCTCGACCCGACGTCATCGCCTACAATCACCCCCAAAAGCGAAGCGGCAAATCTTCTCTTATCCTGAGCGGGCACCCCCGTACTCATCAGGCATATATGCTCACGGGCCAGGTTTGCTTTTTCATCTCGCTTTTCCTTTCGGCTGCCCCGGCAATGTTCCAGCTTTCTTTCCACAGGTTGTTTTTGCCATTTGCCACAGCCGTTTTCAGCCGTAGAACAAATCTGGTCCCAGCTGAAATTGCCCGCACACGCCAAAACCAGATTATTTGGTGCGTAGCGATTAGCAAAATAGCTTCTCATCTGCTCAGCCGTCAGGTTATCTATACTTTCCTCGGTGCCCAAAACGCTGTTGCCGCAGGGATGCCCGTCAAAATGCAGGCTTCTGCATTTATCCATAACATCGAAGGTCGGCAGGTCTTTGTACATTGCGATTTCTTCTTTAATTACGTTTTTTTCAATATTGAAATCGTCGTCTCTGAGGCTTGGCCTCATCAACTCTATCCATAGACTCGTTACCTCGATTAGGTATTCGGGAAGAACTGCCGCATAAAAAACGGTGTTTTCCTCGCTGGTAGAGGCGTTGAATTGTGCCCCCGTTTTGTCAAATGCCTCATTGACTTCAAACGCACTTAGCTTTTCTGTGCCTTTGAACAGCATATGTTCGAGAAAATGTGATACGCCGTTTATCTGCTTTGTTTCATCGCGAGAGCCTGTTTTAACAAAGAAACCAACCGCCGCAGATTTGGCGGATTTGTTGACTTCGCCGATTAAACTCAGGCCGTTCTGTAGTATCTTCTTTTTGAATTCCATATTTGGCTCTACTTAACAGTTATTTGTTTCGGGCCGATTGTTACGACCGTAAAATCTTCGAACTTATTATTACGCAAAAAGGCAAGCACCGAATCAGCCGTAGTCTGCTCGATTTTATTTTTAATCTCATCCAGGCTTCGAACTCTGCCTAATATATAGTAATCGCTCCCGACGGCCCCGGCCCGGCTGCTGGACGATTCACTTTGCAGAATCAATGAGCTTTTTAAGCCGATTCCGGCCCTTTTGACTTCTTCCTCGCTGATTCCTTCACTGAGCCGATTAAATTCTGCAGTTATCACATCGAGCGTTTCCTGTGCCTTTTCCGGTGTTGTGCCTGCATAACAAGCTATGCCGGCTGCCTCTTTCAGACCGTGATACCGTGCCCCGATTGCATAGCACAGACCTCTTTTTTCTCTTACCTCGGTGAATAATCTGGCGCTCATACCACCGGAAAGAACCGATATCGCCACCCGCGCATTATAGTAGTCCTCGTCGGCCGGCCTTACCGTCTTGGTCATCAGCCCTATATGCACCTGTGCGCCGTCGTTATGCAGGTGCTTGTATTTGCTGGCTTTAGAGCCGATTGCAAACGCCGGTAGTTCTTTAGTATCCTCGGTTTCAAATAGATTCTCTATTTGCCGGCATACGGCCTCGAAGTCATATTTGCCCGCAACACTGAATATCGTTTGTGACAAATTAAAGTTCTCTTTTATGATTTTCCTTGTTCTTTCAGCCGTCAAAGCCTTTAGTTCGTCAATATCTCCAACAGTACTGCGTCCCAGAGGTGGCGGATAGAACTGCTCTCGCAGTTTTAGCATAACATTATGGCGGGGGTCGTCGTCCAGGGCCAGCACACTGTCTACGGCTAATTGCCTGGCTAATTCAAATTGCTCTTTTTCCAGGCTTGCCCGCAGTATAATGTCGGCATACAAATCTATCGCTTCAGCCAGGTTTCCTGCTTCCAGTGAGGCCCCGATAGTTATATGAGAGCTTCCGACCGAACTGCCCCTGTGCAGTCCCAGCCCGTCAAGAGCATCGCTAAGCTGCCTGCTGTTCTTATCGCCTGCCCCCCTGAAAATCCAGTCTGTAATTACATTTCCAGCCCCACAGCAGCCTTCATCTAAAACTGCAGCACCAGACGGCAGCATAAAGCCAAACGCCGCCGACCCGACCGCTTCCATCGGTTCTCCAAGAAGAACCATCCCGTTTTTTAGTGTGTGCTTATCAAATTGTTCTGCCATTTACACCTTTCCTGAATTCTTCAAACTCTGCCTCCGGTTGCCTGAGGCTACTTTTTTTCAACAATCACCGCCACCTCTACCGCTGCGTTGAGAGGTAATTGCGCTACTCCCACCGCCATCCGCGCATGCCTGCCGGCATCGCCGAATACCTGCTGCATCAGTAAAGATGCCCCGTTTGCCACCTGCGATTGTCCGGTAAAGTCTGCTGCACTGTTGACAAACACCTCCAGACGAACTATTCGACGTACTTTTTCGAGCGAACCGAGTTGTGCCTCTATTGCAGCCAGGGCATTGATGGCGCACAGCCGGGCCGCTTCCTGCGCCTGGGACAGTTCGATGTCACGGCCGACTTTGCCGATGAATACCACCTTGCCTTCACGTATAGGAAGCTGACCGGAAACGAAGATTAAATTTCCGGATTCAACCGTGTTCACGTATGCGGCAACCGGCGTCGTTACTTTAGGAAGGGTAATCCCCAGCTCAGACAGACGCACATTAATTGCTTTTTTACTAAAAGAACCGCCGCCCGAAGAGACCGACTCACACCCTTGACAGAGCGCCAAAACCGCCGGTAAAAGTACAATTATCAAAGTAAATCTCATTCAATATCTCCTTCTGTTTCAATTGAGTAAAAGAGAACGAAGAATTCTACCAACAAACCATCCTCTCTGCAACCGGCAAATAAAACAATAATCGTACCAAAGATTGTGGGAGAATTTTTGGGAAAGTTCTCTTACTGCTGTCTAATAAACCACTTTCCGCAATTCACACAGCCACCAGCCCGCGTACTGGTAGGTCACTTAACGCTTGTGTTTATAAATCCCCTTCTTAGTCATTTCCTCAATTTAACAATCTGGACCAATTCGCCGGATTTGTCCTTGTACTTCCAGAAATACCATCCGTTAACGGCCCCCTTCTCTATTACGGCTTTGCCCGCACCGGACGGTCTCTCATACAATTTACCATTTTATTTCTCCGCTCTTAAAAACATTAGCTTTATACTCCTTGCCCTTGTAAGTGGCATATATCGGCTGATAATGCCGAAAATACCAATCAACGCCTGTCGTTAATGCGTTAGGATTTAGCCCCCAGCCCACGTGCTGGTGGGTCACTTAACGCCCCGCACTTAGTCCATGACACCATATATACGATCTCTCTCCCATTATCTATTCCATAATAACGATGCTCCGGCTTTGCCGGAGGCTTCCTTATCACTTACCACCTTGCGATGCTCACTTGCTTTTCTTTTATACTCTTCCAATTTTAATGCCGCCGGTTTTAACCGGGGGTTCGTTACTTTTCTAATTTCAATACCATCTGTTTGAACTGGTGGCTCGAAGTCAAGTGAGTTCACACTTGTATTACAATTTAAAAAAATCAGGGCCGGGCTGCGGAGGGGGAGGAGGGAGCGATTTCCCGACCCTGACGTATTTTTTATCTTTTTTCAAAAAAAATCAGGGCCGGGTTCGGAGGGAGAGAGGAGAGCGAAATTTCCCCGACCCTGATATATCTATTGAAGGCCTCGCGCCGCCCGTTTATAAGCTGCTGCGTCGGCCGCGGGCGGTACATAAAAATTTTTTCATGATTTTTTAATATTTTTTCCCCTTTTGATTTAGCCCCCAGCCCGCGTGCTGGGGGTCACTTAACGCCTCGTAATTTGTCCATGTAATCATATCAATTCCCTTAATCTCTCTATATGACCGCCGACGCCCCAAATACAAAAAGAGCACCGCCGCAATCACGCTCACCGCAGGCCCACCAGCGCCCTTGAAGAACGTAAAAGACAAACGGTGCTCTCTCTATAGACTTTAGAGACACCGGCCTTTGTACTGTAAACAGCACAAAAGCATCCGGTGGCTTCCGCCTAAACGAAAGCCACCGAGCCTTCCACACGTTTCTTCAAATACAAACTGGTGGTTTGCGGTGAAACGCATAGAATCTCAGTGATTCTTTTTTTTCCGCGGTTTTCTCTCCGCGTAATATTATTATATACCTGCTGTCTTATTTGGCAAGAACTTTTTTAAGTTTTTTTAATTTTTTTTTCACACTTTTTTTACCCCCACGGGAGTTTTCCTTCTCACTTGCCCCATTGCTACAGTTTATATTCGGTCTTGGCAAGGAGTCCGAATTGACAATACTACCTTTTTTTATGAAATGTTTATCTCTCTATATAATATTTAAGATCTCTATTCTTAAACGCGGGTCTAGTCCCCTCAAGTACATCTATAAGCTTCTTGTTAATTGTTGGATTCTCAATGGCACCGCATGTATAAGTTATTCGATTGCCATTCTGTTTGTCAATTTCTGAGTATATTATCTGCTCTGCATCACATACAACTGCCAAATTTGGATTATGTGTTACAATAATAATCTGCCGCCTCTTCTTCGCTTCTTTTATACAAGAGACCAATATCTTATAAACTGATTCATTATCGAGGTTTTCTTCCGGCTGATCAATAACCAGTGGAATATCATTTTTGTCGATGAAAAGGTAGAATATCAGCAATACCAATCCTCGTTCACCGGGTGAGAGTTGATGAAGTGTTTTCCCTGACCATCGAAGGTTATATTCAGGTATAAGATACTCAATGCAATATAGATAGTCATAAAAATCAATAATTTCCACTTCTTTTCTTATTTGTTCAATAACATATCTTTCTTCGCCGCTTGCTTCCTTACGTTGATCTTTTATTAAACTATTCTCAACAGACTTAATGAAAGTTTCTAAACCTGCATATGTATTAAAATCTGCAACATCCAATATGTTTCGTAACTGAGCTTTTCCTTCCTCGCTTCCATAAAAAGTCCCTTTTTTATTTTGTGCAATATAGTCAAAGAACTTTTTCAAAAGACTTTTACATTCAATTGAAACGTTAAAATCTAACAAAAATCTATCAGGATCAGAAAAAGGAGCGGATTTCATAAAATTTTTAACTGAAGCGTAAAGTTGTTCATAATCCTTTTTGAGCTCATCAAGCCTTTTATATATTTCTCGAATTTTAGTAGTCCGCTTTTCTTTTAATCGTTGAAGTTCATCGGGAATAGTTTTTTCTATTTCTTCCAACATATTTTTATAAAACCAAATTGTTCCTTCTTCAGGAGCATGCTCATTACCTTCGATAGCCACACATTGCTTTTTCCATTCTTGCAACTCTTTAAGATATTTTTGGTAATTCTTATTGTCCTGATCCAGTTCTGTCTTTAGCTCTTCTAATTCATCTTTAGCCTGATTAAGTTTATAAATAGGCCCTTTTTTATTATCTGCTTTCAACGCATTATTAACATCAGCTATTTTTGTTGATGCATCCTTCTGTATATCCTTAATTTCTGCTGTATTTATCTCTAGACTTGCAATATTTTCAAAGTCGATACCAAGATTTGAACATAACAAATCACATTCAGCACGAGATGTTTCAAATTGTTGCTCCAAGTTTTCCAATTTCTGTAACAAGTTATTTGCATCATTTAATCTCTTAGTTAATCCAATCTTTTCAGATTTCAGCCCTGCAATGCTTGTTGTATAATCTTCTATTTCTCCTTGCTTTATAGTTATTTTTTTATTTGTTTCTTCAATTACTCTTTGTCTTTCAGGGTCAGTTTCATCTGGCTTTCTGACTTCTAAAGGCTTTTCAAGTCCATCCTTTTCCGCTTCCTTTAATTTCAACTTATTCTGAAGTTCTTCCTTGTAATTGGGATGGAGCTTGTTTTCCAGTTTAATGATTTCAACATTCAGTGTGTGAATGCTTTTTTTAATTATTCCAATCGCAGCATTTTTCTCATTCGTTTTTGCAGTAATAAGCTCCTCAAGTGATAAGCAGCCTAATCTTTCTGCATCTTCAACATGAGAAAAAATAACTCCCTTTAATTCTTTATTAAACTCTTTTCCCTCAACCTCATCTGAACAAATTCTTTCGAGATAGTTTTGTGGGATATATGCCACCATCTCAACCTCTGTATCAGTTTTTACTTTCGCTGACAAAGGCAATTCTCTTGGAAACCCATCCTCCCATTTCAAGCAGGCAGTAAAGTGTTCTGCTTTATTATCCTTAGGATTACAAAACTTGTCTTTGTGTAAAAAGGAAAAATTCGCTTGTTGCCTACTGTTTCCAAGTAGGCCTATTGTGTCCGATAGGGCACTTTTGCCGCTTCCTTTGTTACCTATTATTGCTACTAATTCAAAATTAAAGGGAATCAATTTATGACCTTCAAACCATTTTTCACCAATAGTAGACTCAGGGTTTTTTTTGAAAATCACGTTTGCTATATATTTAGTTTTATTATTTCGTACTCTCTTAAAAATACTCGGTTCATCCCCAATATAAACCCTTTCTTTAGGCTCATGGAGCACCTGCATTAAGCCTTCAAATGTTGGATCAGCCTTAATCCAAGTATATCTCTTATTATCTGGTTCAAATAGCCGATCATAATTATGCGCATCCGATGAATGAATACATGGCTTAAGACTCTTAAATTCATTTATAAAATCTTGTTTATCATTATGTTTCTCGCCTAGTGCCCATGCTATCGTATTTTTATTAGAAGCAAACAAGAAATTGGCTTTTTGTATTAAAATCTTCCTCACATTGTGATCTTGACCATCCCAATTCAACTTACTTAGGTCTGGGTCGGAAGGTAATCCTATTAAATATTTGTCTTCAAATTTTGTTGAATCCAAAATATCAGAAATCTCACTATCATCTACAACAGCATTCACCATTCCAACGAATAAATCTTTTTCTCCTTCAAATGGTGGGTGCTGACTTTTAAGTATTTTCCCTAGTTCTTCTAAATTGGGTATTTTCAACTTGCGAGTTTGATCAGCACTAAAAGGGTTTCCTTGCTGAACAAAATTAATGTCATGTAAGAAGTTTTCTTCGATATCTTTTATTGAAACTTTATCAGAAAATAAAACATGAAAATTCATTCTCTTACCTTCAATTAGTTTGTCAAGTCGAAACTCTATATTTGGCAAAACAAGAATATTTCTTATTTCTTTAATCTCTTCCAATTTAAAAAGTTTCTTTAATTTTCCCTCATCGTTTAAGTACTTTTTAATTTTTTTATAACCTTCTATTGTAAAATAATCAGTGATTCCAATTACTGAAACTTGTTTATCTAAAGCAAGCATGAAAAGATTCTGAACATACTTATCAAAATCATTTCCAAATTCATTACAAAGATAAGAGCAAGGAGTATGAACTTGTAAATCCCATTTTCGCCAGACTGAACCACGCGTGTCATTCATATTTCAATTCTCCACTTATATTCTCTGCCCAGAATTATATCTCAATTTTCCAGAGCGTCAATTCTTTTTTTCAATATACTCATTCCCAACCGCCATTGTTAATCTTCTCGTTAATTTTACAATTCCACTAAAGCTCTCATAAAAAAATATTTCCCCAATTCTAACAGCTTTCCAGACCCAGTCAAACCATTTTATTTTAATTTTCCTCCACATAATCACCGACTAACAGCCAACCACCCAACCACTCACCCGTCACCACAGCCGCCAACGACCGCCACCATGCTCACCATTCCTCGCCACCGACGAGGACAGCCCTCACGCCTCGCCTTCAGCGAAGCGACCTCCACCGGCCACGCCATCAACCTACCGCAGAAACCAACGCCCGCCACCACCAGCACCAGCAACCCACGACCTCCGCCACGCTCCCCATTCCTCGCCACCGTCGAAAAAACCCCTCGCGCCTTGCCAGTGGCAAGGCGACCTCCCCCAGCCGCAGCCAACCATAACCAGCAAGCGAACCACCCCGACGAACCTTCCCACCACCAGCCGCAGCCGCCCACGCCCCCACGAACTCCCAACCACGAGCCACGAACCACAATCCACCACCTATTTAGAACACCATCAAAAAGATAGTGCTGCTGCTATACCGCGAAAGCTTAATCTGTCCATAATATCCTTTATATAATTAAAAGCCAAAAACCCCTAAAACGCCTAGTTTCCATCATCTACCCACCCTCCACAACCAAACAGCAACCAACTCCTAGCCACCAGCCACGACCCACGAATCACGAACCACCATCCAAGAACTCCCAGCCACGAACCTCTAACCATGAGCCACTAACCA
>Ga0272442_10009782_pt1 | contig 11918 bp, 7 predicted proteins | sample SSMForm2O_FD_200262 | JGI IMG/M metagenome (GOLD analysis project Ga0272442, IMG submission 200262) | Marine sediment archaeal communities from Little Sippewissett salt marsh, Falmouth, MA, United States - SSM-Form-2O | ecosystem: Environmental > Aquatic > Marine > Wetlands > Sediment ... | reverse complement strand
AATCCGGGCCGCTTCATACGCAACCCATACTTCTGATCCTGTAGCAACAATCACAACATCTTCAGGGCCATCGGTATACAGGGTATACGCTCCTTTTGCAATATCATCGGAACAGACCGGGGATACGCGTTTCAGCGAAGGCACTTTCTGCCGTGTCAGACAGAGGGCTGTAGGCCCGTCTTTGTGTGTGAGTGCCCGGGTCCAGCACAATGCAGTCTCCACATCATCAGCCGGGCGGAAAACCGTTAACCCGGGTATGCCCCGCAGTGCTGCCACATGTTCTATGGGCTGATGCGTGGGGCCGTCTTCACCCACAAAAATGCTGTCATGGGTAAACACATATACAACCTGCTGCTTCATAAGTGCAGCCAGGCGTATCGAAGGTTTCATATAATCGGAAAACACTAGAAATGTCGAAGCGTAAGGAATAAAACCGCCATACAGGGACATTCCCGTGCATATTGCTCCCATAGCATGTTCACGGATGCCGAAATGAATATTCCTTCCGCAAAAATTATCTTTACTTACTGATGACGCATTATCAATAAATGTCTTGTTGGACGGCCCTAAATCCGCAGAGCCCCCATACACCCAGGGCATGACAGTAACGGCCCTGTTCAGTACTTTCCCCGATGCAGCCCTGGTTGCAGCCGCCTGCCTGGATACTGCGGAAAGCAGCTCCTGCTCCAGGTTTTCCGGTACGCTGCCCGACAAACGCCGGTCCCACTCGGCAGCCATATCCGGATGCTCTTTTCTCCATTGAGAAAATTCCTTTTGCCACCTGTTATATGAATCGGTCAGCTTTTTCTGACGCGCTTCAAAGAATTGTTTGACTTCATCGGGCACAATAAACGCGGGCTCTAAGGGCCACTCCATATGTTTTTTTGTGGCCTCACACTCTTCCGGTCCCAGCGGAGCGCCGTGTGCCGAGGCTGTATCCTGCTTTTTCGGGCTGCCGTATCCAATGTGCGTCCTGGCGCATATCAATGACGGCCTGTCTGTTTCCATCAGGGCCTGTTCAATGGCGTTTTCAATTTCCTCGTGATTATGACCATCTATACTGATTGTATGCCACCCATACGCTTCAAACCGCCGGGGAACATCCTCTGTAAAAGTCAGAGATGTCCCGCCTTCAATGGTTATACTGTTATTATCATATATATAGATAATATTGCCAAGCCCCATGCATCCGGCAAAAGACGCAGCTTCCGAAGATATTCCCTCCATCAGGTCGCCGTCACTGACAATGCTGAAAATTCTATGATTAACAGGCGCGAATCCCCCTTTATTGTACTGATCTGCCATTATCCTTTGGGCAAGTGCCATACCCACGCCTGTAGCAAATCCCTGTCCCAGAGGACCGGTTGTTGTTTCTATCCCTGGTAACCCGTATTCGGGGTGTCCCGGTGTCCTGCTTCCCCACTGCCTGAACGCTTTGAGGTCATCAAGCGTAAGGTCATACCCCGACAGATACAAAAGAGAGTAGAGAAGCATTGATCCGTGTCCGGCCGAAAGAATAAATCTGTCACGGTTCTGCCATTGGGGATCAGCAGGGTTGTGTGATAAAAATTTGGTCCAAAGAACAAATGCACAGTCTGCCATACCCATTGGCAGCCCGGGGTGCCCCGATTTTGCTTTTTCAATAGCATCAACACTCAGCATACGTATGGTATTTACACAAAGATTTGCCAGGTCGTCAGAAACTTTTCGTTTACTCATGTCGTTCCTTCCGGACTAAATGTTCATTTGCGTTTATCAGCACTTAATGCACATTACAGAACAGATACATGTAACTATAATCAGACTCAGGGGACTGCCGGTTACTATAGGATTTTCATGCATGAACCTGCATCGGTGATCATACCTGAGAATGGCGTCCTCTGTATAATGTAGAATATGTGATTTTTTTACATTGAATTCAAGTTAAAAAAAGGCATGTTTCCGTATGCGGCGGTTAATAACAAACACTTTTGAGCGATGGTCACCCGGTTACAGTCATGGACCGCATACTATTTGTACAAAACAGGCGTTATAAGAAACACTGTTTAAAAAGATTAACATAAAAAGAACGAAAAAAAGCTGCGCACTGATGCGCAGCTTTCACTACATTTATAAGAGTTACGGTTACTTTTGCAGCCGGCCCGTTCGCAGGCTGTCCCTGACCATGTTCCACCTTACCCATACAGCATTACTGTCGCTGTCTGCAAGAGAAAATGGGGCTGCTTCAAGTACCTTTCCCTGTTTATCAACAGTAATCTGCTGCATCGATTTGACTATATAGAGCCACTGTTCAAGGCTCACTTCATGGGGGCCGGGTACCTCATGAGGACCATCTATTTCATGTGGTGTTATACTCTTGGGCTTAAGGGCTGATGTCTTTTCCGGAGCATTGGTGAAATGAACTTCACCCTTATACACACGAAGTGTTGTAGTCGAGTCTCCTGAAACTGAAAGACGGAGGGTCGTTCCTGTTATGGCAGCAGAGGCTATACCCGACGATATATCAAATTCGGTGTCCTCCTCTATCTCGTGTATCTGGGCCCACACATCACCGGATTCTACAACTATTTTTGTCTCTGCCTTTTTCTCGCTGCTCTCCTGGTAGAGTTTCACGATATCTACTGTCGTTTTGGGGGCCAGACGCACGACATCAAGATCAGCCAAGTTAAGCTCGGCTGTTGATTCACGGAACGTCCTCACCTTGTCTCCTGAGAGAACATCGGTATTTACCGGCGCATTATGCCATATCTGCTGATCAAGCGGTTTTCGCTTAACTCTTCCGTCAGCATAGGTAACAATGCCCTTTTTAATTAAACTGCCGTCTCCTGAAACAAATGCTGCTCCCAAAGCGAGAGCAGCTAATACAATAGAAAAAACAGCCCGTTTTTTCATTATTTACTTCCTCCGATTCCTTCTTCAGGATAGTAGAGGCCGTATACCATATCAACAAGTTTTATTGCTTCACGGGAAAACGGATCAACGTCTCGCTTAAACAGTTCATTGTCGATGAGAATCTTTGCCACACGCCAGCTCTCAGCTTCATCGAGCTTTTCAATGAGCCGGTGAAACGCATCCTGGTCACCATTGAAGAGTTTTTTAATAAAATTCTTTTCCGATTTCTTGTCAATATAATTACGTAAACTGTCATGGGCCATGTCTTCGGCGGCCTCCTGCTCTTCCGCCTCTGCCGGCTCTTTTGCTTCTCTGCGGATGATCCGCATCTGTTTCCCGGTCAGTGACTGGTCCTGGCCGTTTTTACCCGCTTCTTCCTGTACGTCTTCTCCTAAAATTTCCGGTTCAGCGGCAGTAGTTTCCTGTGAAGGAATTGTATCGTCAGGAACATCTGTTTCCGACGCTTCCTCTGTAATGCCGATATCGTCGAAATCCCATTCTTCCGGGGCCGGTTCGGATTCAGATGTATCCTGTACCGGTTCCGATTTCTCTTGACCAGGTTCTTTCTGATCAACAGCTTCAGTTGTCGGCCGGTCCGGCGCTGTATCTTTTTTCCTGTATTCTGCTTCAGCCGATGTGCGAGAGTTTTTTTCTGTGTCGGAAAACTCTTTTCTCAGTGCAAGATACCGTTTTATTGTAAGCTCCAGATCCCGGCTGCTGAAGTCTTTTTTACCCAGTTCCACCTCAACATCAATGGCTCTTCTGAACCCCACCTGATTCCTGTCTGAAAGGAAAGCCTGAACCAAGTCCGCTTCAACACGTGTAATCTCTTCGGACTTGGTTTCCGATAAAAACGAAAGAAGCACAGAAAAATCATTGATCACTGTTCCCACGGGATCATTGTCCATAACGGACTGTATAAGATCCGATATGATCCTGGAATATTCATGGTTTGTCAGTCCTTCAGGACGGCGAAGATCGCACTGCTTCAGTACGTATTCAGCATATGAAAGATGTTCCAAAAACGGTGACAGTCGTTTTTCAACAACAGCGTATTCAATCGGTTCTTCACTTGTGAACAATGATCTGCGAAGCGTATCGACCGGCGCTACCAGATAGTCCATACGAAGAAGAAGAGCCTCGCGCAAGACCGATTCAATTTCGTTTCCTGGAAACATGGCCGCCTGGCGCAATACATCTAGAAACCTGGTTCTGAGATTTTTCAGGTCGCCCGGCTTTAAATCAAAATGCGGTGTGGAAGTAAGTTTTAACGGTGTCTCTTCCACAATGTAGCGCTCAACGCGCTCCTTGAACTTCGCCTTGATAAAAGCAGGAACACCTTTGTCTGCAGAGATTTTCGAAAACCGTACGGCATCCTTGCCTTCGAGAATTCTCTTCTTTAAGCTAGTTACAAGAACAATTGTCTCGTCTTCCCACATGAGCATCACCCTTTTCTACAAATCAAAGATTATTGTTGCTTTCCAGTCCCGCTTTCCTCTCTCAACCTTGAAAAGGTGCCTCGTTACTGCTTTTATTTCATTGCAATATTCATGCCTTTCTATATCTAGTCCTTCATACAGGCCTTTAGAGTATATATAGTATGGATTCGTATTCATGCCGGCAATTTTGTCTACACGCAAAAAAAAGGAGGAGAAAACTATTCCGTTTGAATTTATTAGAAACAGCAGTTCTTTAAGCCACTGAAAAAGAAGTTCTTCAATGGTGTCGGCATACTGTTCAACAACCAGATAATCTGAGCTCTTAACCAGGGCGGGATCAACTATTAAAGAACACATACCAAGAGCCGCAAAACGAAACAACTCATCACACGTTTCGGACCACACTCTTATTCCGGTATCAGCAGTATGGTCTAAAAGAGCGCAGCCCCCGGACATTATCAGGTTTCTTCATTTTCAGCCGTATCATCACGCACCACCCGTGCTACATCCGCTACTTTGTCGGCATCATTCAGGCTGATGAGACGGACACCCTGGGTGTTGCGGCCGATGACCTTGATCTTGCCGATGTTCTGCCTGATCACTTTTCCTTTTTCAGTAATAATCAGAAGGTCCTCTTCATCAAGCACTTCCATCATGGCAATCATATTACCGACTTTTTCAGTTGTTCGAAGCGTAATAATACCCTTGCCCGCTCTTGATGTGACCCGGTAATCGGAAATACTGGACCGTTTTCCGTAACCGCGGTCCGTGACAACCAGCAGCGTTCCTTCACGCCTCACAACGACCATACCGACCAGAAAATCATCGCTGTCTATTGAAATCCCCTTGACACCGGCTGCTGTCCTGCCCATGGACCGTACATTGCTCTCGCTGAAGCGTATTGCCTTTCCTTTGTAGGTGCCGAGAATAATATCATTGCTTCCATCGGTAAGCTTTACATCAATAAGCTCATCATCGGTTCTTATGTTTATAGCATTTATTCCTGTACGCCTGGGATTAGAAAATGCAGCAAGGTTCGTTTTTTTAACCAGACCGTTCCGTGATGCCATAAACAGAAAATGCTGGTCATCAAAAGATTTTACAGGTACAACCGCGCGGATCTGTTCCCCTTTCGATACTGAGAGCAGATTCACTACAGCGCGGCCCCTTGACCCTCTTCCGGCCTGGGGTATTTCATGAACTTTAAGCCAGTAGCACTTACCGAGATTTGTAAAAAACAGAATATGATGGTGAGTCGAAGCGACAAACAGGTGCTCCAGCGAGTCTGTATCTTTTGTTCCTGCACCGATAACACCAACACCTCCCCGATTCTGCCTTCTGTAACCGGAAACAGGGAACCGCTTTATATATCCTGAATGAGTTATAGTAATAACCATATCCTCTTCAGCTATCATGTCTTCTATGGAGAACTCTTCGGTTTCGGTGATTATCTCTGTTCTTCGGTCGTCACCATATTTTTCCTTCATCTCCCTGAGTTCGTCCTTGATAACGCCCATCTGTTTATCCCTGCTGGCAAGGATGGACTTCAGCCGCTCAATCTCCTTGATAAGGCGAAGATATTCCTCTTCGATCTTTTTTCTTTCAAGGCCGGTCAGACGCTGAAGTTTCATGTCGAGAATAGCCTGGGCCTGTATTTCAGAAAGGCCGAAGGTCCTCATCAAACCATTCTTTGCTGTTTCAGGATTCCTGGATTTTTTAATCAATGCGACAATCTCGTCTATATGGTCCAGGGCGATCTTCAGGCCTTCCAGGATATGGGCTCGCCGTTCAGCTTTTTCAAGGTCGAACTTAGTACGCCGGATAATTACAGTATGACGGTGATCAATAAACTCCTCGAGCATCTGCTTTAAATTGAGAACCCGTGGTTTGGAGTCTACAAGTGCAAGCATAATAACACCGAACGTTGACTGCATTTGTGTCTTTACATAGAGCTTATTCAGTATAACCTGAGCCTGAGCATCCCTCTTAAGGTCTATAACAATACGCATTCCGTCCCTGTCAGACTCATCTCTGAGATCCGAGATACCCTCTACTTTTTTATCCTTTACCAGCTTGACAATAGCATTAATGAGATTAATCTTGTTAAGCTGATACGGTATCTCTGAAATGATTATCGACTCTCTGCCGTTTCGGCCTTTTTCAAGCGTGGCACGGGCCCTTACAGAGATTTTTCCCCTCCCGGTTGTATATGCCGATTTTATTCCCGCGTCTCCGTATATAATACCGCCGGTTGGAAAATCGGGTCCGTGTACATATTTCATAAGTGTTTCTATATGTATATCGGGGCGGTTGATCAGTGCAATTAGCGCATCAACTATTTCCGACATATTGTGAGGAGGAATGTTGGTTGCCATACCTACGGCAATACCGGATGCGCCGTTAATTAAAAGGTTGGGAACCAGAGAAGGCATAACCAGCGGCTCTTCAAGGGATTCATCAAAATTTGGAGCAAAATCAACGGTGTTTTTCTCTATATCGCGGATCATCTCCTGGGCAATCCTGGTCATGCGCGCTTCTGTATAGCGCATAGCAGCCGGAGAATCACCGTCTATGGAACCGAAGTTGCCCTGACCCTGAACCATGGGATACCGTATTGAAAAATCCTGGGCCATACGGACCATAGCATCATATACGGCTGAATCTCCGTGCGGGTGATACTTTCCCAGAACATCACCGACGATCCTGGCTGATTTCCTGTACGGCTTACCCGGGCTCAGGCCCAGCTCCTTCATGCCGTATAAAATTCTTCTGTGTACCGGTTTCATACCATCGCGAACATCGGGCAGAGCCCTTGATACAATCACCGACATTGAGTAATCAATATAGGAGCTTTTCATCTCCTCTTCTATGTATACCGGAACAATTCTGTCTCTTTTTTCTGCCATTACTACATCCTACGTTTCACTTCTTGGGTTTGACTGTATGGGCATGAATCCTGCGTAGCTACCGATACTACACGTCAAGGTTTCTTACTTCTGCCGCGTTTTCTTCAATAAATTCTCTCCGGGGTTCAACCTTGTCGCCCATGAGAACTGAAAAAATATGATCTGCTTCTACTGCGTCATCGATCTTCACCTGCAGTACCGTCCTGGATTTGGCATCCATTGTTGTTTTCCACAACTGTTCCGGATTCATCTCTCCAAGTCCTTTGTACCGCTGAATATGCACACCGTCTCTGCCGAAATTCTTGACTATCTGGATACGTTCATCTTCAGTATATGCATACTGCTCCTGTTTTCCCTTTTTTATCAGATAGAGAGGGGGCTGAGCAATATACAAATGGCCGTTATCAACAATTTCCCTCATATACCGGAAAAAGAATGTCAGAAGCAGTGTTCGTATGTGGGATCCGTCAACATCGGCATCTGTCATGATTATTATTTTGTGGTAACGAAGCTTTTCAATGTCGAATGAATCTGACCCTATTCCCGTACCCAGAGCGGTAATCATGGTTTGTATTTCATTATTGTTTAATATTCGCTCAAGGCTTGCCTTTTCCACATTCAGTATCTTCCCCCGCAGCGGCAGTATTGCCTGAAACTGACGGTCCCTGCCCATTTTTGCAGAGCCGCCCGCTGAATCACCCTCAACAATGTAGAGCTCACACATTTTCGGGTCTTTAATTGAGCAGTCAGCCAGTTTTCCCGGAAGGCTCCCGCTGTCAAGGGCCGACTTCCTTCTTGTAAGGTCCCTGGCCTTTCTTGCCGCCTCTCTTGATTTAGCCGCGGTTACTGCCTTTATAATGATCTTTTTTCCAACAGACGGATTCTGTTCCAGAAATTCAGACAGGCCCTCACCTACTACTGATTCCACTATACCGCGTACTTCGGAATTTCCCAGCTTTGTCTTGGTCTGCCCTTCAAACTGGGGATCTACTACTTTGACGCTGATAACCGCTGTAAGTCCCTCGCGTACATCATCACCCGAAAGATTCTTTATGGCGTTTTTAAAAAGGTTGTTTTTCTGAGCATAGTTGTTCAATGTCCTGGTAAGTGCGCCCCGGAAACCCATGATATGGGTACCGCCTTCAATAGTGGGAATGTTATTGACAAAACTGAATACATTCTGCTGATACGTGTCATTGTACTGAAACGCAACACTCACCTCAACAGAATCGCGCTCCGATTCTATCATGACAGGTGTTTTCTGCAGGCTTGTCCGGGTTGAATCAAGATACTGAACAAACTCTTTTATGCCGCCTTTTGCAAAGTACTCTTTTTCGCGGCCTGTTTTTTCTTCACTCAGGATAATTTTGAGGCCCTTGTTAAGAAAAGAGAGCTCAAGAAAACGCTGTCCCAGCACATCAAACTTGTAGTTAAGCGATTTGAATATTTCCGGATCGGGCTTGAAATGTGTCTCGGTACCGGTTTTTTTACTCTTGCCCACAATTTTCATGTCACTGGTTGGTATGCCTCTCTCATACTCTTGCTGATATATGTTGCCGTTTCTGTGCACCCGTACATAAGAGCTTTCAGAAAGTGCGTTTGTAACCGATACACCTACACCATGCAGGCCGCCTGAAACTTTATATGTATCTTTGTTGAATTTTCCGCCGGCATGCAGGGTCGTCATAACAACTTCCAGTGCAGGGCGTTTCTGCACCGGATGTATATCCACAGGAATTCCCCGTCCGTCATCCTGCACTGTAATAGAATCATCTTTATGAATAATTACGCGAATGAGTTTACAATATCCAGCAAGGGCTTCATCAACACTATTGTCTACAACTTCATACACTATGTGATGGAGCCCGCGGACCGATACATCTCCAATATACATGGACGGCCGCTTCCTGACACCCTCCAGGCCCTTAAGAACCACAATCTTTTTTGCATCATATGTATCTGTCATTCTCGGCACTTCTCTTTCTACTTAAATCAATACTATGTCTTTTACTGCCTGTACGCCGCTTTCTTTATTAATTTTTTCTATCAGTTCATTCTTGTGAAAAATTATTTCATTTCTCCATGCATCATTTTTTACTTTAACAAAAAGAACACCTTTGGAAAAATATTTCACTTCAGTGACTGCGGCAATACGTTTTCCTGCAATGCTGGGCCAGTCTGCAACTGACTGGTAATTCTTCACCTGTTTATCTATACCTGTTGAAGAAAAAAGCTTTTGTATAGATTCCTTTATGTGTTCCATTACTTATTCAGTTTAATCGGCATAATAAGCATACAGAAATCTTCATTCTCATCCTGCGATTCAGGTGTTATCAGTGTCGCATTGACATTCGTTTTTAATGAAAACAATACATTATCAGTATCAATATGCTTTACTATGTCCAGAATATACTGCGCATTATACCCGATCTCCATGGGCTCATCGGAATATTCAACTTCGAGTTCCTCGCGGGCCTCTCCTCCAACATCAGCATCTTCTGAACACACTACAAGCTTTCCGCTATCAATTGCAAAGCTTATCTGGTGGGTAAGTGCGCTTGAAAAAAGTGAAACCCTCCGGACCGATGACATAAGCATATCACGGTTCACTATCATAGATTTATTATTATCCCTGGGGATCACTTTTTCATAATCAGGATATTCGCCTTCAACGAGACGGGTATACAGGGTCGTATTATTGAACTGGAAAGACAGGCTGTTCTCATCGATAAAGAGGGATGTATTGCCCGGGCCCGTTAAATTTTTCAGTGCGGTCTGAACAGCCTTGGGAGGAATAATCATATTCATAGGCTGGCCTGCGAAGGAAATACTTGAATTTATGACCTTGGAAAGCCGGTGGCCGTCGGTTGATACCATTCTGAATTCATCAGGCATCACCTGCAGATATACACCCATCAGAGAAGGGCGTAGTTCCTCTGAAGATACCGCAAAAATTGTCTTGGAAAACATCCGGTGCAGAATACTGTTATCAACTTCGAGTTCCTGGCCGCCTGTTGATGATTCAAGCTGGGGAAAATTATCCTTTAAAAATCCTGATATCTGATAAAAGCCTTTGTCCGTTGTAATGGTGGCTTTCTGATTTTCAGTAACGTCAAAGTGAACAGGAATATCAGGAAGGGCTCGAATAGTTTCAATAATGACTTTGGCAGGCAATGCAATTGAACCAGGTGTTTCTGTAACATCAGGATCGATAGTAGTGGATATTGATACCTCGAGATCTGTACCGGTAATTTTCAGACTGTTATCACCGAGTTCAAAAAGAATCGTCTCAAGAATAGGAGTCGTAGATCTGGCAGGTACAACACCTGACACAATCTGTAATGCGTCAAGAAGCCTTTTTTGAGAAATTGTAAACTTCATATTCTAGATCCTCCGGGAAATGTATATACGTGTATCCACACAAAATAAAAACAATAAAGTAAATATTCAAGAAAATAATAGTATTAATAGGGGTGTTGAAACATGTGAATAACTATATTCATGCTATTGATAACGTGTAATAAAAACAATACAATAATACAGGCATTATAACTCAAAAAAAATGTTCAATGTATGTGCATTACACACGATGCTGCCTGTATAAATTGTGGATAACAATTAAAACAGGCCCTAATGGTTAAACTTGTATACAAATTTTCAACAGTCAGTCTCATGCTTATCCACACCCTATTCACAGAGAAGAAACTTCAATTTTATTTTTAAGCTGATCAATTGTCTCTTTTATTTTTTTATTATCTGTGTTTTTCAGCAGATTGTTAATGGTTTTTACACCATGTATTATCGTCGTATGGTCACGGCCGCCAAAATGAAGGCCTATACTTTTTAATGAATACTGGGTCATTTCCTTACAGAGATACATGGCAACCTGCCTGGCAAACGCGATCTCTTTCTTTCTGCTTTTACCGCGAAGAAGATCATCGGGAATATCAAAATAGGAGCAGACAGCACGTTGAATATCTTCTATGGATATATCTTTTCGTTTATGAATAAATATATCCTTGAGAACAATTTTAGCCAGATCGAGAGTGATGTCAACGCCCTTGAGTGAGCTGACTGCCAGGAGTTTTATCAGAGCACCTTCAAGTTCACGTATATTTGACGTGATATTGGTTGCGATATATTCAATGATATCATGTGAAAGCTCAATGTCATCCATTTCAGCTTTCTGCTGAAGTATAGCTATCCTTGTTTCAAGGTCAGGTGGTTGTATATCTGCCACAAGGCCCCATTGAAAGCGGGAAAGGAGTCGTTCTTCAAGTCCTTTAAGTTCACGGGGAGGCCTGTCTGAACTGAGAACGATCTGTTTGCCTTTTTGATGAAGGGTGTTGAATGTGTGAAAGAATTCTTCCTGCGTCCGTTCTTTACTGATAAAAAACTGAATATCATCTACAAGAAGCATATCGATATTTCTGTATGTCTTACTGAACTCGGTAGTGAGGTTGTTCTGAATGGAGTTGATGAAATCAATGGTGAATTTCTCGCTTGATAGGTATCTGATCCTTTTTACAGTACTGTTTTCCAGGGCATAATTGCCGATAGCCTGAATGAGGTGTGTTTTTCCCAGGCCGACACCGCCGTACAGGACAAGAGGGTTGAAAGATGTTTTGCCAGGAGCCTCTGCCACAGCAAGGCCGGCAGCCTTTGCGAACTGGTTTCCGTT
>Ga0272442_10009781_pt1 | contig 11919 bp, 6 predicted proteins | sample SSMForm2O_FD_200262 | JGI IMG/M metagenome (GOLD analysis project Ga0272442, IMG submission 200262) | Marine sediment archaeal communities from Little Sippewissett salt marsh, Falmouth, MA, United States - SSM-Form-2O | ecosystem: Environmental > Aquatic > Marine > Wetlands > Sediment ... | reverse complement strand
CGCCGAGATCGAAGAAGCCGCGGATGAGCCGCACGAACCGGTCCAACCCGTCCTCGCCCTGGACGAGCGACGGGTCGATCTCCTGCACGTTGCTGAGCCCGCCGGGAAACGCGCCGAAGTCGATCGAGGCGCACGAGCGCATGAGCGCCGTCGCGCACCCCTGCGGCCCGACCGGGCACGGCTGCAGGGACTGCGCGATCATCTCGCCCGCGCGGCGCCCGGACAGGCTCGCGCCCGTGCGCGGGGCCGGCCCGCCCATGATCGACGTCGCCACGCCGAAGATCATCGGCCAGAAGCGCTCGCCGTACAGCGTCCGGTGTCGCCGGAAGCACGAGGCGTAGTGCGCCGCCTCCTCGCGCGCGACACCGTTGGTCTCCTCGTCGTCGCCGCCGAACCGCGGGAGACGGTTTATGACGTACTGACGCAGCGGCTCGTGGCCCTCCCAGTCGCGCCCGACGATGTCGCGCGCCTCGTCGAGGGTGATGCGCTTCTCGTCGAACACCAGTCGCCGCAGCGCGACCAGCGAGTTCGTCACGTCGGCGATGGCCATGAGCGTGACGCCGACCGGGTCGTAGCGCGGCTGCCCGGCCGTCATGTCGACGCCGGCGTCGACGCCGCCGCGCGACAGCACCGTGAGCCACGGTCGCGGGGCGATCGCCGGTTCCACGCGCTCGTCCTCGCGTATGACCTCGACGCCGGCGTCGACGGCGTCTTGCACACGGCGGTGGTACTCGGCGCGCAACGCCTCGTACGTCTCGAACCGCTCGGGCACGTCGTCGTAGACGCGCTCCCCCGTCACCGCGCACCTGCCACGATTGATGACGAGCTCGAGCACCTTCAGCAGGTTCATGCCCATGCCCATCGTCCGGTACGACGAGCGGCCGGGGATCATCACCTCCACGCAACCGAGCGGCGCATAGTCGCGCGCGTCCTCGATCGGCACGCCGTGCGACACGAGCGCGGGGATCGTCACGTCGTCGTTGTGGACGTCGGGCCGGCCGAACCCCAGCCTGATCACGCGGGCCGTCAGGCGCGTGAACGCTTCGGGCGCGCCGGCGTGCAGGCGCACGGAGATGTCGGCGATCATCGATGTCGTCTCCATCGCCTCGAGGAACATGAACGACACGTCGTTCGTGCCGTCGCCGCCGTCGGGGCGCAGGCCGCCGATCGTCAGATTGTTCGACGCCTGCCAGCACCACTTTTTGATGAGGAACGAGCAGACGAGTTCGAACGCCTCGTCGTACGACGTACGCCCCAGCGCGAGGTCCCGCTCGTAGAACGGCCCGAGCAGCTGGTCGACGCGCCCGTACGACGCGCCGTCTCCGTGGTTGTCCAGCGTGTCGGCCCAGTTGCTGAAGAAGAGCAACTGGAGCGCCTGGGCGAACGTCTCGGGCGCGCGCTCGGCGACGTGGTGGCAATTCGCGGCGGCGTCGCACAGGCGACGTTTCGCCTCCGGGTTGGACGTGGCATCCGAGGCGCGGCGAGCTTCGCGAGCGCACGTCGTCGCGTGCGCGGCCACGCCCTCGAGACACCGCAGCATCGCGCGCCACTCCGTGATGCGCTCCTCGTCGCCGCCCCCGCGCAGGCGCGCCGCGACGCGACGACGCAGTTCGCCGACGCCCGCGCCCAGGAGGATGCCGTGGTCCGGCAGCGTGTGACCCGCGAGCATGCCGTTGGGCCGCGCAATGCCGTACCGCCACAACCACCGCGACGCCTCACGCACGGGGCGGTCGACGCGCGGCCGCGTCTCCGGCCCGCCCGCCCACCACCGCATCTCCTGTTTCACCTCTTCGGGGAGCGGCCACGCCTCGTCGAAGCCCGAACGCTCGGGCACCCACGCCTGCCTGCGCCACGCGTTGGCCGGATCGATGCCATGGGTCCGCAGCCTCCGTCGCGCGACACCGATGATCCGGTCCTCGGGCATCACGCGCGGCTCGATCTGCTCGAGCGCTCGCGCGACGAGTTCCGCCCTCCTGAGCACGAGCGGCGCGTCGGCGCACTCGCGATACACGCGCGTGGCGATCACGCCGCGCCGCCACGCCTCCACTTCGTCCTCGAAGGCCAGCGCGCGTTCGCGAAGGTGCTCGAGGTAAGGCGCGAGCGTCCGTGGCTCTCCGGTGCGGATCGTGTCAACGGTTGCCGGCATCGTGTCCTCCCTTGCCGCAAAGAGATATATGTTCACGCCGACATTATTCTCTTTGCTTCAGGCGACACACAACAGTACTCTTGTTGACAGGATATGGATATTTGTTAAGTGGCATATCACGCCGCTCACGTTCACTGGCCGGTCGACTACCCCGGGCCCTGGGCCGGGGTGTGGCTCGAGTCGATAGGGCACCGCGATGTGAGCAGACAGACGGCGATCGTCGATCCGCACTTCTACTGCGTTCACATCGTCACCAGGGGACACGTCCATCACACTGCGGCGCCCGGCGTGGACGAGCGCGTCGGCCCCGACGACCTCTTCGCCCTCTGGCCCGGGTCGACGTTCGCGTTTCACGCCGACCCGCTGGACCGCGGGGCGGACGTGAGACTGGAATGGATACGGTTGCGCGGCCCCATGGCGGGCGCGTACATGGAGTCGATGGGACTGTCGGTGGAGCGGCCGTGCCGCCGGGCCCGCAGACCGCAGCGCGTGCGCGCGCTCATGCGCGAGTTGCTGAAGCTCGCGGACGCGTATCCTCCCGACGCGGACATGCGCGCGGTCTCACTGCTTCACGAGTTGCCGCCGGCGTGCGCCTACGAGCCGACGCGCGTGCCGCCGGACCGCCCCCTCGCCGTGCGCGCGAGAGAGATCATGGAGAACTACGTCGAGCAGGGGATGAACGTCACACAGCTCTGCGAAGTCCTGGGCGTCTCGCGCACGACGCTCTTCCTCAAGTTCAAGGAGCAATTCGACAGGAGCCCCGTCGAGGTCCTGGTGGACGTCCGCGTCGCACACGCGAAGCGGCTGCTCGAGCACACGGACCTCCCCATCGCGCGCGTGGCCTCCGCGTGCGGGTACGTGGATCCGCTGTACTTCGCGCGGCAGTTTCGGCAGAGGGTCGGCATGACGCCGAGTGGATACCGGCGAGGGAAAACATGACGGCGGCTCTCGCCGTTACAGTTCCGTCCGCTTGACCTCACGCTTCTCGGCATCCGACCTGTACGCCATCTGCGTCAGCTCCGTGATCGCCAGCGCCTGGCGCGGCGTCGTGCCGTGGTCGTTCGGCTCGCCGCGGACGGCCTTCATCAGTTGCGCGTACGCGTTGTCGCCGCCGCCGGTCTTGTCACGCCAGCCCGTCGTGTGCTCCATCTGCTGCCAGGGACCCTTCTCGGCGTAGTACTTGAAGTAGTCGTCGTCCATGAGGATGCCGCCCTTTGTCCCGAGGATCATGATCCGCCGCACCGGCTTGTGATTCGAGATGTTCGCATAGTCGAACGTGAACGTACACGCGCCCGCGCGCGCGAAGATCGTGGCGTGCTCATCGACATCGTACACCACGTCGTCGGGCAGATCGTGCGGGAAGCCCTTCCACGTCGAGGCGGCGACGCTCTCGATCGTCGGCCAGCCGGTGAGGTTCAAGACGCAGTCCATGAAGTACTGGCCCATGTCCATCATGATCCCGCCGCCGGCCAGCTTCTTGTTCGCGAACCACCGCGCGTCCTTGATGATGTCCACGCCCGGGCGACCCCTGTTCCTGAAGTACTGGACCGCGACGCGGTAGATATCGCCGACGTCGCCGTCGTCGACGTAGCGCTTCGCGAGCGTCGCGGCGCCCGTGCGCATGCGCGAGCTGAAGAAGATGACGTTCTTCCGCGCCTTGTCGGCTTCCTCGATGATCTGCCGGTTCTCGTTGATGTCGAGCGTGCTCGGCTTCTCACACGCGACGTGCTTGCCCGCGCGCAGCGCGGCGATCGTCATCGGCGCGTGCATCGCGACGGGCGTCGCGACGGTCACGATGTCGATGTCGTCGCGTTTCACCAGTTCCTCGTAGTCCGTCATCACGTCGGCGTCGTCCATGGAGAACTGCTCCTTGCGCGACTCGACGCGCGACGTATCCAGGTCGCACATCGCGACGCACTTCAGCCCGAGGGCCTGGTACGTCTTCAGGTGCGAGCGGCTGATGTCGCCACAGCCGATGAGGCCAACGGTGAGGGTCTTCTGTTCTGCCATGTCCGGTCTCCGTCCGTTCAGGTCCTGATGTGGTTCCCTGGTCTCAGTATGAAATTCGGATGCGGGATGTGGGATGCGGGTTGCTGATGCGACGAGCTACGCAATCCACATCAGCGTAGCCGTCATCCCGCATCCCCCATCCCGCATCGCGTATCAGCCTCTACAACTCCGCAATAGCCTTCTCCACGACCTCCCGCGCCGCCACCAGCGGCTCCAGCAAATCCCCGTCCCCGATCGACTCGAACGCAATCGCGCCGTCGTACCCCGCGTCCTTGTACGCCTTCAAGAGACGCGTCAGGTCGTCACCGAAGCCGACCAGCTTCCCGTCGACGGGCGCGCCCTTGATCTTCAGGTGCGACTGCGTCGCGCGGGGCGCGAGCTTCGCGGCGCTGGTGAACACCTTCTCCCTCACCTCGGCGGGGCAGTCGTCCGACCAGAACTCCTTGCCGCCCCAGTTGCTCGGGTCGGGGCAGGTCGTGAGCCGCGGGCTGCCGAGCTCGTCGAAGAGCGCCAGCATCGCGTCGGCGTCCATGAAGATCGAGTTGTGATTCTCCGTCGCCATGTTGACGCCAGCCTCTTCCGCGGCGGCGATGCACTCCTTGATGCCGTCGCGCGTCAGCTGCTCGAGTTGCTCGTGTGGCGTGTGATCGTTATAGTAGCCCGTGAGCATGCGAATGTTGGGGACGCCGATCTGTCCCGCGATACGCAGCCAATCCTTGATGTACGCGATGTTCTCCAGGCGCCATTCCTCGTTGGGCGTGAACGCGAAGTCGTTGTACGTCGCGAGACTCAGGACCTTCACGCCCCTTTTCTCGGCGTGCTCCATCACCTTCTCGAGGTGCGCCATGTCGTCCGAGCCCAGGTCGCCCGCCGGCGACCCCGCCTTGCCCGACATGATCTCGATGCCCGTGAAGCCCATGTCGGCCGTCTTGTCGAGACACTTGAAGATATCATACGTCGGGTCCTCCTTGAACACGTTGCGGAAGGACCAGGAGTGCATTGCGGGGAACATCCGGCGGACCTCCATTCAGTCGACAGCCCGGCTTCGATGCGGCCCTCCGTCCTCCGTCTTCGGTCTTCAGCAAAGGCGGGGCTCCGCGAAGAGCGACAGCCGTTGCCGAAGACGAAGGACCGAAGACGCTACGCCTCGGCGTAGCGCCGTATCATCTCGATCGTCAACCTCGCCCCTTCGAGCTCGTCCACTTCCTTGGGCACGCTCTCGACGCCCCACGCGCCGTCGAAGCTGTTCTTCTTGAGGAGCTCGAAGGCCGGCTTCAGGTCGATCGTCGTCTCGTCGCCGTTCTGGTCGTACTTGAACGTCTTGACGTGAGTCGCCTCGGCACGATGCGCGGTCATATCCCACGCCTCGCGCTGGCGCTCCTTGATCCAGTTGTTGGTGTCGAACAGGAACCCGAGGCCCTCGACGGTGTCCAGGAGCTTCAGCACGTTGTCGGGATTCCTCGTGGGACCCCAGTGATTCTCGACGAGCACCCGAATGCCGCGCTCCTTCGCGCGCGGGATGAGGTCGTTGTAACCTTCGACGATCACCTTAAGGCATCGTCGGGCATGTCCTCGGGCCCGCCCGCGTCGATGCGTGCCTGCGTCGCGCCGAGCTCGGCGGCGAGGTCGAGCCACTTGTACGCGCGCTCGCGGTTCTCGCGCCGCTTCGCGGCATCGTCCTCGTAGATGTGCGCGCCGTCGACGGCGATGCACCCGTACGGCAGGCCCGACTCCCGCGATGCGTCCTTGAGTCTCTGAATGAAGCCGGCATCTTCCGGCGGCTCGAGACGCGTCGAGTCATTCGGGTTGCGTCCCGCGTAGAGCGTGTCCTCGCCCGATGCCGCCAGCGACAGGTGCGCGTTCCACGGATCGAGCTGCGTGCAGCCGAGATCCCTGCTCGTCGTGATGAACGAGAAGATGTCCATCTTCCCCTCGGCGCAGGTGCGATGGAAACTGAAACTGCAGATGCCCAGGCGCATGTGTGAGTCCTTCCACGGGCCGGCCGCGATTACCCCTCATTGATCGGCTGGCACATGATCTGGACTATATCGCGCTCTATTGACCTTCAAATGGCCATCGCTTACCATTTCTTGACTTTAGTTACCATCCCTTGATGGGGACCGCCATGTCCTTCTATACCTCGCCGACCACGGACGACTACCGTCTCTTCACGATCGACAGCACCGGCTACGCCGTGGCCACCAGGCCCAACCGGGTGATGCGCTACGACGGGTGGCGGTCGTACCAGTTCATGTACATCGTTCGCGGGCGCGGCGAGGGCGACGTCGAGGGGACGCAGGTCCCGCAGGCGCAACCGCACAGCGTCTGGATCATGCCGCGCGACCGCGGCCACGGGTACCGGGCCGTGCCGGGACACACGCCGTGGGAGTACCGGTGGATCGAGTTCGGCGGCGACGCCGCGCCGGACCTCTTGCGCATGCTCGGCCTGGCCGAGACACCGTGCGTGCGCGACTGCGCGCCGGCGCGATCGCTGGTGGAACGCGTCGTGACGCTGCTGGAGACGGAGGGGAACGACGCGCTGCACGAGGCGTCCACGCTATTCCTGCACGCGCTGTCGATCGTCGCCCGACGCGCGCGCCCGGGCCGCCCGGGGCGCCCCGCGCCGCAGCGCGTGGATCAGGCCGCGAAGCGGTACATCGTCGACAACGTGCAGAAGGACTTCGCGTTGGAGGACCTCGCGCGCGCGGTGCGCGTGAGCCCCGCGCACCTCGTCCGCGTATTCAAGCGGCACAACGGCACGACGCCGATGGCGTATCTCAGGAGCCTGCGCGTCGAGCACGCGAAGTCGCTGCTGGCTCGCGGCGACCTGAACGTGTCCGAGGTCGGCCAGCGCGTGGGTTATCCCGTCCTGCAGCACTTCTCGCGCATGTTCAAGGCGGAGACGGGAGTGTCGCCGCGCGCGTTCGTCGCCAGCGCGGGGCGTTGAGGATGGCGGCGGCCGATGCGACGGCCGCCGCCCGAACCGCTCCGGCGATCAGTCCAGGGGCGTCAGGATGTACGTCGCCCACGTCGAGTTGTATAGCCCCCTGCCCAGAATGACGCCATCGTCCATGATGATGCTGGCGGACCTGATATCCCAGCCGCTGCCAGCGGGGATCAGATCGTTCAGCTGCTTGACCTGGCCGTCTTCGAACAGCAGCGCCCCGCTGGCGCCGAACGGGTAATAGGTCGCCAGGCCGTAGTGCCCGATGACCTGGCCGCGGGCGTTCACGTCGTCGGCCGCCGCGCCCCGCCCCGCCACGGGAGACGCCCCCAAGTCGATGCAGTAGCCCTCTTCCCAGACGCAGGCACGGGTATCGTCGCTCGCGATGCGGATGGTCCCGACGATCTGTCCCTTCTCGTTGATGGCGTGCGCGCCCTCGGTCGAGTTGCCGTTGCTCCCGAGCGGCTCGATCAGACCGGACTGGAAGCGCCACCGGTGCAGGCCGTTTCCGGTCACCGCGGCTTCGCCGGACGCGTTGATCGCCTCTATCCAGCCGTCACCGAAGTACTGGTTCGTGAGCGTCGTGCCGTCCGGTCGCCAGATGCAGACCTCGTCGTCTCCGTACCCCGCGACGTACCCGTCGTCGCTGATGCACAGGGCGCGGGTGTCGCCCATCACGGCGACTTCGTCCAGGAAGCGCCTGACGCCGGACTCCCACACCACCGCGCGCTCGTACGTGGGGCTGTCGGGCACCCAGCCGCAGATCACGCCGGACGTGGTGATGCCGGTGGCGACGCCGTCGAGCCACGTCACCGTCCCGGCGTCCCAGCTGTAGCCCTGGCCGTTGGTGTCGATGCCGATGTAGCCGACGAGAACGCCCGCCGCGTTCATGTCGAGCGTCGCGCCGTTCACGTCGGTCAGTTCCGTGACGCTGTACTGCGTCGTGCATACGCGCGGCTCTGCGGTCGCCTCGACGGACGCGCCTCCTTCCGCCCCGCCGTTGACCGCCGTCGCGACGAAGTAGTACGTCGTGTCGTTGGTGAGGCCGGTCAAGATGTACGGAGCGGTCACGTCCGTATGGACGGCGCCCTCGGCGAGCCCCGCGTAGGTCGCGGGTCCGACGCCCGTCTCGGCAGCCACGTAGACGTTGTAGGACGTCGCGCCGACGACCTGGCGCCACGACACGCGCGCCTTCGCGTCGCCCGGCGTCACGGTGATGGAAGACGGCGCGGCGGGCGCGCCGGCCGGATCGTGCGGCACCGCCGAGGCGAACACCGACTGCGGGCTCTGCCCGTCCGCGTCCACGGCCGTCACGACGTAGTAGTGACGCTGCCCGTTCGCGGGACCCGAATGGACGTAGGGAGACGTCGCCCCCACGATCGCGGTCCCCGTGTGCGGCGTGATCGGCAGCGCGTCGGACCAGAAGATGTTGTAGCTCGCCGCGCCCGGGACGTCGGACCACGTGATCGTGACCTGCGTGTCCCCGCCCTCGGCCTCGACCGTCAGGGGGGCCGGCAGGCCACGCGGCACGCCGAGCATCTTCAGCACGACATCGTTCGTCGACACATCGTTCCACGACACGACGAGGTCGCGCACGCCGTCGGCATTGTTGTCGGTGAAGGTGAGGAACTCCGCACCGTGGAGGTACCCGATGACATTCAGGAACGTCCCCGGCGACGCCGAATCCTGCACCAGGATCGCGCCGGCGTCCGCGCCACCGCACACGATGTCGTTGAATCCGTCGCCGTCGACGTCGCCGATCGCAATCGGCCCGTCCTGGTGAGCGTAGTCGAACACGCGGTAGTAGACCCCGGGGGCGAACGATCGCGGGGAGGCCGCGTCCTGCAGGTAGACGCTCACGCGGTCGTCACGCCACACGGCGGCCACGTCGGTGACGCCGTCGGCGTTGAGGTCGCCCACCGCGACGTCCATCGGCCCGCCGTCCGCCTCACCCTCGTCGAGGAGGGCGATCGACGAGACGACGCCCCCGGCTTCGCGGAACGCGACCGTCGCGCCCCGCCTGACGACCGCGACGTCGTCGTAGCCGTCGGCGTCGACGTCCGCGACGCGCGCCGCCATGCCGATGTAGGCCGATGACATGTAAACCATGTCCAGGAAGGTCCCGGGACTCGCGCTGTCCTGGTAGTTGCCGCGGGCGGTGAAGGTGTTGTAGAGCGTGTCGCCACGGACGGTCAGGTAGTCCTTGTAGCCGTCCTCGTCGAGGTCGATGACACAGAGGGAATTCGCCCCGTACCCCGAGCACTGCGTGACGGGCTCGAAGACGCCGCCGCCAGTCGCTTCCTGGAGGAACACGTTCAGGTTCAATCCGGGAGCGATCGCGAGGTCGAGGTGGCCGTCGTCGTTGACGTCCCCGATCGCCATGCCGCCGCTCGCGGAATCGAGCACCGTCGCCGTGAGATACGTCCCGGGACTCGCGCTGTCCTGGAGCAACACCGACACCTGCGTGTTGCTGGGGGCGTTTGCGATCACGAGGTCGTCGTACCCGTCCGCGTCCAGGTCCGCCGAGGCGACCTGGTAGCCGAGCGGCGCGATCTGTTCGCTCGCGAGCAGCGCACCCCTCGTCGTGGTCGACTGGTAGTGGATCACCGTGAGCGGCATGGTGTAGTCGCAGCTGAGCACCACGTCGCCCGCCCAGTCGCCGTTGATGTCTTCGATCACGATTCCGGTGGGCCGGGCCCCGGTCCGGCACTGGACCTCAGCGCCGTACGCGCCAGGAGACCCCGTCACGCTCATGCGCACGTAGAGCTCTTCTTCGTTCTTGGCCGACGCGATGTCGACCTGCGCGTCGTTGTCGAGATCACCGAGTATGACGTGCGAGCCCGAGTAGACCGGCGCGGCCGAAGCAAACGAGAAGTAGCCGGGACGGTCCGCCTCCATCGAGTACGACCTGAGCGGGCCCGAGATCGGCGAATGCGTGATCTCGGGAATGCCGTCGAGGTTCAGGTCGACGATCTGCGTCGAGTTGTTCATCGTGTCCATGTCGCTTCGGGACGACGTCGGGTCGAACGTCCCCGGGTCGGTGGCCAGCTGCACCATCACCCGCCGGCCGCCGACGGTGATGTCGGGCAGGCCGTTGCCGTCGAGGTCGCCCGCCGCGAGCCCGTACCCGTCGTACGTCGGGCCCACCTGTTCCTGCGGCAGGAAGGTCCCCGGATTGCCGGCGTCCTGGAAGTTGACGAGCACGCCGGTCAGGCCGATGGAATTGGCGGAGACGATGTCGAGGAAGCCGTCCCAGTTGACGTCGGCGATGATCACGGACTGCGCGTCGCTGTCCAGGTCGATCGCGGGCAGGAAGTGCCCCGGCGAGACCGGGTCCTGGAACAGCACGGACAGCGCGAGCCCGCTGCCCGAGATGAGGGAGACGATGTCGGGCCAGCCGTCGTCGTTGAGGTCGCCCACATCGACGCAGGTCGACGTGTAGACCGCCGTCCGCAACGGATTCGTGGTCGCCGCGAGGAACGCCCCGGGACGATCCGGGTCCTGCAGGCAGATGGAGACGGCGCAGTCGTGGCCGCCGGTCCCGATCACGATGTCGGGCCTCCCGTCGAGGTTCACATCGCTCACGACAACGTCGTCCGCGGTGAACGTCTCGACGACATGCGCCACGGAGAGCAGCGGCGCGCGGGCCCACAACGGGCGCGCCCTCACTTCGTGCGACGCTGCGCTCTCGCCCGCCTCGGTCTCCGCGGACACGGTGAAGTAGTAGTAGCACCCGTTCACGAGGCCGGCCAGCGTGACGGGAGAGTTGACGTTCGAGATGGTCGCCCCGCCGCGCAGCGACCCGACCCCGCCGGGCTCGGGCCCCGGCTCCTGGGCCATGTAGAGGTTGTACCTGAGCGCGCCGGGAACGGGCTCCCACGTGATGCGCACGCCGTCCTCGCGCGACAGCGCCTGGACGCGGCGCGGAGGCAGCGGCACCTCGACGACCACGACGTCGGTCGCCTTGAACGAGTCCGACTGCAACGCGACGTGGTTCGTGCTAGCAGCCGCGTAGACGTGGTCGACGGTGTCGCTCGCGGGGAGCATCGTCCCCGTGACGCCGCCTCCCTGCAGCATCTGGGGCGTCGCGGTCGCGTTGCGCCACGTCACCGTCCCGCCGGCACCCACCGCCACGGTCGTGGGGAGGAAGCCGTCCGTGGTGAGGACCATCTCCCGCTTCACGCCGCGCGGAACGACGGCGAACTCGGGCGACGCGTCGCTCTCCCCGTGAACGTTCACGGCGGTCGCGACCGCGTAGTAGACGGTGCCGTTGGTCACGCCGTCGATGACGTAGGGACTCGTGACTCCGACGAAGGACTGGCCGTCGGCGAGCGATCCCACCGTGGCCGGCGTAACGCCGGTCTCGGAGGCGACGTACACGTTGTAGCTCGTCGCGCCCGCAACCTCCGGCCAGCTCACCACCAGGCGTGCGTCCCCGGCCGTCACGCCGGTGTGACGAGGAGCCGCGGGAGCCGCGGACGTCGCGACGGGCGTCGCGGAGACGGCCACGGACGCCCCGCCCTCGACGCCGGCGCGCAGACACGTGACGATGTAGTAGTACGTGGTCCCGTTGGACACGCCCGTGTCGACGAAAGGCTGGTCGACGTCTGTGGCGTACGCGCCGCCGCCGGTTGTCACGCCGGGGGACGTCGCACGGTACACGTTGAACGCCGTCGCGCACGGCGGCGCCACCCAGGACACGATCACGGCGCCGTCGGTGGCCAAGGCCGTGAGCCCGGTCGGCGGCAAGGGCGCCTGCGCGGCGGCGGAGACCTCGGCGGATTCACTCCCCGGGCCCGCGACGTTGCGAGCCGCGACG
>Ga0272442_10009778_pt1 | contig 11920 bp, 5 predicted proteins | sample SSMForm2O_FD_200262 | JGI IMG/M metagenome (GOLD analysis project Ga0272442, IMG submission 200262) | Marine sediment archaeal communities from Little Sippewissett salt marsh, Falmouth, MA, United States - SSM-Form-2O | ecosystem: Environmental > Aquatic > Marine > Wetlands > Sediment ... | reverse complement strand
CCCTGCTGAACCCAGTGCATCACCCGACTCATGTGATATTGTAGCGAATCGGTCGTGCCTGCTGGAGAGCGCCAGGCGACAACAGCAAGCAAAACAAGGAGGCACACCAAGCCGAATATCAACACCCATTCCCAGGCGGCGATCTCGGGGGAGAAGGACTGCACGGCGCGCAGACCGCGATGGAGATTACCGCTGCTGATACCCCACCAAAGCACAAGTGCCAGGAGAATGACCCAGCTCGTGATAATCCAGGTCAACCGAAGCGCGTTGAGGAGCGTTAGCCCTTCGCTCACGAGAATGATATACCCGCTGACAAAGGCAGCGGTCTGAAGGAATGCAGAAAGTGCAGAATACTTTCTAGCTACTTTCTGGCCCAGAAGGCTGACCCATAATCCGATGAAAGTCCCCGCGGGAAGTAGCAGTAGAAAAGTCATGAGAGCTCTCTTGCTCGTCGCAATGTACGTTTCACAATGATGTGCATCGCCCCTACATCTTCCTTCTCCATCAAGGCACCACCTGGAAAATCACGGTATCGCTATTGCTGTAGACTGTTTCCAGGTACCCGAGCTCCTCCATCAATGGGAACTTGTCCAGTCCAAAGGTGGGGCATCGCAGTTGAGAGTAATCATCTTCTGAATCCAGAGGTTCGCACTGATCTGGCGCAACGGCCGGGGAGAACATTCCCATCGGCCATCCACTCAGGTCACAGGAAACACGCTCTCCAGCACCTGCTGCCCAGCAGGGTTGGACACTGTCAAAATAGAGATGCTCGAGCATACCCACGACCACGTATTCCACGTGGTGCTCCTCGAGAAATGCCAGTGCCGTATCGACACTTGTCGTCATATAGAAATCCGTGATGGCGATGGCACGTTCAGACACACCGGGATTGCCAGCCGCTACACGTTGCTGGCGCTGGTGCCAGTTCCATCCCAACACACCCGGCAAACCGGTATATATCGTATAGCGCGATCCCCAACGGTATTCAGGTATATTGGCTTCAAGGATAACCGGTGTACCCTCGAGATTGTCCTGCATCCAGACAATCGCCTCGTAGTCCGGCTCCAGGGATTGAGCTTGTCCCATGTCATAATACGTGGCATACGGCATGAAGGACATCCCATCCAGTGAAGGGGGTGCCTCTCTGGCCATGCGATCCTCGATTTTTGCCGGTGTCGCCATAAAGGGATACAGCGCGGCAGAGAAGAACAGAAAGATCACGGATGCAGCCCAGAGACCCCTCACAAGCGACGACCACGAGCTTCGCCGCTCCAACAAGGAGGCCATACACACAGCGCCGACCACAGCCATCAGCTCCCAGGCTTGCAGGTAGAACTTAAACACCGTATTCATGCGGCTGATATCGCCCCGCAAGACGACGACTTCCACTAGAAAAGTCAGAGCTAGCGCCCCACCGATGAGGATGTGAACGATGTTATCCTCCACTTGGTTGTCCTGCCGCAGCAAGAGCAAACCATCCCACACGGCGAGCGGAATGACGATCGGGGCAATACCGAAGCCAAGACCCATCAACAACCCCGTCGATGCAATGCCCACGAGAAACAAACCCAGAACCATCACCATTCCTCGGCTTCGTAGTGCCGATGCCGGTGTTCGGTCCATCCAACGCCATGTTTCTGAAGCCAGCCAGCTGGTCAGGAGGAAAAGAGGAAGACCGAACATGTAGAGATAGTCTTTCGCGGCGGTCAGCGATCCCTCCCAGAGGTCAACATTCATATACCCCTGCCCATAGGCTTGATGGTAGGGCAAATACAATAGACGTGAAGCGGCAAGCAGAACCGCAACGGAGAGCGCTCCCCAAAGCCAGCTATTCATAGGATTCCGACGACCTCGCAAGTAGGCGGCATACGTCACAGCCATGACACCCAACAGCCAGTAGAGCGGATAGTCCCATGTGTTCGTTGGCGGAAGAGCGCCCAGAATCACACCACCGAAGACGAGCCCAGCTGTCCGCTTCCAGAGGGACAGTGGCTCCCCTTCACGCGCTGCAAGCACCCAGCTAAGGCACCACCCGAGTGCGAGCATGGTGATCAAGCGGCTGATGAGATGCGCATGCAGATCACCATACAGCAGCGTAAAGTAGGGGAATTCCGTGATAGGACCTGCTTCGCCTTCGCCAGGAGGAATGACGCGGCTTGGATTCCAGTACCATTGTTCGAGGCCATAGGGGAGATCGCGCTGGAGGGTCACATACTTGAAGAATCCCCTCAGACCGTTAAGCTGATTCTGTATGAAACCGCTGGTGGAAGGGTTTGCGGATGCTCCTATCTGCTGAAAACCCTCGTTAAACATGCGAAGTGTTCCGAGGTTTCCAAGACCTACCAGCAATAGCGCTGCAAGAATCCCTGCGATGATCGCTCTGCGATGATCTTGTTTGCGCTCACCCTTGCCCTTTCCCAGGGTAAGATTGTACCCAACCCCGAATGCGGTCAGCGCGAGCGATGAGAAAATCGTGGGCAGAATCAAGTTGTAGGCAATCGAGGGGAGGATGCCCAGTAATTTCACCGGCATCCCGACAATCACGAAACCATAGTAATAGTAATTGATGTATCCGCCTGCGAACCATGGATCGTAAGGGGGGAACCGCTCCGATTTGAGAATGGCGTTGAAGTACGAGAAATCCATAGGTTTCTCGCCACCTTTGGCAGGATGCCACAGGTCAGGGTTGGCGTACCGCACGAGCAGGAACAGAAGAAACAACCCCAGGCTGGCGAGTTCGACCCAGAGGAGCGATTTCCAGTGTTTACGGGCGCGCTCCATCCAGCGCTCATGGTCACGCAAGACCACTGCTGTCCCTGCCATGCCAAGCCCGATGACAGACAGAGCCACGGTAAGGCGAGTCACCGGAACACCCACACTGCCTAACATCCAGTTTATCCAGGCAAGCAACAGGAGCGCTGCTACACGGGCGTAGGGGTAAGCGCGCATGTCCATCCCAGGCATGATGAGGGTCAGGAGCGGATACACAACAATGCTGAGCAGAACCAGCGTGAACCACCACACGACCACCGCGAGCAATGGCGAACGATTCAGGAGGCTCTCACGGTTGAAAAGGTCCGACCAGGTACCTGCATTGCGCTGCGCCTCGATCGCAGCGTCATCAAGCCGTAAATCCATCGAACCGGAGCCGACATCGGCATCCCTGGGGAGGACGTGCACCGCGGAGAACGGATCCACATCTGCAAGAGCGGCCATGAGACCTTCTTCGGAGAACGAATCTGTCCTCTGGAAGATGAGTACACGCGGATGGTCGTAAACGGTGAAAGCTTCCTCCGCAAGTTGATCACTGATGATCAAGCTCCCCAGACGCGGGCTGCTGTCGAAAACCTCAATGAGTTCGTAACCCAGCTGCCCCTCATACTCACCGGGTTCGGCGTAGGAATAGCATGTCAGCACGCTGAGGGTGGAGGGGCAGCCCATCAATTCGCGGTAGTATTCGGTGGTCAGGGGGTACCGCTGCGGCAAGCGCGGTATCGTCCCGAATTGTCGATTAGACGTGATGATAAGGTAATCACCCCCGGCGAGGTGATCACGCATGCGTTCGAGCTTGTCTGAAAGACCACTTTGATCATCATCCTGCTCGTCAGGCCAGTAGAGTTCCAGGTTCTGGCCGATGTAGCGTCCACCGATATCGCGTCCATCCACCCGCAAGGGCAATCCGTCGTCCCATGTCGTCTCCGAGGTAAGAATAGAACCCCTGAGATCCAATGTTCCCGTCGATGTCCAATCCAGGCGCACCCAGTAGGTGATACCCTCCTCAAGATGGACGGGGCGATCGAGGGCTATGCGAAGTTCCGCTCCATCGAGAGGATGTTCCGCGCCGACATGCAGCGCAGTCGCTAGCGGTTCGTTGCTATTAGGGTCATCCAGGAGCACGGCTGTAAGCGACCCGCCACCGCCCATCTGCTCAGTTTCCTTCGCATGTGCAAACAGCAGTTCAACAGCATTTCCACTGACACGGCTGGTGAAAGAGGCAATTCTCGGAGCTCCGGGCTGGAGCGTGGTCTCTTCTGGCATGGGCACATTTTCCAGCAAGCGTTCATCGCCATGCTCCACGACGAGATTCACCACAGCAGGTACATTCTCATAGATCCAGCGGCTCGCCTCAACGCGAGTGACTGGCCGGGTGTAAATGCCCGAGAACGCCACGCCCCAGAGCAGCGTTCCGACGCTCACGATAACAGCGATCGAAGCGGCGGTGATGCGCAGAAACAGTTGTTGGCGTTGATTTGCCCAATCCCAGAAAGCACACACCGCCCAAGCAGCCAGGATGATCAGGGCGGGATAAACAGGAAGCTGGTAGCGCATCGCGGGGGTAAACCCCGTCGATTGCCAGAGGAAATAGCCCCCCACCCATATCACGAGCAGGAAATGGCGTTTCCAACGTCCACGCAGTATGCCCGCTACAGCCCATGCCCAACCAATCCAGGCAGCTATCCCAAGCGGGATGCCCATCCCCCAGAGCACCATGTTTTTCCAGGCGAAGCCAACCGGCATTCGGTCCGCCCATTGGAGAGCATAGGGCGCGTCCGTGTTACCCTGGTTTTGACGTGCGATTTCAGCGATGTTGTTCAGCCAGGCCTGATTGGGAAGTACATTCCAGAAGGAAGGCCCTACGAAGGCATACGGCTGCAAAAAACGGAAAACCAGGACGGACAGCGCAGCTGCGGCAACAAGACCGAGAAGGGCTGAGCGGAATTCTCGCTTTCGATCACTCTCGCTCAACATCCGACCGACCGCTGCAGCCGCCGCCAGTGCAGCCAGTGGGGCAATACTAATTTTCGTCGCCACTGCCATCCCCAGCACCACACCGAAGAAAGCATAGTCCCGAAAGCGACCTCCATCGAAAATGCACACGGCGGCGTACATCCCGATGGTCACAAACATGGTGAGCATCGGTTCGACCACAAAGAAGTGCGCATGCTGAATCAAGAGAGCAGTAGAGGCGGCCAGGAATGCAGCAAGCAGCCCAACCCTGCGCCGATAGAGGCGCGCCCCGATGAGATAGATGAACATGATGGTGACCAGATCAAGCGAGGCCGAGATCATCCGCCCCACAAGGTTGACTTCGTCGTAACCTGTCTGAGCCACCCATTCTGCGACATAGCGCACCACAAAGATGGGGAAGGTCCCATAGACGAAGAAACCGAACCCAACGTTGTGCGGGTTCATCCGGGATTCCTCTGTGTTGAAATACTCCCCGAGGGATTGAGGTAACTCGAGGCTGGTTTCCACCATGGTCAGGAAGCGCTCATCTGGATGGAGGTGGGTGCTCTCATCCCAGTTCACGCCTGTGAATCGGAACACGGCAGCCAACGACAAAATGGCCGCAAGCAGGAGAGTGGGCAACGCTGCTTGAAGGTTGATGCCCCTTGTTCGCCGACGGGATTCGGAGGGGCCGGGATCGATTGGTTCCATCACATCCATGGACTAGTCAAACTCCGCAGGTGCATCTTCTGAAAGTGTAAAGTATATCAGGATGTCCTTGCCCTCGAGCGCTGAATCAAACCTTGTGAGCACCCCATCCGGGAACAATTCCTGGAGAAGGATAAGCGTCTCCTCATCGCGCGGGTTGACCAGAAACAAATGCGGTCGATCGATCGGAAGGATACTCTCCAGTTCATCGGCCCATAAGGCATAATCCCGGGTTGGTTTTCCCGCTGCCATGCCAATGAGGCGTGTGTCCATCCAGTGCGGGTACGCCATCACGTACGCACTATCATAATCACCGATCGATTCGGCAAACCCACGAATGATTTGTCCTGCATCTCGTGTGTTCCAGGCTGAACGGCGGTAGTTCTGCGCATACTCATCAAAGACCAGGTTGTAGTTCAAGACCCCGGCGATCAGGACGAGCAAGGTTGCAACCAGCACACTTATGGACGCGCTGCGACGTGATGTCCATTGGCGTTTACCCCACGCCACCAGCGCATAGAGCGCCGTCCCACCAGCTGCGAAAACGGGCACCATGGCACCGGAAGCCCTGTTGGTGGCAGGGTTTTCTCCCGGAAAAGCAAGAGAAAGCGTTGAGGGAAGTTGGAGAATAGGAATGGAGAGCAGAAAGAAGGCATCAATCCAACGTCGGTGTCGATGATAACGCACCGCAACAATAACTATCCCCAGGTTGTAGAGGGCACCCGTGACCCTATCCAACGCTGGTCGATGGGGGATGGAATTCACCCACACGTCTCCATTATCCCAGGAAAACATGAGCAGGCCATCCCAGACATTCTTCAAGAAGATACCCCAGGCAGGGCCTGGAAGTGCCCGCTCTGCATCACCCAGCCGGGAAGCCATGCGCATCACAAATAGTTGGGGCATGTCCACAGCAATGCGCAGCAATGGCACAAAGACCATCAAACCCGCCAAGCCCGCGGCCATTAACCACGTAAGGACGGCCCAGCGGTTCCCGTGGGCTTCTCGATGTAAGAGAAAGACCAACACGCCTGCGGCCACCGCGACAGGGATCACACGCGCCGGACTATACCCATGCAAACCCATCCCCACAATAATGCCGCAAACTAACAGATCATTGCGCGATCGCCGTCGAAGTCCACGCACCAGATAATAAAGGGCTGGTGCCGCAAATAACGGATACAGGGGAAAACGGAGGCCAACCCTGCTGATGACATTCGGCCAATATGCAATTCCAGCCAACGCCATCGCAGCCAGTCCAGCTTCCTTCCCCGCGACTTCTCGAGTAAAGAGGTACACATACGGCAGCGTTAAGATTCCTGCCAAAATGGTGCCGATTTTCAAGGTCTCATAGGTGATACCGGTGCCGAAAATGTGCGCTGTGGCGGCAGCCAAGTAGAACTGCAATGCCTCCCTGCCGGTGTTCCTGGGGAAAAAAATGGAATAACGCCCGTTCAGCACATCGACGACATCCAATAACTTTTCAGCCTGGTCGCTGACCATCTCGTTCGGTACGCTTTGCCATTGATGAAAACGAAAGAAGATGCTGATGGCGAAGATAAGCAGCCAGAGCAGGTGCCAGCCTTTCAGCCTCCAGCTTTTATCGGGTGAACGAAACCATGTGCTCAGCCGATCCCACCATGTGAACCACGGCAAGCGGCCTTCCCAGAAAGCTGACACGAGAAGTACAATGGACGCAATCCATGTCGTTATGTTGCGGGCTGTGAATTGATTATCTCCACTTGCCATGAAGGTCATCGCACCGAAAAAGAAAGCCAGTACCAGCGGCACGATGCGGATCTCGAGTGTATGCCGCTCTACGTCGATTTGAGGAGCTTGTGAAATGGTAAAGTCCCCTTCCCAAGCAGCCCACCCTATCAGCGCTGCAGCGAAAAGGTAGAGGCCAACGCTAACCGCAAGGGTTTCCCCACGCGCCTCAAGCCCAGCCTGAGCGACCAAGCCGAGAAGAAAAGCTACAGGAACACGTAAACGTGCAGGAGTCAAACCGCGTTGAGAAGAAGGCGCTTCGCTGCCGTCCCCATCACTGCCGGACAATTGATTCTCCTTCGTGGAGGCGGAAAAAACCCTTTTCCCAATCCCCCTCCCGATGTCTATGCGCAGTTTTTCGGCGCCAAGGCCGTCTGGTTTGGGCAGGTCCAACGGCTTTCCATGCAGAACCGACTTAAGCCAATCCAAAATCGTCGGTTCCTCTTTTTCATCTCCCCAGGGTGGCCCTTCAACTGGTTTCGTCATGATCGCTTTCTCGCCAGGTAGAAACTGTACGTTCCACGTTCATCGGGACAGGGATCAACATAGCGGCGAACCGCTTTTTCCGTGAGCCAGAGATTCCAGCGTGTCGGTGCAACAATCCACCTGCCAGTAATCCAGCGCGGCAGGAGCGATGGTCCGCCGAAATAATGCCCCCACTCCAAAGCATGCAGTGAACGTGGGGGAAAGTAACGAAAAGTTCGCTCAACCATCAGACCGGCACGCTCCAGACGGTCTCGCCATTCGTCCTCATAGAACATATTCTTCGTCCGCGACATCCACATGAAGTAGTCGGCATACCGTTCACCCAGCCACTTCAAACCTATCCTTCGCAGGAAAATCGGAAAACTCAGTTCACGGCGATAGCCCGGATTGGGCACCGTGAAGGCGAATGGCGCGCCCGGCTTGAGAACTCTACCCAGGTCCTCCAGCACTGCGTCGAGGTGGGGAATATGCTCCAGGACAGAATTGCTGACAGCACTCCCCATCGACGCATCAGCAAGCGGCATCGCTGCCCCATCCGCCTGCGTGAGCAAGAGGTAGGCACCGCGCCGCTGCGCCTCTCGCATCGTCGTCAGGCTGGGGTCCACACCCACATCCAGCTTCTGATCAAAGGTAACCGAGGCGAAATGTCCGTCGCCTGAGCCAATGTCGAGCACGGGTGAGGGAAGCTTTATTCCCTGGTAAAACGCTGCCTCATTGGCGCGCAGGATCGCGCGGAAATACGGTAGATCTTTCAGATGCAACCAGAGAAAATCCTTGTCCGTCATGAATCCCTTACGAGTGATTTGAATATGTCTTCATATGCCGTGGTCACGGCATCTGTCCCGTACACGGAGGCGATGTCCTCCGGGTCGCGTGCATACCGCTCCGGTTCCTCAAGAGTGTCCACAATAGCCTCAGCAAGCGCTCGAGCATTGCGTGGCGGGACAATCTTACCCATTCCTGTCACCTGAACAGGACAGCGAACACCAGGAATGTCCGTCGCTACAACCGGTGTGCCTGACATCATAGATTCTATCTGAACCATGCCAAAACTTTCCGTGCTATTGATACTCGGCAAAACGGTAACATCACATAGTTCGAAGAAGGCCGCCATGCTTTCATCCTCAAGGATCCCTAAAAATGACCAGTGGTCTCCAAGATCCTTCAACAGTGGTGCAAGACGGGCTGCATACGCGTCCTCACCGATCACCTTGTCATACTGGCCTACATACAGCACACGCGTCCCGGGAACCTTTTCCAGCACCATGGGCAACGCTTGGGCGAGGAATTCTGCGCCCTTTTCTGCCGCAAGCCTCGCCGCCATCCCAATCAGCTTCTGACCCGGGCGTACATCGACGCGCCTCCGGAAGGCTTCTGTCTTCGTTGGATCCGGGGACGAAAGCTCGATCGGCGGAGGGATTTCCTTCACTTTGTGCATGTGTGAGCCAAGAATGCGTGAATGCTTTGCGTAATCGCGGGTGTTGGATACCACGACATCGGCCAGTCGTATCGCCGCCCGATTAACACTTTCGGACGCGAAGTTGATCACCCGGTTGACAAAACCAGGGGGCAAGTTGAGATCGCAGTGGTAAGTAAGCACAACCGGTTTTCCCAGCAACTTCCCCAGGAGCGCAGCCGGCGCAGCAGCGAGTTGGGGCACGTGCAGGTGAAGAACATCATGCTCCTTCGCCAGGCGGGAGATGGCCAGACCGTATGCGGGCATGACCGGACCTTTGCTGACGAAAAAAGCCACCGGGATGCGATGGACTGAAACGCCCTCATCGCGTGTAAACCGGGGCAGTTCTTTATCGTAGCGGGAGGTAACAATCGAAACCTGATGCCCACGTGCGACCAGGTTCTTTGCCAAGCGTTCCGTATAGACCGTGAGGCCGGAATAATGAGGGCGATAGTAATAGAGACAGTTCAGAATCCTCATTCACACCACCATGTTTTCACGTCCATCCGCAAGCCAGTTGCGAACGTGAAGATAGAGACCATGCAGCGTTTCCCCTTCAAGTGCCAGGGCAACAGCACCAAGGCCAGAAGCCAACATCAGGACCATAGCATGTAAAAGAAGTGTGGCAGCTAGCGCTTCTCCCCGCCCGACACCAAACACCGAAAGTGCCAGCACACCGGCCGCTTCGAAGACGCCAATATACCCCGGTGAGGAGGGAACAGCAACTCCCAGTAGTGTGAGGGCAAGCATCAAGAAGGCCCACAGGAGCCTGGCCTCCGGAATTACCGCTTGCAGCATCAACCAGTACTGAAAACCAGCGAGCGACCAGCTTATCACCATCCAGATAGCACTGACGATCAGCGTGCGAGGATCCCTCAGTACCCTCAAGCCTTGTTCAAATTGCGCCCAGAATCCCAGCCATCGCTCTGGTTCACCAGGCATGCGTTTGAGAATGAATCTCACCCAATTCGGTCGAAAGACACCGATGAGCAGCGCTACGACTGCAAGAACAAGCACAGCTGCAGCCACGGCCGCTTGCCTCTCAAGATTGGGAAGACCGGCCGCGACGGGAAGCATGACCGTCAGGAGGATGACGGTAAGCAGCATGTCATACGTTCGTTCAACCACGATCGTGGAGAGAACACCCAGGATGCTCGTCCTACCCTTCCTCCCAAGCAGGATCGCTCTTCCTATTTCCCCCATCCTCCACGGCAAGAGGTTATTGAGCAGGTAGCCCTCGTTCAACGCCCCCATTGTTTGAAAAAAGGTGAACTGGTCACTCATAATTGAACGCCAGCTCAGCGCACGGGCTGACATTGAAATCAAATACACCAACGCCGAGAGAACAACAAAACGCCAGTCGACCTGCTCCAGTTCGGTCAACAGCGCACGCCATCCCGTCCATCGGATGACCAACACCAGCGCCAATGCGCTGACCGCCACGCCGAAAATCACACCGGTAAACGGGTGGTGAGCCTTCCTTGTCTTCATTCCAGGATGGATCCTCTCATCAAGACGGAGTGGCTTTCTTGGCCGGGATTAATCATCGCCAAGTCGTAGAACAGCCATGAATGCGTCCTGAGGAATATCAATCTTCCCCACGCGCTTCATGCGCCGCTTGCCCTTTTTCTGCTTCTCAAGCAGTTTGCGTTTCCGAGTGACATCACCCCCGTAACACTTTGCAAGGACGTCCTTGCGCAGCGCCTTCACATTGGCTCTCGAGATGACACGACCACCCGCGGCTGCTTGAATGGGAACGGCAAAGAGCTGTCGCGGGATGAGCCGTTTAAGCTTGGACACAAGCGCCTGGCCTTTATGATAGGCATCCTCGCGGTGCACGATCATCGCCAGGGCATCCACTGGTTCCGCATTAATTAGGATTTCCAGCTTCAGAAGGTCATCCGGCCGGTAACTGGAGAAGTGGTAGTCCATCGACGCGTAGCCACGTGTTCTCGACTTCAACTGGTCATAAAAATCGACGATCAACTCCGAGAGGGGGATGTCGTATTTCAGGATAACCCGGTCCGGTGATGGGTATTCCTGCTCCAGAAACACTCCACGCCGTGTCGTCACCAGGTCCATGATCGTGCCGTAATACGTGTCAGGTGTGAAGATCTGAACGACCATCCAGGGCTCACGGATTTCCTCAATGTTATTCATCTCAGGCAGTTCGGCGGGGGAAGAAATCCGTATGGTCTTGCCATCGGTGGTCACCACTTCATATTCCACCGATGGTGCTGTGGCAATGAGGTCAATATCATGTTCACGTTCTAGGCGTTCCTGTATGATGTCCAAATGAAATAAGCCTAGAAAACCGCATCGGAACCCGAAATTCAATGCCTGTGACGTCTCAGGTTCATAGATTAAGGCAGCGTCATTGAGCTGCAATTTCGCAAGAGCATCCTTCAAATCGTCGTAGTCTTCTCCTTCAACAGGATAGAAGCCGGCGAATACCATCGGCTTGGGATTTGCGTAGCCCGGAAGCGGCTCTAGCGCACCCTCTACAGCGGTGGTGAAGGTATCCCCCACCCTGCAGTCCCGTACCGTCTTCAAACCGGTGGCGATGTAGCCAACCTCTCCGGCTTGCAATGAACGACTCGGAACCAGCCCCGGGGAAAAATAACCCAGTTCGAGTGGGCTTACGTCCGTATCAGCAGACATCAGGCGCAGGTCTTCACCTTCAGCGATGGATCCGTCCACAACCCGCACGTACGCAACGACACCCTTGTAGGAGTCATAATGTGAATCGAAGATAAGCGCGCGCGCGGATGCCTC
>Ga0272442_10009773_pt1 | contig 11922 bp, 9 predicted proteins | sample SSMForm2O_FD_200262 | JGI IMG/M metagenome (GOLD analysis project Ga0272442, IMG submission 200262) | Marine sediment archaeal communities from Little Sippewissett salt marsh, Falmouth, MA, United States - SSM-Form-2O | ecosystem: Environmental > Aquatic > Marine > Wetlands > Sediment ... | reverse complement strand
CGGGCCGTATCGAACGGATGGAAGTACAACCTCTACTACATCAAGATCGACTTGAAGACGCACCGCGTGACCAACTTCGATGGCGAACGCATGCACACACCCATCGACATCGACCAGGCCGATGCGAAGTGCAGGATTTGGGACACGCAATGGCGCGGCGCAGGGGTGCCCCCGACCATCGCCCTCGATGAGAACGCAGAGCCCGCGTTCCTTCACGTCCTCTCGGAAGAAACCCTCAATGACCACCGGTACTATTTCATCCGGCGGGCGAAGGGCACGTGGAAGCGGACGCCCATTGCCCATTCAAACCATCAATGGAATAGCTGCCATCTGGCCCGGGACAAAGACGGCACGTGGCATGCCTATCTCATCGTCGGCGACGGGTACCTCGACACCGGCCGCTATATGGACCGCTACGGAGGGGGACATGTCGAAGAATGGACCTCCTGCGACCACGGCAACAACTGGAACAGGCAGCGCGATCTAACCCCTGAGGCCGCGCGATATCCGGGATGGAAATACAATAACATTCAGCCGGTGACAAGGCCCGACGGGAGCGTCGTGGGCGGGATGCTCCTCTTTTACGGCTGGGAGGATAAGGAATCTCCTGAAGCGAGGGCATTCCTGTTGCATGAGGACGCCCCGGGCGGAGCGATAGCCGGCGTGCTTGGCGGCGATGAAGGAAGAACACATTCAATGCGGTCCCCTTCGTGTGAATGACGCAGGCGTTGGATGACGAGACGTACGACAAGGAGGTGTGCGTTCGGGCCGACGGGGAGGCGGAGGGGCGCAGGAAGCGGCTGGACGGCGAGGTGTACGACAGGGACGTGTACATCCTGGCCGGCGGCGAGGTGAAGAAGCGCAAGAAGAGGGTCGCCAAGGAGGTCTATGGCACGTCGCACAAGATCGGGCCCGACGAACTGGCGAGGATCTGCAAGGGCAAGCCGAAGATCGTCTTCATCGGCACGGGTCAGCAGGGCGTGGCGGAGCTGACCGAGGAGGGCAGGCGGTACCTCGAAACGCACAAGATCGACTACGCGGCTTTGCCGACGCCGGAGATCGTGGCGTCGTACAACAACTGCGAGAAGCGCAAGGCCGCCCTGATTCACGTCGCGTGCTGACGCCCCTTTGAAACTCGCTCTGGCAATTCATGCATTGGGCGGATATTATGCGACGGCGCTGCGGCTCGACCGAACCGGTTGCGTGTCGGGTCGTACGCTTGTTAACTAAGCGGAATGTACGTGCATGAGGTGTATGAAATGAAGTATCGGGCTTTTTGTGGCGTGGCGGCGGCGGTGTTCGTCAGCGGAGCGGTCTGTGTGGCGACGGAAGGGGACGGCGAGAGCGAAGCGCGTGAGAGAAAGGCGAAAATCTCCGTCGGCGCCGGTGCGATCGTAACGTCCAAGCCCTACCGGGGGACCAACGCGCGGGTTTATCCCGTTCCCATGTTCTCCTATGAGGGGCGAAGGTTCTACTTTCGGGGGGTGGCCGCAGGGTATCGGCTCTTCGAAGGAACCAACTGGTCGCTGGCGCCGGTGTTGTCGCCTCGCTTCGACGGCTACGACGAGAACGACAGCTCGGCGTTATGGGGCATGGATGACCGGGACGTGTCGCTTGACGCGGGATTGGCCTTTACGCTGCGGGGCGACTGGGGCGTCTTCGGGGCCGCACTCGTCACGGACGTCTTGGGCAAACACGACGGGCAGGAGCTGGAGCTGAGCTACTCCAAACCGCTGCGCTGGGAGAAGTGGACGATTGCGCCGGCTCTGGGACTGCACTGGCAGAGCAGCAACCTGGTCGATTACTACTACGGCGTCCGGGTCAAGGAGAGGCGGGCAGGCCGGCCGGCGTACGACGCCGACGAGGCGGTCAATCCGTTCGTGGCGTTGCGCGTGCAGCGGCGGCTCGGCAAGAAATGGAACGTACTGGGGGCGATTCAGTACGAATGGTTCGACGATGAGATTAGCGACAGTCCGATCGTCGACGACAATTACGATATCAGCGTTGTCACCGGCGTGCTTTACACCTTCTGAGCCGGTTCGGCATCATGTCGCCGTGTGGAATGCATGCGAACCGGGGGGCTCGTGTCGGAAGGACCGCAAGTCAAGCTGACCACGGAGAGGCTGAGCCGCTACCTGGCGGGCCAGGCGATCGCGGACTGCAAGACGACCCGGCCGAATCTCGCTGAGTTCGCCGAGCGGGCCCGAGGACGGAAGGTCGAGCGGCTGTGGTGCAAGGGCAAGCACATCTTTCTGGACTTCGGCGGTGATGTCTTTTTGCAGAACCATCTGCTGATGCGCGGCTCGTGGCGGAAAGTCGCGGGTCGGCTCCTCCTGCTGCCTGAAGAGATGTGGCTGGCGCTGGAAGTGGACCACGTCACGGTCTGCAACTATCGCGGGCAGATGCTGCGTCCGCTCGACGGCGGGCAGGTCCAGGAGCAATTGAGCGCGCTCGGGCCCGACGCGATGGATTCGGAGTGCACGCGGGACGACATCGCCGCGGCGCTGGCGGCGAGCGACCTGCCGGTCGGCGAAGCCGTGCTCCAACAGTCATTACTCAGCGGCGTGGGCAACGTGGCCAAGAGCGAAGCCTTGTTTCTGGCGGGCGTCCATCCGGAGATACAGGCCGGCGTGCTGGCCGAAGAAAGGCTGGCCGGATTGGCCCGCGCCATCCAGCAGGTGATGTGGGACGCGTATCACGCGGGCGGGCGATGGACGCACCGGGTCTACCGTCGGGCCGGGCAGAAATGCTTCGAGTGCGGGTCCAAGCTGCGTATGATCCGCCAGGGCAAGGCGTCGCGTTCGACGTACTTTTGCCCCTTTTGCCAGCGACTGTGACGAGGGGCCGACTATTTCGGGACGATCTTGAAGGCCACGTCGTTGCCGATATGCGAGGCGTGGCCGCCGGTGGTCTTGAGCTCCGGGATCGTGACGGTGAGCTTTCCGTCGCGACACTGGACGGTCGTCGGGTCCAGGTACCGGCCGCGCCAGGTGCGGTAGAGCCGCACTTCATAACGTCCTTCAGGCAGGCCCGCGACGGTGAAAGATTCGCGCGCCACGCTGGTCTGCGGATGGACCACCCAGCCAAAGACGAAGCGGCCGTCTCGCAGGGCCCAGGCATCGCAGTCGCCCGCGTCGATCTCGGCGGGCTCCAGGTCGAGACGGGCAAAGTCGATATCGCCGACAAAGCGGGCGAAATGCGTCATTTGATGGGTCACGACGCTGTCATTAACACGGTCGAAATACGACCACCAGAAGGGCGTGCAGCAAAGGCCGTTGGCCAGGCCGGCCCAGAGGGCGTTGTGGTACATGGCCAGATAGCCCGGCATGCCCGGCTCGTAGTAGGTGTGGTCCCAGCCGCACTCGCCGATGATGGTAGGCTTGTGGAAGCCTTTCCACAGGTTCTGGGTCTGCGTCGCGTAGTTGCGGTAGCTGTAGCGCAGCGGGCTCTCGTCGCCGGGATCGATCTTGCCGCTCCGGGGCATGGGGTGTCCCTGGGCCTCGTAGATTTCGCGGGCGGCGATGTCGAAGATCTCGTAGCCACCGGGCCACCACTGACCGATGCCGCCGCTCTGGGTGCCGGTGGTGGGCCGGCCGTACGGGTCGTGCTCGTTGAAGAACGCATCCACCTTGCGGCACCATTGCTCGGCGATGTCCTGGTCGCCGTCCCGCCAGCCCTCGGTGCCGTTGATCTCATCGACGACGAACCACAGGAACAGCGCCCGGCTGTAGCCCCAGCGGGCGAGGATGTAACGGTACAGTTTCTCCTGGTACTTCCAGGCCTCGTCGCTGCCGAAGAAATCGACGGCGTCGGCGACGAGATGGTAGGGGTTGGTGCGATAGCGGGCGTTGCCCCCGCCCCAGACGGCCTGCGAGATATACGAGTGGAACCAGAGGTTCCAACTGATGTGGATATCGCGCTGCTCGCACCAGTCGAAGAGCTGGTCCAGCCGGCCGCAGCGGTTCTGGTCGTAGCGGCCCAGGCCCGTGCCCATCGTCTCCAGCGGCGTGGGGAAGAAGCAGATAAAATTGGCGCCCAGCTCCGCCAGCCGGTCCAGGCCCGCTTCGGTGATGCGTCCTTCGTTGAACAGCTCGTAGCTGTCGTTGTACCACAGGCCGACGCCGTAGAAGGACGCACCGTCGGCGTGCGCCAGGTAGCGCTGGTTGGGTGCGATTCTGATGAAGCCGTGATGGGCCGAATCGGTGGCGGTGAACGTGTGGGTTTCGTCTTGAGCGGTCCCTTCCTTGTCACGGACCTTCACGACGTACTTCCAGGTTCCCTTCTCCGTGGGAGCGAAGCGGATCATCCAGAGATGCGTCCACGTCGAAGGGTTGTAGAAACCCCATATCTTGCGGACTTGGCCGGACGGGGAGGTGAACTCGCCCCACAGATCCACCTGCTCGGGATCGAACGGGTTGGCGTAGTCGGCGGCCAGGTCGATGCGCAGCTCGAACTTCTCGTAGAGACCGACGGTCGTCGGCGTGCTCGGCCACACCGAGCGGATCTCAGGTTTGGCGGTCAGTACGCTCGCGCCCCAGAGGGTGATGAGTACGGCAAGGAACGGAATCTTCTTGGACATGATACTCTCCTGGAATGGAAACGTGCTGCTGCGTTAGTCCGTCGTAAACGTCCATCGGTTTGCCTGCTTGGCCTGGAGGACCGCTTCGTACTTGCGGCTGCGACCGTCATCGGTTTCGACGGCGATCTCGTAAGAGCCCAGGAAGCCGCGAAACGCGACCGCGCCGTTACCGTCGGTGCGCGTCTCGATGCGGGTCTTCCACTGGCGGTGAATCAAATCGTGCAGGCGGTTGTAGACCCGCTTGGGCTCGTACTGCTCGTTCAGCAGGCCGCCGCCGGGCAGCCAGATGCGGCGGTCGGTGAAGCCCCACCAGTTGATCGACACGACAGCGGGATGCCCGAAGCACAGTCTGAAGAATTGCTCGGCGTACTCGGCCTGCGTCTGCTCGGTCCATTTCCCGTCGCGCCAGCCGCCCGCGATGTCCTTGCCGCCCGATTGCGGGATGTACTCGGTGATGTGGAGCGGAAAGCCTAACTCCGCAAAGCGCTCCAGCGTGGCCCAGACCTCCTGCGGCGAGAACCACTCCTGCCTGGGCTCGTGGGCCTGGATGCCGAGTCCCGATATCGGCGTGCCGCGCCGCTTGAGCTCCACGACCAGATCGTAGAACCGCTGCCGGTCTTCGGTGCGGGCGATGGTGTAGTATTCGTTCAGAATCAGATGAGCGTCCGGGTTGGCCTCGTGCGCCGCTCGAAACGCTTTGTCCACGTAGTCGGCGACGGCGTCGATGGGCTCTCTGATGTAGGCGCGGGCTTCGACGTTTTTCCAGGCGCGGCAGTGAATCGGCTCATTGACGACGTCCCAGGTATCGATGAGACCGGCAAAGCCGGCGACCTCTCGTTTCACCCTGCCCAGCATCAATGCTTCGGATTCCTCCGGGGACAGGCCATCGAGCCATTTCGGGAGGCCGGACGGGTTGGTCCAGACCAGCGGATGTCCCTTGGTCGTGATGCCGTGGGCCCGGCACCATTGTACCGCCTCGATGGTACGCTCGCGCATCGTCGTTCCTCGTTGCGGTTCGTAGCGAGCCCAGTAGAACGGAAAAACAGCGAAGTTGAACAGCTCGCTGAATCGCTGTTTCCACAACTCGGGCTGGTACGGCTCCCGCAGCCAGATCAGGTCAAAGCCGATGCAGCCGAACAGGAACGCGTGGCGCGTTTGGCGGATCCGAACCGGGGCGTTGGACACGGGCCGGCCGTTGCGATCCTTGAACGTGACGACCGCCTCGCTCTGACGGTATTGCTCGACGTTCCGCTGGGCCAGAGCCAGCAGAGTCGCTTCCGCATCCCGCACGTTCGCCGGCGTTGCGGCGGTGACGCGCTGGACGAGCGACCCGCCAAGCAGGACGAGAAAGGCCGCGGCGGTCGTTCCCATCGATCGGGCGCTCCGGTGTCTTCCATACGATTTCATGCTTCCTCCTTCTAACAAGCCGGGATTCCCATTGTTCAGAACGTTTCGCGCTCAGCGGCTTTGCACAAGAGAATCGGCGGGGCCTGCACAGCTACGGTTCTGCCGTCGCTACGCCTTTTTCCTGCTCCTGGTATTCTTGGTTTTGACGTCGGATCGTTGGTACCCTTTGGCGTAATCGGCGCGGCAGCGTCGCTCGCTTTCGTCGGGATGTTCACCGAGTTCGGCCACGAGCGCCGCGTGCATCTGCGCCACGCGATCCTGCTGCTGTGCCTTGTTGGCGAGATTGTGAAACTCTCCGGGATCGGTCTGCAGGTCGTACAGCTCCCGCTCGGCCTCGTGCCGCTCGTCGGCGGGCGTGTGATAGACGTACTTATACCGGCCCATGCGGAGCATCGCGTACCCGGAGGCGATGTTGTGCGCGTAATATTCGCTGACAGCCAGGTCTTTCCACGTTGCCGACGAGTCGTCGAGCCATTCGACCATGGAATCGCCGTTCCAGTCGGAAGGCGTTTTCGTGCCGGCCAGATCGGCGATGGTCTGGACCAGGTCGACCGTCGAGCAGGCCTGTGACCGGCGCTGCCGGCCGCGCCACCGGGAAGGCCAACGGACGATCAGTGGGATGCGTGCGGCGCTTTCGTACATGCAGTTTTTCCACCAGAGCCCGTGCTCGCCCATGTTCTCGCCATGATCCGAGGTGTAGATGACCACCGTATTGTCGGCCACTTCGCTGTCAGCCAGCGCGTTGAGGACCTTGCCGATCTCCGTGTCGAGCCATTCGGTCAGGCCGTAGTACAGCTCGCGCCCCTTGCGGACGATCTCGGCCGGAGCGTCCTCGACGTCGAAGCCGATACGCAGGTGCTGGTAGTTCAACGGCTGGCTTTCCAGGTGGCCGGGCGGGACGACCGGCATGGGCACCTTGCCCCGGTAGTGGTCCCAATATTTCTGCGGGACGATGAGCGGGAAATGCGGGGCCAGGTAGCCGGCTGCCAGCAAGAAGGGCTTGTCGTCGGCCTTGCGGTTCCGCAGGAAGTCGATCGTGCCGGCGGTGACCTTGCGGTCATGGCTCAGGATCGAGGAGTCTTCGGCGGGGTAGAAGTTGTCGAACCGCTTGGTGTGTCCGGGCTTCGCAGCCAGGTCGTCGGGGCGGCGATGTCCCCCTTTGCCGGTCTTGGTGCTCTGGTTCATCTTGCCGCCGATTTCCGTGAAGCCGTAGCGCCGCGTTTTGTCGTAGTGCATCTTGCCGCAAAGGAAGGGCTCATACCCGGCGCCGGCCAGAACGCGGGGCAGCGTGGGGTAGTCGGCGCTCGGCAACCAGCAATTGTTGCTCCAGGCCCCGGTCCGCGAAATGTACTTGCCGGCAGTGAAGGCCATCCGCGAGGGGACACAGAGCGGGCTGTTGCAGTAGCAGGCGTCGAAGGTCACACCGCGATCGGCCAGCCCGTCCAGGTTGGGCGTGCGAACGAGGCGGTTGCCGTAGCAGCCTGTCACCGCGGCGTTGTGCTCGTCGGACATGATGACGAGGATGTTGGGCCGGTTCGTGTGTCGGCGGGACGCCTGGGGCCGAGCGCCGGCCCTGGAATCTCCGGCACCCCACAAGGCGAGGCCCCAACCCGTTGCTTTCAACAGATCCCGGCGTGTCACGTGCCTCATCGTTTCATCCTTTCAAGTGCAGAACACAGTACATGCTGGTGCCGCCCGTTCGGTCGCCGCGCCCTCCAGCATAACGCCAAACTGCGGTCGACACAACCTCTCGCACCGCTCGGACTTGATGGGTGTCTGTGCGGACTTTCCGGCAATGTCCATTTGGCCGCACACAGCCGTGCACGCTCTGGCCGGCCATGCCCGACGCACAATAACCTTCGACGAGGCGGGCAGGCACGGGGGCCTGCCCCGACGGGTATTCGGACGGCACCTTATGCCAGGATATTTTCACACAGGTTGGTGGTGGCTCGTCAGCGGGGGACAATTCGCACTACGGATAGCCGGCCTGCGGGTAGCGAGAAGGCGACGCGCGCCCGAGGGCCCGTCACCGTGAACGTTCTCGACCGGATGGGTTCGCTCGTTTGCGGCTTCCTGGCGCCGACGGTCAGCGTATACCGGCCTGGATGCAGCAGATAGAGTTCTGCGGCCATCGTGCGCTCGGCGGTTCCGAAATGAAACAGTTCGGCCGTCAGCGAATCCCGGTCCGCTTGCGCGACCAGTGCCGCGATGTCGCGCGGCGGTGTCAACCAGCGGACGGCGTTGAGCGGGAAGTAGCCCGCGGTGCCAGGATCGCCCGTGATGGATGAGTACAGCAGGGACGGATTGGGGGTTCGAATCGACGGGACCGCTCGTTTCAGGATGCCGTCCGAAGTGAAGAGGGTGGGAAAACGCAACACGCGGTCGGTATAGCGTACCTCGCTGGTGTATCCCGGGAAGTTGACGGCGAGTGCGTTGGCGTTCTGCTTCAGGGCCGCGGTGAGAGATTCGCTGTCCCCGGCCAATCGGTAGCGCAGATATGGGGACATCTCTCGGGCCAGCAGCGGATCGAATTCCGTGCTGGCGGTCAGGAACTTGTACTTGGCCACGAGCCCCGCCAGGCCGCCGAGCCGGCCTGCACACCAACCTTTCGTTCCCGGTGCCGTGTTATCCCTCTCCGGTGAGTCAAGATAGGCGAGCCGGGCCTTCGCCATGGAGCGGATCGGTTCCAGGTACCTTTGTTCGCCCGTCATGTAATAGGTCAGCAGGAGCGTGTGCGCCATCATGTCCATCGCGCTGGGGAAGAGATACAGCGTGTACTCGCCGTGATTCCTGGGGTCCCACCAGTTTTCCCCGGTGCCGCCGACGACGCCGTCGGGCCAGTGAATCGCGGAGGGGATGATCCCGGCCGGCTTGCCCCGTTCGCAGCGTGCCGCCGCATCGACCCACGTATTCATCCAGTCGGAGAACAGCCTCGTCAGTTTCGCCTCGGCCGTTCGTTGCCAGTAGAGCAGCGTCGGCTGAACGGTGCGCGGATGGTATACGGTGTCGCAGGCGCGGGCCGGTGTGAGGTCCACCTTGTTGGCGGTGAAGTACGTGCTCTTGAACTGGAGAAAGCCGCGCTGGTTGCGGGCGGTCCACGAGGTTTCCATCAGCTCGGCTAGGCGCAGGGCCCGTCGGCTCCAATCCGGGTTATCCGGATCGATGTGCATCATGGGCGTGATCGCGTCGGCGGAGTCCTCGGCGGTGTGCTCGACGTCCGACATGCGCGTGGTGTAGCCCGGCTCCATGTGCGGCTGCGAGAGCAGGGCCTCGCTGAATCGCGCCTGGGCCTGGTTGATCTTGGGGCTCTCGAAGCCGATGAGGACGGGCGTCCAGAAACGCCACATCTCACAGTCATCGCCCCAGCCGCCCCCGTACTGGCCGTCAGCCTGCATGCGGTGGTCGATCCACCACTCGATGATGTCGGTAATGCGTTCGAGGCCCTCCCGCTGGTAGACGGCCCAGGCCGGCGCGCCGCGCACCGCCGGGTATTGCGTAGGAGAAGAGATCGGCTCGCCCAGGTACATTGGCACGATTTGGTTTTCAGGGAATGCTTTCGCAGCTTTCTCGAAGAACGTGCGCGCGGTGTCGAGAAACTCGCGCTTCCGCTGCGGATTGCGCCATACGCCCCCCGATTCCAACGCATACCACGTGACCATGCGACCCCGGTAGAAATACGTCAGCGGATAAAGCGGCGAATTCGGAGCGATGCCGAAATCGTAGTCCAGCGCGCGCGAGACCTGGCGGCCGAAGTAATCGAGCCTCGTCTCTTTCACGCCGGTCCAGCGCTCGATTTCCTCAATCATCCGATCGAGGTCGGCGCGCAATGTCTCTTCCAGGTCGCGGCGCGACCGCAACTGTTTCAGCACGGCCAATCGGACCTGGTCCGTATCTGCATTGCCGGCGCGCTGAATGAGAGATTCGCTGTTGGCGGCGTTTGTTCGGCCTGCCGCCAGCAGAACCGCCAGCAAGAGCAGTGAGAGTGACTTCGCCCTATTCATGGGTCAACATCGGGTCGGCGCGGTTGACGAACTGGATGGCCAGGCCCCAGGGGTCGCGGAGCATGGCGATCTTGTCTCCGCCCGGCGTGACCTCGACCTGCCCGGCGGGTGTGGCTCCGGCGGCGATGAGCCGGGCGCGCGTGGCGTCGACGTCATCGACCATGAAGGCAACGTGCAACAGCAGGGGGTCCATGGACGCGTAGTCCGGTATGGCATCGGGCGGATTGGTGTAGATCTCGAGCATCATGTTGCCGCCGGCGTCGGCGATGAAACGGGCGTTGACCGGGGGTGGCCCCCCGCGCATGACCTTCATGCCCAGGTTCTCCACGTACCATTGCGCCATCCTGGCCGGATCGGCGACGTTGAGTGCGACGTGTTCGAGATGGATTGCGTTGCCTTCGTGCGTTCCCATGTGGTGCCTGCCTTCGTCCGAATCGTTGAGTGCGACCACGTTGCAGCCGGTCGCCAGCGCGACCAAGCATAACATACAGACGGACAATACGGTTGTGATTCTCTGTTTGCAAGCCATTTTGACCTCCCTGTCTTATTGTGATAACAGCCTGTGACAAATACGTTTCTGCGTCGAGACGAGCGATTCAGGCGCAGTAGGGGTGTTTCCACGGTGCGCGGTAGCGTCGCATGAGCTTCTCGGCGGCGGCGGGGTTGCCGACGATTTGCTCGGTGTCCTCGTCCCAGACGATTCTCTCACCGACGTCGTAGCTGATCATCGCCAGCTTGACCGTCGTGGTGGAACGGTATCCGTCCTCGATGGTGCAGGCGGGTTGCCCGTTCCGGCGGACGGCGTCCAGGAACTTGGCCATGTGGACCTTGCCCATGTCGGCGCTGACCTTGTGCTCGATACGCTGCTTGTTCTTGTCCCTGGGGATGATGACCCAGCGGCGGTCGGTGACGAAGACGGTGCCGATTTCGCCGTAGAGGAAAATGCCGTTCGAGACTTCGGGCGTATACTCGCTGGCGCCGTAGATGCGATGTCGCCAGAACACGGGGCAGGTCTCGAAATCGAACTGGACAGTGAGAATGTCGGGCGTGGTGATCTTGTCTTTGAAATAGTACAGGCCTCCCGACGCCTGGACGGCATGCGGCGTGGTTTCGCCCAAGATCCAGCGGGTCGCGTCGATGAGGTGAATGCCCCAGTCCACGAGGTGTCCGTGGCCGGTGGTTTTCTCGAGCCGCCAGGCGAAATGGCCGACCTGCGGGCTGTAGGGCAGCTTCGGGGCGGGCCCACACCACAAGTCCCAATCGAGCGAGGCCGGCGGGTCCTGCGGCGTTGCGTCGCGCATGCCGGCGTTGTAGTGGATTTGCGCCTCAGCCTGGATGATCCGGCCCAGGTTGCCCGCTCGGATGTACTCTCGCGCCTGTTGAATCGCGGGGCTCTGGCGCCGCTGAAAGCCGATCTGGACCACGACGTCCTTCTTCCTGGCCGCCTCGACCATCGCGCGGCCCTCCCGAACGTCGTACGCCAGCGGTTTCTCGCAATAGACGTGCAGGTCTCTTTGCAACGCCGCAAGGAACGGCAGGGCGTGCCATTGCGGCGGCGTCGCAATGACCACCGCATCCAGCGGCACGGTCTCCAGCAGCTCTTCGTAATGTTTGAACGTCTTCGGTCGGGTGCCCTGCGTCTCTGCCACCTTGTCGGCGCCGTCCTTGAGATGTTGGCTATCCACGTCGCACAGGGCGACAATCTCGACGCCCCCGACTTTGAAGGCGGCCCTGATGTTGGCCATGCCGTAGTTGCCGCAGCCGATGACTGCGAGCTTGAGTTTCCTGTCGCTTGCGTCGTCGGCCCCGGCCCAACCCGTCAGTCCGCTGACCGCCATGGTACCCGCCGCCGCGGTCCTTAGGAAATCGCGCCGATTCATTCGCTCCATTGCCGCCCGTCCTTTCTCCTTGGGTTTCGCAGAAGGTTTCAGCCGC
>Ga0272442_10009772_pt1 | contig 11924 bp, 8 predicted proteins | sample SSMForm2O_FD_200262 | JGI IMG/M metagenome (GOLD analysis project Ga0272442, IMG submission 200262) | Marine sediment archaeal communities from Little Sippewissett salt marsh, Falmouth, MA, United States - SSM-Form-2O | ecosystem: Environmental > Aquatic > Marine > Wetlands > Sediment ... | reverse complement strand
TTTCTTGGCGTAACTTATGATGGGAGGTATGTCTATTTTGCCCCGCACCGGACCAACAACACAGTGTTTCATGGATGTGTTCTGCGCTATGACACGCAGAGCAATTTCAAGAATGCTGCAAGCTGGTCCGCGTACGATGCCTCAAACACGGATGCGCTGAACACGGTCGGCTACTACGGAGGAGTGTTCGACGGTCAGTACGTTTACTTCATTCCTTGGTATGACGGAACGGCAGCACATGGTCGTGTCTTAAGGTATGACACGAAAGGGAATGGTTTCTCCGACGGCGCCAGTTGGTCGGCCTATGACGCCGGCAGTACCGACGGCTTGGCGACGGGCGGGTACGGCGCGGGATCATTCGACGGTCGCTATGTATACTTCGCGCCGGACAGTGAGTCGGGGGCGCATCACGGTCGTGTGCTCAGGTACGATACGCAGACGCCGTTCAAGAACTCGAATAGCTGGCAGGCCTATGATGCCGGCAACACGGATGGGATGACAACCAAGGGGTACATTTCTGCCACCTTCGACGGAAGATTCGTGTACTTCTGCCCATGGCGTTCGGAAGTGTCGGCTGCGGGATACCACGCTAGGATTCTTCGTTTTGATTCCCGATGGCCTCACAAGCTTCCCAAGGAAACGAGCGGGGGGTCGTGTTTCTGAAGGCCGGTTCGACAGGCTAAATTAAGGAGCGATAAAATGACGTTTCGAGTATTCGCGTGCGTGTTTGTGCTCATGGCCGTGGGGTCTGGTGCGATTGCCGAAGAGGAAGCACCTGTGATAACCGGATTCACGGGTGGCAGAATCAAATGGAAATCGAAGACTAACGAACAGTACCGGATCGAATGGGCGTGGAAGCTGGACGGCAGCAACACGGTCTGGTCCACGAACTGGTCCGCGCCGCAGGAGGTGGCGGGTACGGGAGTAACAACGTCGGCCTCGGTGCCGGCGTTCTATCGCGTGGTGAAGATGGCCACGCATAAATCACTTCCCAGCCCATCGGCCTGGTCCGCGTACGATGCCAAGAGCACGAGCGGGCTGAACACGGAGGGGTTCGGAGGAACGATATTCGACGGGCGGCATGTGTACTTCATACCGTACTACGATGCCGATGCGTCTGGCTATCACGGTCGCGTTCTGCGGTTCGATACGAAGTCAAATTTCACTAATGCCGCAAGCTGGACTGCGTATGATGCCGGCAGCACGGACGGACTCAATACGAAGGGCTACTACGGCGGGGTGTGCGACGGGCGATATCTCTACTTCTCCCCAATCTGCAACAGCAGCCTGAGGCACGGCATCGTGCTCCGTCACGACACCGAGATGGACTTTACCAACAGCGCAAGCTGGGATGCGTACGATGCCGGCAATACGGATGGGCTGACCACCAGGGGCTACGTCGGCGCTATCTATGACGGACGATATGTGTACTTCGGTCCGCACGCCTACGGTGCGCCGGGCCCGGTATCCGCGGGCCAGTACCACTGCAACGTGCTTCGATACGACACGCGGGGTCATAGCTTCACGAACACGTCGAGCTGGGCCGCATACGATGCGTCCGCAACGGGCGGAATGGACATGCGTGGTTTCAACAGCGGTGTATATGACGGCCGGTACATCTATTATGTGCCGCGGAGCATAGGTTCGGTGCGGCACGGGCGTGTCCTCCGACTCGACACGCAAGGCGGGTTCACCAACGCGGCGAGCTGGGCGGCGTACGACGCGGGAAACACGGACGGCCTGTCGACCATCGGCTATCGAGGCGGCGTCTTCGATGGACGTTACGTCTACTTTGTTCCGAACCATGACGGGGTAGATACGCACGGCCGGGTGATGCGTTACGACACACAGTCGGCATTCACCGACAGTACAAGCTGGGAGGCATACGACGCCGGCAATGTCGATGGTCTGCTAACCGTTGGCTATGAAGGAGGCACGTTCGACGGCCGGTACATCTACTTCGCGCCCATTTACGAATCGAATCCCACCGTCTACCATGGTCGGGTCATGCGATACGATACGAACACCCCGTTCAAGAACGCCAATAGTTGGCAGGCATACGATGCCACGAACACGGACGGCATGAACTGCACGGGCTACATTGCCATCGCCTTCGACGGCAGGTTTCTCTATTTCTCTCCATGGCGTTCGCAGTTCTCGTCGTACCATGGGAGAATCCTTCGCTTCGATTCCCGCTGGCCGCACAAGCTGCCGCCCGAGATAAGTGGCGGCTCCTGCTACTGAGTTCTTGCTTCTGTCCTAAAGGGGAGTGGACACGCGAGAATCCTAAGCCTATTCTAATCCTCGGATACTATCCAAGGCGGAAGGGAACGAAGTCATCTGGTTGCCTTGGAGCAAGGCGCCCACGAAACGGATCAGCTTGAGGTAGTCGCGGGCGAAATATCTACGCACATGTTGCCATGCATGTTGCGGAACTACCGGAATAGTACGGATGAAGGGTTTTCTTAGACGCGTGGTATTATCGGTCCAACGTCGATGCACTAGTTTTGATTCATTCGTTAGTCGGAGGGAATCTGATAGCCATGCGAACATTTGCGGGTGTTCACCTATTTTCATTCTGGGAGCACCACGTACTGGAACGACGGTACTATTCCTTGCGATGGCAGACGGTATGTGTGTGTCGTATGTGTCGAATCTAATGGCGTTGCTTCCCTGTTGGATGGTTCGGATGTGTGCATGTTCCAGGCGAGTTGCATCGGGCTACCGTCGTGGCTTGGTAAAGAGCCGGTATGGCTATGTGCCGGGAATGCTCAGTCCGAACGAAGCGGGAGCCCTGAACAGTTTCTGGTTCTGTGAGTTGCCATCTGATGGACATCGGAAGAATGTGCAACGTACGTTCTATGAAATAGAACGTTTAACGGGTTGGCCGGTATTGATCAAGAACGTGTTCAATGCCACCAGAGTGGAATTTCTGCGCAGCATTTTCCCACAGGCCCGCTTCATTGTCGTGAAACGGGATCTTCTATACGCGGCACAATCGATTCTCTTGGCGCGAAGAAAGTTGCAGGAGAAAGATAGATCATGGTGGAGTGTCCCGACGCCGGGGTGGCAGAAGGTTGAGCATAGGGATCCATACTATCAGGTTGTCTGGCAAGTGTGGGCTACCACCAGACATATTGAGGAATCTCTAAGGGACATAACCAACAGAGTGTCTGTTGTGCACTATGAACAGTTCTGCGTTGATCCTGCAGGCACGTTGGCTCGTTGCGCACGTAAATTGGGTATCAAGCTTCGGACAGGTTCGAAAACAATCGCGGAAAGTATCTTGCTCCGAAACACCGTTAGATTGCCGGATAACGAATGGAAAGAGTTGCAGGATGCCCAGGATAGTATACTATGCCAGAGGACACGCTAGTGGTGTGCTGTTTCCGGTCAAAGACGCAGATGCCATTCTGCTGGCAATGCACCAACTACTATGTGTTTGGCGGAGCAGGGCGGGGGTTTGTGTCTGATTCCGGCTGACAAGATAGTATATGGAAGCCAAGTATCTCACAACGAAAGAGGAGTTGGCAGCGTGGGATCGCTTTGTGGATCACAGTGCGCAAGGCAGTGTCTTCGCAAAGACGTTCTACCTGGATGCGGTTGGTCAGCCCTACAAGATTGTGGCATTGACCGACCGCAGTCGATTGCATGCTGGTATTGTCTTGGGTAGAGATTCGTTGTGCACCTGCTCCAATCCGCTTTTTGCGAAATATCTTGGCATCCTGTTTCGCCCAGCGGAAGGAAGCTATGCCAACAGGTTGACGAAAGAGAAGGCATTTGTTGATCAGTTGATGCCGTTCATCTCTTCTTGCAGCACGTTCAGCTACACGTTTCATCCAAATTTCACGAACTGGCTACCTTTTTACTGGCACGGATATCGACAGCAGACATGCTACACATACCGAATCACAGACATGGCGGACGTCAGTGTGATCGAGAGCAGCATGCAGAGCAGAGCGCGAAATGACATCAATAGGGCGATTAACCAAGGGATTCGAATCGATGGCTCAATTGAATTCGACGAATTCCACGAGGTGAATGGCAAGAGCTATCAACGACAGGGCTGGAAGCCTCCTTATACTCGTCGGTTCTTGGAGCAGTTCTGTTCTGCCTTGAGGGAACGGAATTGTCTGGACTGCTTTGGGGCGAGAGACAGGAACGGCAAACTGCATGCGGTATGCGGAGTAGTATACGATACCCAGACCTGCTACTTGATTCTGAATGGCATTGACCACCGTATGCCTGGCTGCGGAGCCAACACATTGCTGCTTTTTGAAGCAATAAAGCATGCATCGAAACGAGCGCGAATCTTCGATTTCGAAGGGTCCATGCTCGCCGGCATTGAGAAGTTCTACAGAAGTTTTGGCGGAACTTTGACCCCGTACTTCGATATTTGGCGGCCGAATCTATTGACCTTATTCAGACGACTTGCGGTGCGTCTGTACAAGAAAGTTGCATACGGCAAGTGAGCCGGACTATGAAGTCGTGTTCCGAGTACCGTTTCTTGACCATCTGCGGGTGTGCATGGTGGCCGCCCGACACGCTTTCTTTTATTTGTGGGAAACAAAGCCACGGCAGATGTTTCCATATGTAAGCAGGGTCAACCAGTGGTGCTGCCATTCTGGAAACGCTCCTTGTTGTCACAGCGCAGCTCAATGGGAATACCGGGTGTTTCAGTGATAATGGATTTCACGCTTGATAAATACCGCGACCTCGCGGCAGCCATTCTCTCTTCCGGCTATACCGTTGTGACCGTGGAGAATTACCTGAAGGAGATTACGGAAGAGAAGTGCGGAAAGGTATGTGTCTTGAGGCATGATATCGACAGGTTGCCCGGCAACGCGGTTGAAATGGCCGAAGTTGAGCAAGCAGCGGGTATCCGATCAACATACTACTTCCGTTCCACCAAGGCTGTGTTCAGACCGCGCCTGGTCCGGGCAATCAATGGGATGGGACACGAGATCGGGTACCACTACGAAACACTGGCAAAGACGCAAGGAGATCATGCTGCAGCCTACCGGTTGTTCCGCCGCGAACTGGCCCAGATCCGAGCTGTCTGCCGGGTAACCACCGTCTGTCCGCATGGGCGGCCGTTCTCACGATGGGATAGCAGAGAGTTGTGGCTACACCATGACTTTGAAGAAGACGACTTGGTAGGTGATGCGCTCCTGTCTATCGACTATAGTAGAACCGTCTACCTGACTGAAACAGGACGCAGTTGGGATAGCGGGAAATTCAACATTCGAGATCGTGTTCAGTCCGGGCTTCATGCTAGTGTTCGCACGACCGATGATGTCATCTGCTTTGTGCGGGAGAATAACGGGCCAATCGCCGTGCAGGTGCATCCGGAACGCTGGGCATCTTCACCCACGGCGTTTGCCCTGTCTTTTGTTCGTGACTGGCTTGCCAACAGTCTGAAATATGTGATCGTGACAGCACGTCGGCGCAGAACAGCCTCATTGTGATGCTCCTTTATTGGGACCAGTAGAATGTGCGGCATTTTCGGGTTTGCTCTCAGTTGTTCAACGGGAAGAGACGCGCGCGGGTTGCGTGCCGCCATGGACGCCATGTTCAGGATCTCGGAATCGCGCGGAAAAGAAGCCGCGGGATTGGCTGTCAGATATGGCGATAGGATAGATGTTTTCAAGGAACCCTTGTCGGCTTCAGCTCTTATTAGGACCGCCGGTTACAGGGCCCTGGTTAGCGATGTAGTCATCTGTCAACAGCCCACGGTGCAGGAACCGGAAGGCAAAAGTAGTACCTGCTTCATTGGGCACTCCCGTTTGGTTACGGACGGTTCCCAGGGAAGCAACTGCAACAACCAGCCCGTTGTCAAGAACGAACTCGTTGGTGTGCATAATGGAATTATTACAAATGTGAATTCTCTGTGGACTTCGATGCCCGCGGGATCTCGGAAGTATGAGGTCGACACCGAAGTCCTGTTGACACTGATTGAGCGCCACGACAAGGATGGGACAGATCTTGTGGGTTCGGTGTGCCACGCGTTCAAGCAGATCGAAGGCTCTGCGAGCTTGGCGCTCATGTTTTCCAACCGCAGGACTCTCCTGCTCGCCACCAATACCGGCTCGCTGTACGTTTGCCAGAGCGACGAAAGCAACGAGTGGCTTTTCATGTCGGAAAGATTGATGTTGGAGCAGTTCATCGAGAAAGGCCTGCTGGGACGAGTCTTCAACAAGGCCGACGTTCGGCAGATAAAACCGTTTTCGGGGGTGGCGGTTGGGCTTGATGATCTGAAGGGTGAGGCATTCGAGTTTGGCGGGGAAGAGCGCCCGACGGTGCACGTGTCAAGCGGAATAGCGAAGATCATCGACCATTCCAACCGAGCCGAGGAACGACGACGCTCGCTTGTGCGTTGCAGTAGATGCATTCTTCCAGAAACGTTTCCCTTTATCGAGTTTGACGATGCGGGTGTGTGCAACTACTGCCATGATCACATTCCTTACAAGCCGCTCGGGCGTGATGCCCTCGAGGCGTTGGTCACTCCATATCGGAGTGGCGGATCTGAGCCGGATTGTATCATTCCTTTCAGCGGGGGACGAGATAGCTCGTATGTATTGCATTATGTCAAAACAGAACTGAATATGACGCCTCTGGCGTACACCTATGACTGGGGTATGGTAACGGATCTCGCCCGCAGGAACCAGGCCCGCATCTGCGGCAAGCTGGGGATTGAACACCTGCTGATTTCCGCTGACATCCGGCAGAAGCGCAAGAATATCCAGCGCAATATTCGGGCCTGGCTGCGACGACCGCATATCGGCATGGTTCCTTTGTTCATGGTGGGCGACAAGCAATACTTCTACCACGCTGACAAGTTGCGGAAACAAACGGGCGTGAAACTGGTTGTTCTCGGAGGCAACCGTTACGAGAAAACTCAGTTCAAGACCGGGTTTATGGGGGTGCGGGAAGGCAACATTCGTTTGTACAACGTCAATCTCCTGAAGAAGATGCGCCTCATGGGATTCTACCTGGCCCGGTATTTGCTGAACCCGGGGTACTTGAACATGACGATTTTCGATACCATGTTCGGGTTTTACTCTGCCTACATCCTGAAGCATGACTTCAACTGGTTTTATGATTACATCCGCTGGGATGAAGAAGCCATTGTTGATGCTCTGAAGAGCGAGTACAACTGGGAATTCGCGGAGGACACTACCACATCCTGGCGCATTGGCGATGGAACTGCGGCATTCTACAATCACATCTACTACACCGTGGCAGGGTTCACTGAACATGACACGTTTCTCAGCATCCAGATACGCGACGGCCTGCTTTCACGAGAGGAGGCATTGAAGCGCGCCGAAGAGAGTAACGGGCCCCGCTACGATTCCATCAGACAATACGCACAGATCATCGGGTTTGATTGTGAAAGAGCTTTGCACGTTATCAACACAATACCCAAGTTGTATTGATACCGAACGGAGCGCAGAATGGGCAATCAGTGTCATGGGTTGGCTGACGGTCTCGGCGAAGGTCCGGATCGTGTCGATATTCGGTCACTGCTGAAAAGCCGGTTTGCCAGAGGCGTATACTGGAATCTACTGAGTCTTTTCTGCTTGGGGATCGCAGGGGTTGTGCTCAATGTCGGTATTGGCCGCTTCTATGGACCATCGGCTCTCGGCGTGTTTAACCAGGTGTTTGCCCTGTATATCCTCGTGTCGCAATTGGCTGTCTTTGGCATCTGGCTCTCGACCTTGAAACATGTTTCTGAATTCGCCGCGGATCGAGGAACTTGCAGTTGCGTCGTGAGCGCTGCTTTGATCGCGGTAGGCGTCACGGCTACCGTCTTCACTGTTCTATCCCTCGTTTGCGCGGATCTGTTCGGGACGCTGCTCGAAAGCCCCGGTGTAACTGTCGGATGGTTATGTGTTCTGCCCGGCGTCTGGTGCTACGCTGTCAACAAAGTTCTGATGGCCGTGCTTAACGGGCATCGGAACATGAGGGCATACGCACTTTCCCAAATTGGCCGGTATACCCTCATGGTGCTTCTGCTGGTGTTCTGTGTTGTTCGGCAGGCACCCAGCTGGCTTCTGCCCGGCATCATTGGACTTCCCGAGATTGCATTGTGTTTCGCGTTGCTGATTTACACACGACGCCATTACGATCCGGTTATTTCTACGCGCTGTATGGACTGGGTGAAACGTCATCTCGCTTTTGGTGTTTGGAGTCTGCCGAGTGGTGCGATGGCGGAACTCAATACCAGGGTTGACGTGCTTATGCTGGGGTACTTCTGCTCAGACAGGCTCGTAGGGATATACAGCATGGCTGCGATGATAGTGGAAGGATTAGCACAGATACCTGTGGCGTTCCGTGACAATGTGAACCCGATCCTGACAAGGCTGTTTGTTGAAGGCAGGTTCGCCGCGCTCGAGCGCATGGTGAGACAGGGCTGCAGACTGTTCATGTTTGGAATGACGGCCGTCAGTGTGCTTGCGGTGGGCGTTTATCCGATTCTGCTTGGCGTGCTGGTGGGGCGGACCGCCTTCGCAGGTAGCTGGGAAGTGTTTGCAGTGCTGATGATCGCTTTTGCGTTGTCCAGCGGCTACGTGCCGTTCAACATGCTGCTTGTTCAGGCCGGGAGACCGGGCCTGCACACCGGACTGAAGACGGGCATCGTCCTTACGAACATTGTGCTGAACATTCTACTGATTCCCCGGTTCGGGGTAATGGGTGCTGCGTTTGCAACAGGTGGATCGTTCATTCTCGCCGTAGCCTATCTTAAGCTCATCACGAGACGATTCCTTGACGTGACGATCTGAGTCTGAATTATCAGCGGCTCTCATCGCATGCGGCTACCAGGCTTTTCTGCCCGTGGCCTTGATCCTCAACCAATTGATAGTGTAGGACAAAGTTGTAAGGAAGCACATTGGCGGGTGGAGCAACCATAGGGGCTCCCGATGCTTCGCTGCCTTCGTGCACGAGTAGACGATCTGATACAACAGGGTCAGATTCAGGACGGCGGCAAAGCACATGCTTCTCCTCGCGTAGTTTACCCAGGTCTTGCCCTCCTTTGATCTTGTCATGAACTTGGTAGCTATCTTTGAACGCTTGCGCATGAAATCGGCGAGGGACTCGACGTGATGATGCCAGACGCCGTAGCCGTCGATCATGCACATCTTGTTCGCGCCGCTGAGCGACAGCTCCGGCATGATGGTGCCTTCGTGGAACTGGTCACGGTCCAGGAACGGTGCCACGGCATCCCTTTTCAGGAAAAGCATACAGCCATAGGCCGTGCCGAATTCGAGTTTCCTGAACACCTTTCCGTCGACAGTTTTCGTGTCCACGACGTGGGGCTTTATGGCGAGCGATTCTCCCAGCGGGTCGGTGTAGTGAGTGACGGCAAGATAATTGTTCAGAATCGGCCCGCCCGGAATCTTGAGGAAGTGGGGCTCAACTCCCGTAATGTCTGGGAAGACATCAAACGCCCGGACGTACGAACTGAGCGCATCCTCCTGCACGAGTTCCTCGTCGCAGTCCAGGAGGCAAAGGAGATCACCCTCGGCAACGCGGAGCGCAGCGGCTTTGCCGAACTCCGCGATCACCTTGTCATTGTGTACGATCCGCACGGGGATGTCATTATTGTCGTTCCAGTCATCGATTAGAGCCAGGGTGCTGTCCGTGGAATGGCCGTCCGCAATTATGATATCGATGTTCTTGTGTGGATAGGTCTGCTTTCCAATGCTGTTGAGGCAGCGATGAATGTTCTTCTGTTCGTTGAACGTGGGTATGATGAATGAAGTCTTCATTTCGGAATGAGGCGTATCTAGTCCAGGATATAGATGCGTACACGCTCAATTGTCAGCCATTCCTCAGCAGACCTCGGCGCCCAGAGAATGCCGGCTACGACATCAGTTGATCCCTGTCGCAGCATTCTGGCTACCGAATGCTCTTGGGAAACGCCGGGTTGGACCACGGAATGTGTTTGATCCCATTTCTTCACTTTGTCCTGTAAAAGCAGGTGGCAGTTTGCGGCAGGCGCGTTCGGCGGACGACTTGCCGATACAGTCATGACCAAAGTCCGATTTGGCGAGATGCGCGCCAACAGACCCAGGGCCCTTAGGTCATAGCCCAGTGCAATCTGAGGCTGTGTTGTTGTTCTGTTAATGGTGCGACATCTGACCTGCACAGCCTTCTTTTCGGCCGTGCCAGTCAACTTGATGTCAAAGTCCCCACTCTTGCCCAACACTGCCATCGCGCCGGGCACGCCAAGAGTCCTGTACTCAAACCTGTCTTCATAGAGCAGGTTCTCCGGCCGGAAAACAGTGTTGTTCGCGGATTTGCCTTCAAGCGCGCCGCTGATATCGTAAACGTGGAGTGTCTGGTGCCCGAAAGTCTTAGTGGTTAGGTTGATCGTCTGGGTCTTGACTGATCCCGGGAACATCCGCAGAACAGTGAGCGGATCGTCGGTCAGAATATGACGCTTGTTCTGTGGGACTTCGATGGGTACCGAGGTTCGATCGGCGGCCCCGGCCTTGCGTATGGGATCCTTGATAGTGAAGTGCTTCTTCCGAAGGCGTGCGAGTCCGGCTTCGCTCTGTATCATGCTGATTCCCTTCAGAACGGCCAGATGGTTCTTGTACATTCCATCGTAAGTGTGTGGGCGTTCGAATTTCTCGTCAAAGAAATGCCTGTAGACATACGGTAAGCGGGAAGACCAGGGATGGTATTGGATCCATCGGCGGACATACACCGCAAATGCATCGGCCTGCACTTCGTTGAGCACGGGCGCGATTTCGTACAAGTAGGATGTCCTGTACCTTTCATACTGTGCTTTCTTGTAGGCCAGGCCACCGCAGAACGCGGGACACCATGCCGCAATTGTAAGCACAAGAGCCGCAAGTGCCCATCGCTTCCTTGATCCTTCGGCGTAGCATAGGAATCCCAACAGTGCAATTGGACCAAGGGTATAGAAGATTCGGATGGATTTCGGGAAATCTACTTTGTACCGCCAGTAGAAGATATCAATGGGCTTGGTCAAGTAGTGATAGTTCTCGTTGAAGGAAAAAACCGGGCTATAGACCTTCCCGATGTGTATGCCCGCGAGCATGAATGCAAGGGCCGCTGCGGGCAGGCAGATGTTCCAGAGCAGAGAATGCATGCGCGTCTGGGCTTCAGCCCCCTTGGACGGGCCAAGTATTCGGGACAAGTGTATACCCAGCCCAACAGCCGCAAAGACGTAGGCGGAGTAGATGTAGTTAGGAATGGCGTCGCCGCTTCGGGGCGTAACGCAGTAGACGAAATAGATGAATGCTACAAAGGCCCAGGCCATGCTAAAAAGCCTGCGAACATCCTTGTCTTTGTATCCCTGCAAGCAGATGAAGAGCGATATGTACGCGGGGAAATGCTGCCACGACAAGAGGATGTTGATATAGGAGACAATATTCGTGTATGTGAGTCCCCCGTGCCACGGTCCTGATCCAAAATTCAGGAAGATGTGGAGAGTGTGGCGAAGGGATTGCTGATTGAAGACAAGGCAGAACGTGCAGAGCACGAGAAAGCTTCCGAACACGACACCCCCGACGTAGTGGGGTATTTCGCGCCATTCTCGACGCATGGCCAGGGAAAGGAACAGGAATATTCCGACAGAAGTTCCTGTTATCTTGGCAAATGCGGTGAAGGCGGAAAGAATGCCGGCCAGGAAGAGCAAGGCTTTGGTCCGCTCAAAATCATGCCGCGAAAAGAATGTGGCAAAACTCAGCAGAGCCAGGAGACAGACGGTCTGATCAGCATAGACAAACGTGGCAAATCCTAGAAGATAATATGATGTAGACAGAATCAGGCCGGTCAGGAACGCTGCCAGGAAGCCGCTCTTTCTGTAGGCCCAAAACATGCCGACGGAGACTATACACGTGTTCACAAACCCGATATAGGCCATGCCTCCGACATACTGCTTGGAAAAG
>Ga0272442_10009770_pt1 | contig 11928 bp, 5 predicted proteins | sample SSMForm2O_FD_200262 | JGI IMG/M metagenome (GOLD analysis project Ga0272442, IMG submission 200262) | Marine sediment archaeal communities from Little Sippewissett salt marsh, Falmouth, MA, United States - SSM-Form-2O | ecosystem: Environmental > Aquatic > Marine > Wetlands > Sediment ... | reverse complement strand
TTTTGTTCCGGATGCGCCTGATTCCACCAGGCCGTATCCGGTAATATTCAAACCCGGGTCCACTCCTAGGACTTTCATATACGCTTAAGATCCGCTGAGCTGCTTTTTATGAATTCTGTTCAAGATCCTCTTTGAGGATATCTTCCGGTATGTCGAAGTTGGCATAAACATTCTGGACGTCGTCGTTATCCTCCAGCTGTTCCACAAGTCTCAACACCTGTTTCGCGCTGTCGCCCTCTACTTTCACAGTGCTCTTAGGGATCATCGTCAGTTCCGCCGACTCGCATGCCACTCCGTTCTCATCCAAGGCCTGCTTCACCTTCTCGTAATCGGAGGGCTGACAACGTACCTCGTAGGTCTCCTCCTCCCCCGAAAGGTCCTCGGCGCCGGCATCAAGTATGACTGCCATAAGTTTATCCTCGCCTATCTTCGACTTGTCTATTACAAAGAATCCCTTCTTTTCGAAGAGCCAGTTTACCGCTCCGGCCGACGCCATGTTTCCGCCGCCTTTAGATAAGATATTGCGGATCTCGGCGGTCATCCTGTTTTTGTTATCGGTGACCCCTTCTATAAAAAAGGCCACGCCGTTCGGCCCGTAACCTTCGTAGGTAACCGATTCGTAGCTTACTCCCGGAAGCTCCCCCGTGCCCTTCTTCACGGCCCTGTCAATGTTGTTCTGAGGCATATTGGCTTCTTTGGCCTTTTGTATGGCGAGCCTTAATGCCGGGTTGGTGTCTACGTTGCCCCCGCCGTTGCGCGCGGCGATGGTTATCATCTTGATAATCTTCGTAAATACCTTGCCTCTTTTGGCATCTGTGGCGGCTTTCTTATGCTTAATACTGGCCCATTTCGAATGTCCTGACATCGATACCTCCCGATAAAACGTCCATAGCCGGAGAAGTTATGGAGTCTACTCCTCCTTTTCCTCTACCTTGGAATCTTTGGCTTTCTGGATGATGTTCTGCGCTATGTTGGCAGGCACCTGCTCGTAGTGCGAAAAATGCATTGTATAGGTACCCCTGCCGGCTGTTATAGACTTCAATTCATTTACGTATTTGTACATCTCCTCAAGAGGAACCTGGGCCCTCAATATCTGCAGACCCGCCCCGGGCTCCATGCCCAGAACCCTTCCTCTTCTTGAATTAAGACTTCCGGTCACACCGCCCATGTGTTCTTCGGATATGGTAAACTCCACTTCCATTATAGGTTCTAAAAGCACCGGTTTGGCCTTGTTGAAAGCCTCTTTAAAGGCGTTTCTGGCGGCTATCTGAAATGCTATATCCTTTGAATCAACGGGATGGGTCTTTCCGTCATATACCGTTGTCCTGACATCAACCACCTGGTAACCGGCTATAATTCCCTGCTCAAGCGCTTTTTTAATCCCCTTTTCACAGCTCATAACAAACTGCGCGGGTATGGCTCCTCCTACTACCTCATCTACGAATTCAAATCCGGATCCCCTCTCCATGGGCTCTATCCTTAACCATACCTCGGCAAACTGACCCGCTCCGCCGCTCTGTTTTTTATGCCTATACTGCGCATCGCCCTTGCCCGTTATGGTCTCTTTATAGGCTACCTTAGGCGTGCCTATGTCCACCCCTACTCCATACCTGGCCTTAAGGCGTTTGATAGAGGTATTGAGATGGAGATCGCCCATCCCCGAGACTATGAGCTCTTTTGTCTGAGAATCTCTTTCGGCCTTGAAGGCCAGATCCTCGGCCGTAAGTTTGTGCAAAGCCGAGGATATCTTGTCTTCGTCAGAACGAGATTTGGGTTTTACCGAAAATGACATCACCGGTTCAGGCAACACTATAGGAGGAAAGACAATGGGGTTCTTCTCCTCCCCCAGGGAATCGCATGTGGAGGTATTCTTGAGCTTGGTCACGCAGCCTATGTCGCCGGCATTGAGACTTTCTACGGATTTAAGCTGTTTTCCTTCTATGGTGGAAAGTTGGCTTATCTTCTCCCTGGCTCCTTTCGTAACGTTATAAAAAGAAGAATTGGCTTTGAGGGCACCGGAATATATCCTGAATATGGTTATCTGGCCCACGTAAGGATCTGATATTGTCTTGAAGACATGGGCGGCGAAAGGGGCGTCCTTTGCGGGAGAAATCTCCACATCGGATTCATCCCGGCCGCTCTTGGCTTTTTTCGGTCCGACGTCTTCGGCAGACGGCATACGATTCATCAGCTCGAGCAGATCCTTAACACCTATGGCCGATGAAGCGGCGCCAGCTATGACAGGTATGATCTTGCCTTCCCTTATGCTTTTGGCGAATGCCCCCTTTACCTCATCGGACGATAATTCCCCGGTTTCAAGATACTTTTCCAGAAGCGTATCATCGGATTCGGCCACGCCCTCGACTAAGGCCTGACTCTCTTTAAGGACCCTTTCCTTCTCCTGCCCCTGGAGGGAATCGAGGCCGTCTTTTGTAAGAAGGTTCACCACGCCTTTGAACGAGGATTCCCTGCCTACGGGATATCCCAAAACGACACAGTTCTTGCCGAGAAACTTGCCTAAATCATCCATGCACTTCGAAAAATCCGCGTGCTCCTTATCCATTTTGTTGACAAAGACCGCGAATGGCAGATTCCTCTCCTTGAGAAATTTAAAAGCCTGATTCGTTCCGGTCTCCACTCCGCCGGTTGCGTTTATAACTACAATGGCAGAATCGGCCACATCAAGGCCGGCTAGGACCTCTCCAACGAAATCGGAGTACCCAGGAGTATCGATAATATTGACCTTGACCCCTTGATATGCAAAATTGCAAACTGAGGAATTTATGGATATCTTCCTCTCTATTTCGTCGGGATTGAAATCCGAAACAGTGTTTCCCTCATCTACGCTTCCGGGTTTCGGGATGGCGCCCGAATGGCTTAAGATCTGCTCTACCAAAGTCGTCTTGCCGCAGCCCGAATGTCCCATTACTACGATATTCCTTATGTTCTTTGCGTCAAAATCAGCCACTTTCCGCTCCTTTTCATTGAAAATATTAACCTATAATTAGCATAAGTAATATAACTCAGGGAAATTATTTTGTCAAGATTTAAAAAGCCGCCTGTCTTAAAAAAAGGCCCGTCACGTAACGTGACGGGCCTTCAATTTATAAGGGAGCATCTATCTACTCTCCCACACTGTGTCCAGTGCAGTACCATCGACCTTGAAGAGCTTAACTACCGTATTCGGAATGGGAACGGGTGTATCCTCTTCAGTATCCGACACTCCCAAATCAGTCTATGGTCTATGGACAATGGTCTATAGACCGAAAAAGATGACAATAAATATTGCAATAATCGGATAAACCACCTGTCATTTTAACGTTCGAATAAACGAACCTATAAAGACAAGTGGTCAAGCCGCGCGACAGATTAGTACCAGTAAGCTAAAACCCTTACGGGCCTTACACATCTGGCCTATCAACCTTGTAGTCTTCAAGGTGTCTTCGTCCCGCCGAAACGGGAGGGAAATCTAGTCTTGAGGGGGGCTTGGCGCTTATATGCCTTCAGCGCTTATCCTTTCCGAGCATAGCTACCCAGCTAATACCGCTGGCGCGATAACTGGAACACCATTGGCTCGTACGCCTTGGTCCTCTCGTACTGAAAGCGTATCCTCTCAAATTTCCTGCGCCCACGACAGATAGGGACCGAACTGTCTTACGACGTTCTGAACCCAGCTCACGTACCGCTTTAACCGGCGAACAGCCGGACCCTTGGGACCTTCTTCAGCCCCAGGATGCGATGCACATTGATCCACTATTACTAGTGGTGTAGACTATATCATCACCCTTACAATTTTCTAAGGGGCTCGGCGTCTGATAGATACCCGGTTGGTGATCTATCTCATCCCTTTTTTTCGGGATTCAGTCGTTAGAGGGTTAAAGGAGTTTATACGCAATATTCTTCAGGCGCATTTACTCCTCAACTTCCTACGGTATTGCCCTCTCATGCTGGATTACCACAAGTAGGGTTTCACCGTTATAAGCCGAGTTTTACGTGCGGGATTGCTCCCGCAGCGGCCAATCGTATTTAGCCGACATCGAGGTGCCAAACCTTCTCGTCGATATGAACTCTTGGAGAAGATAAGCCTGTTATCCCCGGAGTACCTTTTATCCGTTGAGCGACGGCAATTCCACATTAAACCGCCGGATCACTAAGTCCTACTTTCGTACCTGCTCGACTAGTATGTCTCGCAGTTAAGCACCCTTATACCTTTACGCTCTGCGTGCGATTGCCGACCGCACTGAGGGTACCTTTGAACTTCTCCGTTACCATTTAGGAGAAAACCGCCCCAGTCAAACTGCCCGTCTGGCATTGTCTCCCAGCTGGATTCACAGCTGCGGGTTAGAATTCTAGTGAGATAAGGGTGGTATTTCACTGATGGCTCCACCCCGGCTGACGCCGGGGCTTCAAAGCCTCCCACCTATGCTACACATATCGAACCAAAATTCAGTACCAGAGTACAGTAAAGGTTCCGGGGTCTTTCCGTCTAGTCGCGGGTAAGCGGCATCTTCACCGCTGCTACAATTTCACCGATCCCCTCGTTGAGACAGCGCTCCAGTCGTTACACCATTCGTGCAGGTCGGAACTTGCCCGACAAGGAATTTCGCTCATTTAACCCAGAGCTTTCACTCTGGAATGGACTCTCTCTTAATCCTTAGCCTTGAGCCTTTCACAACGGTTCATATTGGAAGCGATTTTCTTTATTTTATCAAATCCCTCCCTAGATAGATGTTCTTTACGAATCATCATATGAACAACTTTTGCGAATCTTTGAAACTCTATCCTCTTCTTTGATCTAAGCTTATACTTTTCAAAGAAAGGCACAACAACTTGATCGAGGTTCTTAAGATCTCTTACCCTCCAGCAGTATCGCTCGCCGTGGTTTCTTCTAACCACACCGCATTTCATAGACGAACGAAGCCTTTGGAGCAGATCTATATCCCGCTCATGTTGCACAACTGTTAGTTCCGGCAATATCTGATAGCTGAAACGTAATTCAGGATGCTTGCTGATTCCGACATGAAAACATCCTTCGCCATCAACAAAACCGGCTATCCAGTTAGGATCTAGGCTCATTTGGCTTCCAGGATCACCAACGTCTGGTCTCTGGGGGGTCATGTATTCTCCTTTTCAGGTTTTTCAGACTTCCCTGCGGATTGTCCCCTTGTGCGTTGCATTTTTACTGTTCCGGCGATCATCCGCCAAACTAGTATCAACGCCCGTATGAGGAGTTTCCCGCATACAGTTGGCTATTGCCTCTGATATTACTATCAGAGCAGGCTAGCGATTCACGTTAACCTTAGGACCGTTATAGTTACGGCCGCCGTTTACTGGGGCTTCGGGTCTGAGCTTCATCCAACGAATCGAATTAACTCATCACCTTAACCTTCCAGCACCGGGCAGGTGTCAGTCCCTATACATCCTCTCATCGAGTTAGCAGAGACATGTGTTTTTGCTAAACAGTCACAGGAGCCACTTTATTGCAACCCCGGAAGGCTCGCGTCGCGAAGACGTTCACCTACCGAGGCACCCCTTCTTCCGAAGTTACGGGGCTAATTTGCCGAGTTCCTTAACGAGGGTTCTATCGAGCGCCTTAGGATATTCTCCCCATCTACCTGTGTCGGTTTACGGTACGGTCACCCGCTTGATTCGCTCCGAAGGCTTTTCTAGGCAGCGTGGTATCGGCCAGTTCGCCCGCTCCGTAGATTGGGCTCCCTAACACCTCTCAGTCCGATTGCTCGGACCTACGGGTTTGGACGCGCACATCCTTACAGCGCGCTGACCTAACCTTCTGCGTCACTCCGAAACTCAAACACCAAACAGGTGGTGTCCGAATATTAACGGACCATCCATCACCTACGCCTTTCGGCCTCGGCTTAGGACCGACTTACCCTGGGCGGATTAACCTTCCCCAGGAAACCTTAGATTTTCGGCGTCTCGTTTTCTCATCGAGATTTTCGCTACTCATACCGGCATAATCACTTCCATCTTGTCCAGGGCTCCTCACGGTACCCCTTCAACCTTGGATGGAACGCTCCCCTACCACTCAATCCGGACGAATCCGGAATGAATCCGCGGCTTCGGTAATAAGCTTAAGCCCCGATCATTATCGGCGCAAGATCACAATTGACCAGTGAGCTGTTACGCACTCTTTAAATGATGGCTGCCTCTGAGCCAACATCCTGGTTGTCTACGCAATCTCACATCCTTTGCCACTTAGCTTATATTCCGGGACCTTAGCCGGCGGTCTGGGCTGTTTCCCTTTTGACAATGAAGCTTATCCCCCACTGTCTTACTCCTGAAGTACGGATAATAGCATTCGGAGTTTGATTGGGTTCAGCAGACCGGTAAGTCCCTTAGCCCATTCAGTACTCTACCACTATCATCTAATTCTTCAAGGCTAGCCCTAAAGCTATTTCGGGGAGAACCAGCTATCTCCGAGTTTGATTAGCCTTTCACTCCGACCCACAGCTCATCCCATAACTTTTCAACGTTAACGGGTTCGGGCCTCCACTCGTTTTTACACGAGTTTCACCCTAGCCATGGGTAGATCACTCGGTTTCGGGTCTACTCGACACAACTTAATCGCCCTGTTCAGACTCGCTTTCGCTGCGGCTCCGTCCGAATACCGGACTTAACCTTGCTGCGCCGAGTAACTCGCCGGTTCATTATTCAATAGGCACGCTGTCAGCCGTTCTTCGTCTAAGACGAAGCATAGGCCTCCAACCGCTTGTAAGCTCTTGGTTTCAGGTACTATTTCACTCGCCTCACAGGCGTACTTTTCAACTTTCATTCACATTACTTGTGCACTATCGGTCTCGATCTAGTATTTAGCCTTGGGAGGTGGTCCTCCCGGATTCATATGGGGTTTCCCGTGTCCCATATTACTTGGGAATCCAATCCAACCTGGCCGTATCATTTCACCTACAGGACTGTCACCTTCTATGATAGACCTTTCCAGGTCATTCGGTTATGAAACGACTTTTTGACAAGTCGACCGGACTGCGTTCCGGTCCGACTGGATCCCACTACCCCCTACCCGCAACACACGCAGGCTATCACGCGGATAAGGTTTAGGCTCATCCCTTTTCGCTCGCCGCTACTGGGGGAATGAATTTTTTTTTCTCTTCCTCGGGTTACTTAGATGGTTCAGTTCTCCCGGTCTCGCCTCCTTCGATTGCTCAAAGGATGTTGCGACATTACTCGCAACGGGTTGCCCCATTCGGAAACCCCCGGATCAAAGTCTGTTTGCGACTCCCCGGGGCTTATCGCAGCTTACCACGTCCTTCCTCGCCTTATCGAGCCAAGTCATCCACCAAAAGCTCTTGTAGCTTGACCACAAAAATCGGTTATCGGTTATAGGCCTCCGGTTATCGACAGAAACTGCCGAATACCGTCAACCGCAAACCGGAAACCGTCCATGAGTCAATTTACCCGATTATTGCAATATCTATTGTCAAAGATCATATCGCGACTGGTCGTCCTAAAAAGACGGTGTCGCTATAAAAAATGTATAAATCTATCGGTAGCAAGTTGCATGCGCGCAGGTCACAGGTTTATCTGTGTTCCTGTGCTCTTGCCACCTCTTTGTCGACGTCTGGTGGAGCAGACCAGATTCGAACTGGCGACCTCATGCTTGCAAAGCACGTGCTCTCCCAACTGAGCTACTGCCCCGCCTTCGTTTAACTTCTGCGATTCATTGCAGCAAACTACGGCGGACAAGCTCATTTACGAATAGCCTGCCACACGAAGCTTGCTTCGCAAGAAAGGCATCCCTAATAGCGTAGTGTGGTGGGCCCGATTGGGATCGAACCAATGACCTCCGCGTTATCAGCACGGCGCTCTAACCAACTGAGCTACGGGCCCTCATTATATAATGAGGTCGGAGGCCTTGGTGCCGGTATCGTTTGAGATCGCCTCTACCTCAAAAACGAATCCAGTAAAAAAATCAGATAGCCAGGCAAAAACGCTTAGCCTATTTTGCGTAATTCTTGTATGCGTAGGCGTCGTCTGCCTGAACGCATCAGGATACTCCTTAGAAAGGAGGTGATCCAGCCGCACCTTCCGATACGGCTACCTTGTTACGACTTAGCCCTCCTTACCGAGCACACCTTAGACGCCTTCCTCCCTTTCGGGTTGGTATAGCGGTTTCGGGTGCATTCGACTCAGGTGGCTTGACGGGCGGTGTGTACAAGACCCGGGAACGTATTCACCGCACCATAGCTGATGCGCGGTTACTAGCGATTCCAACTTCATGCAGGCGAATTGCAGCCTACAATCCGAACTAAGACCGGCTTTATGAGATTTGCGCCTCCTTGCGGATTAGCTCCCCTTTGTACCGGCCATTGTAGCACGTGTGTAGCCCAGGACGTAAGGGCCATACTGACTTGACGTCATCTCCGCCTTCCTCCAGTTAAACACTGGCAGTCTCCTTAGAGTGCATCCCGATAAATCGGGATTAGCAACTAAGGACAATGGTTGCGCTCGTTGCGGGACTTAACCCAACATCTTACGACACGAGCTGACGACAGCCATGCAACACCTGTGCTAGCTCCCGATTTAACGGGTCGTCCCCCTTTCAGGTTTCTACTTCTAGCATGTCAAGTCCTGGTAAGGTTCCACGCGTAGCGTCGTATTAAACCACATGCTCCACCGCTTGTGCGGGTCCCCGTCAATTCCTTTGAGTTTCAACCTTGCGGCCGTAGTCCCCAGGTGGGGCACTTAATGTGTTAACTGCGGCACAGATCCTTGCGGACCTACACCTAGTGCCCATCGTTTACGGCTAGGACTACCAGGGTATCTAATCCTGTTTGCTCCCCTAGCTTTCGCATTTCAGTGTCAGTATCGGACCAGAGAACCGCTTTCGCCACTGGTGTTCCTCCCGATATCTACAGATTTCACCCTTACACCGGGAATTCCGTTCTCCTCTTCCGTACTCGATCCTAGCAGTTTCCTGACACGTTCTTCGGTTGAGCCGAAGGATTTCAGCCAGGACTTACTAAGACACCTACATGCCCTTTACACCCAGTAAATCCGAACAACGCTTGCCACCTCCGTATTACCGCGGCTGCTGGCACGGAGTTAGCCGTGGCTTCCTCTGGTGGTACGGTCAAGTTTCGCCCCTGTTAAGGGCGAAATATTCATCCCACCTGACAGAGCTTTACATCCCGAAGGACTTCATCGCTCACGCGGCGTCGCATAGTCACCCTTTCGGGCATTGCTAAAGATTCTCGACTGCAGCCTCCCGTAGGAGTCTGGGCAGTGTCTCAGTCCCAGTGTGGCTGACCATCCTCTCAGACCAGCTACCCGTCAAAAGCCTTGGTGAGCCGTTACCTCACCAACAAGCTGATAGGACGCAGGCCCCTCCCCGATTGACAGCTTGTAAACAGAGGCCATCTTTTACCACTATCCTTAATAGACTGTGGTCTTATCCGGTATTAGCCTCGCTTTCGCGAAGTTATCCCGGGTTCGGGGGCAGGTTACCCACGCGTTACTCACCCTTTTGCCACTATCCCGATTGCTCGGGATCGTCCGACTTGCATGCCTAATCCACGCCGCCAGCGTTCGTTCTGAGCCAGGATCAAACTCTCCAAAAAAACACCTTTAAAGGCTTGCACGAATTTGCCTTGGCTATCCAATTTTCAAAGAACAATTTTTTAACTCCCTCCCTTTTGCCGAAACAGAACTTAAGGCCGATATGCGCCGGGAGGAAGCAGACATAAAAAAGGCATCGAGTGACGATGCCTTATAAACCATCCTCAGCTTAAGCTAAATACAGAACGGAACTGTCAATGAAAACCCGTTTCCGCAATACCTTTTATCAAATGTATCTCCTTTGGCAATGATTCATTATATCACAAACTGCCGCGTACGTCAAGATTGCGTAAGAGATACTTTCCTGTGCGTTTAATAATTATATACTAAGGAGGTTTTTTGTCAAGCTAAATCTTGTAAGTTTTCACAAATCTTTATATTAGTAATCGCTAGTCGGGGGTATGATATAAACGATTTTAAATTTTTTTCCAACCCTTATTTTATGCTCATTGCCAGCGGGTACTTCCGCATTTATATCAGTTATTCTACGGCCGTTCACTTCGACAGCACCTTCCTTTACCTTTCTTTTAAACTCGCTTTTGCTGTTAAATAAATGGATACCGTCAATCAGCACTAATGCCAGCGGCACAGTAAAAAAATTCTTGCCAAATTTATCTGCTTTAATCTTTTCTACCTTCACGTCACGGGGAAAACCCTTTTCCTTAAATGCCCTCTCGAACTCTCGCTCCTGCCGCGCGGCTTCATGCCGGTCGTGGTACTGGGCCGTTATAATCCTTGCCAGATCGAGCTTTGCCTGCTTAGGGTGGATCCTACCGCCGGCCACTCCGCTCTTTATCCTGCCCGTATCCTCATCGGTCAAAAGCTCGTAGTATTTCCACATCATCTCGTCCGAAACGGACATAACCTTTCCGAACATCTCTTTCGGTTTGTCGTTTATGCCTATGTAGTTATTGAGAGACTTCGACATCTTTTGAATTCCGTCCAGCCCCTCCAGAATCGGCATCGTCATGACAACCTGTGGTTTCTGGTCATAACCTTGTGTCTGTTGAAGACTTCGCCCGACAAGCATATTAAACTTCTGGTCGGTCCCGCCGATCTCTACGTCTGACCTCAATTTAACCGAATCGTATCCCTGCATAAGAGGATAAAACAGCTCTAAATAACTTATAGGTTTGTTTTCTTTCAGTCTCTTCTGGAAATCGTCTCTTTCCAGCAGGCGCGCGACCGTATAACGCTGCGCAAGTTCGACGAACTGGTCGAAAGTAAAAGGAGGAGGTTTTGTCGTGTCTCTGTAATTGGAAAACCACTGACTATTATACTGCAGTTGAAACACGGCGGAATTATTTGTATCGAGGATCTTGCTGACCTGACTTACGTAAGTCTTGACGTTCTTTTCTACTTCATCATAAGTAAGCGTCTTGCGAGTCTGCGATACACCGGAGGGATCACCGATTATCGCCGTGGCATCACCTATTAAGAAAATGACCTTATGGCCCAGCTCCTGGAAATGCTTCAGTTTTCTAAGCAGCACCGTATGGCCCAGATGGATATCCGCAGCGGTGGGATCGAAACCCGCCTTTACCGTAAGAGGCGTCTTCTCTTTTATGGAGGAGGCGATCTTTTTCTTAAGCTCGTCTTCCTGTATAATCTCTACGGCCCCTCTTTTTATGAGGGTCATCTGTTCTTCAATACCAGGCATCACTCTTTCCCCGCGGTCAATCTTTACACGTAAATCTTATCAGAATAAAGATATATTGTCAAATCCATAATACTATGGTATATTTGTACATATGAAAAAAAACGGATTTACTTTACTTGAGCTTTTAACCGTATTTATAATAATAGGGATATTGGGCGCGATGCTTTTGGTTGCTTTGACCAAGATGCGGACGCATTCCCAAGCCATGGCCTGCTCAAACAATCTCAGGCAGATAGGAGTGGCGGTTCAGCTTTATCTGGATGAGAACGACTACCGTTTTCCCGGCTGTGAATCCGACGACCCGAACGAATGCTGGTATACAAGACTGATGCCCTACGTTGACAACCCGGATGTTTACGAGTGCCCGGCCTATAAATATCACCATGACGATATATATGACGCTTCCTCCCGAAATTATTTCTCCTACGGTTATAATAAGGAAGGGTTAAACGAACCGGCAGAGGGCTATAAAATAGGGGTGGATATAAACTACGTGATAAGCCCAACGAAGTGTATACTTGTAGCGGACGGAAGCGAGGGTGCCGGTGCAGAGACATCGATGTATTTTATAGACAAAAACAACTTACCGACTTCGCGCCATAACGGGGGAACTAATATACTTTTTGTAGATAGCCACGTTACGTGGCAGTCCGTAAATTCCATACCTACCTCAG
>Ga0272442_10009769_pt1 | contig 11930 bp, 6 predicted proteins | sample SSMForm2O_FD_200262 | JGI IMG/M metagenome (GOLD analysis project Ga0272442, IMG submission 200262) | Marine sediment archaeal communities from Little Sippewissett salt marsh, Falmouth, MA, United States - SSM-Form-2O | ecosystem: Environmental > Aquatic > Marine > Wetlands > Sediment ... | reverse complement strand
CTCGGAAGAGTGCCAGGAAGATCGCCAGCGGCGACGCCGAGTCGGTCCGGGTGGACGTGGACGACCTGCCCGACCTGCTCGGGCAGCCCAAGGTTCACCCCGAGAAGAAGCTGGCCGTGGATACGGTTGGCGTTTCGACCGGCATGTACTACACCCCGGTGGGCGGCGACATCATGCGCATCGAGTGCTCGGTGATGGAGGGCAAGGACGGCCTCGTTCTTACCGGCCAGCTGGGCGATGTCATGAAAGAGAGCGCGCAGGCCGCGCTCACGTACGCGCGCAGCAACGCCGAGGCACTGGGAATCGGCGAGAAGATGCTGAAAGACCAGCAGATCCACATCCATGTTCCGGCCGGTGCGGTGCCCAAGGAGGGACCCTCCGCCGGGGTCGCCATGGCCATGGCGATGATCAGCGCCCTGAGTGGAAAACCGGTGGCCGCCGACCTGGCGATGACCGGAGAACTCACCCTGACGGGACGGGTAATGGCCATCGGCGGCGTGAAGGAGAAGGTACTCGGAGCCTTGCGCGCCGGGATCAAACGGATCGTTCTGCCGAAGGACAACGAGGGCGACGTGAGCGAACTGCCGGATAGCGTGAAGGAGTCCCTCGAGTTCGTCTACGCGGAAACGCTGGACGACGTGATGGCGGTGGCCCTGGGGCCGGCCTCCGACTGAGGGGGCGCGGCCCTGGTTCAACCTTGGGATTATGAGGCGTAGCCTAAAGACGGCGATTTTCGCAATAGAGGCGGACTTCTGCGGAAAAGTTCACACTGGGTGTGAAAGTCAGCGGCGGCATTCACACCCTTTGTGACTCCAACCTTGCACACATTCTTGCACACCCTCGAGGAACTGCGGGTGCGCTCAGTTCACGTGCGGGTCTAGGTTCTCGACGAGGAAGAGGTCTACGTGCGATTCGTCCACCAAGCAGACGAATTCCGCTCGCTCGCCTCCCGATCGCGGTCGGCAACTCTCCAGGCGAGGGGGTAGATGATAGAGGAGTTCCTTTTCGCCTCCGTCGAGTGGCCAGAAGTAGATGTCGTCCCCGGTTCTCCAATACAAAGAGCCGCTGTCCGGAGTCCACCCGATCGGGTGGTTCCTAAGCGCGTCCCCAGTACCGGTGAGCAGAGTCTGGGTAGAATCGGCACGCGAGATCACGGCCCAATAGCCGCCGGATGCCGGGGAATAGGCCATTGCCACAAGCCTGGTACCGTCGGGCGATCCGAACGCGATCATGTAGTGCCAGTCAGATGCGGAGTCCGTCACGGATTCCGCCGTTGCGAGGATTCTGAATTGTTCCGTCGGCGCCGAATCAACCGTACGCGGTGCAGGTCTCCACTCCGCACCTCGCCACTGCCCGTACTCGATGTTGAATTCACTGAGCGACAAGGGCTCGTATCGGCCGGGGTGAGAATAGAACAGCTCGGGGCCGTCCCAGGTCAGGTGAGCAACGTCGTGATTGGGGATCACACCCTGCACGTATCCCGTGCTCCTCCCGTCAGCCGTAACGAGCCAGAGTCGCAGCGTGTCGCGCCACATCCCCGGGTATGCGAGGTATTCGCCATCGGGTGACCAGGCAGCACAGCTCCACAGGTTGCACTCGTGTACGTGACCGAACCGCGTCAACCGCTGGGGTGGACCGCCCTCGAGCGAGGTCTTGAAGAGATCGTTGCCTTCGGCAGTGCTCGTCGTGTATGCGAGCCACTTGCCGTCGGGAGACACCGCATGGATCATCGGTCCAGACAGGGTGTCGCCCACTACTTCCACGCTCGCAGCGTTCGGACCCTTCGCCGGATCCGCTGAGACCCGGACGGCTCGATACTTGTTCGTCTCTCGAGAGACGATCGCCCTCCTGCCGTCGCGGCTCAGGCTGAAGAACGATATTGGATGGTCGTCGAAATGATCGAGAGCCACCGGATCCCCTTCCGCCTCTCCTGAGCTTGACACGTCGAGTCGCATGACACGACGGCCGAAAGGCATACGTCGGTCGAAGTAGAGAACCCTTCCGGCGGCCGACCAGGACACTGAGAACATCGGATGACCCTGGCGTGCCAGCTCTCTCTGGCCGCTCCCATCGACTCCCATCGTCCACAACTCAGTTGCTCCCCCCGCGTATCGCTTTGAAAGGACGATCCCGACGGGCGACCAGGCGAGGGGGCTGAGATGCAGATAGTCTCCGGCCACCGGGACGGAATCGCCCTGAGCGAAATCACAGGTTCCCGCCGGAAGTATCCGGACGTACTTCTGGATCGTGCCCATGACGTGGACCACCCGGGACTCGTCGGGCGCGTATTGTGAGGCTACCGGCCACGTGGGGACGCCCAGCGGACAGTCCAGGAGAGGTGTGGTCGAGCCTCCGTCACGTGGAACCTCGTAGTAGTCCCCCACTCCATCGATCTCTGCTGCAACCAGAACTCGCTCCCCCGAAGGTGTCCACCGGACCTGTTCGCAGTAGGTGCCTACGGCCAGGGGTCGATGCGGTTGGTCGGGAAGCGACAGATCTGCGAGCCAGAGACGCCACGCGTCCGCCTCTTCGTCTTCCGAGCAATAGGCCAGCCACTGGCCGTCGGGCGAGATCGAGAAGGAACCGAAGCCGACGTCGTGCCGGAAGCCGAAGTGACCTTCGAGAGTGAGCCTCGTTTCGACGGGCACGGTCGTGGGATTGGAAGCCTGTTCGCGTTGTCGCGCCACGACCCAGGCGCTCACGGCGACGGCAACCAGCCCGGCCGTGGCGAGTATCCAACGTTTCGTCTGTCGTCGCTTTGCGCTCACAGGAACGGTCAGCCCCGGCGTCGTCGCCAGATCCAGCCGGGCCACCGGCGTGGCGTCCATGGTCGCGGTCATGATCGCCTGGCCGAACTTCTCCGCCGTCTCCCACCGGTCCGCCGGAAGCCGGGCCAGAGCCTTGCCGATCACCTGGTCCAGCAGAGGCGGCACCGTGTCCCGCAGGGGATGGATAGCGGCCGGCGTCTCTGACATTCTCCGCGCCTGAACAGCCTGCGGGGTGGCCGCGGCCAGCGGGACCTCGCCCGACAGCATCTCGTAGAGCACACAGCCCAGCGAGTAAATGTCGGTCCGTCCGTCCAACGTCTCGGCCCCCGTCGCCTGTTCGGGACTCGCGTAAAGGGGGGTGCCCACTCCGAGCCCCGTGCTCGTCACGCGCTCGCCCTGGGCCACCGTGATAGCACGTGCGATCCCGAAGTCGGTGATCACCGCGTGCTTGCTGGAGAGCAGGATGTTGCCCGGCTTCACATCCCGGTGGATGACCCCGTGCTGGTGGGCATACTCGAGCCCGTCGGCCACCTCGACGCCGATCCGGACCGATTCCTCCACGGAGAGCTGACCCTCGCGCTCCAGGCGCTGGCGCAGGGACTCACCCGGGACATACGGCATGACGTAGTACAGCAGCCCGTCCACCTCGCCCGAATCGATCAGCATCAGGATGTGGGGGTGATTCAGGCCGGCGGCGATCTGTATCTCGTTCAGGAACCGGTCGGCAGCCAAGGTGACCGTGAGTTCCGGGTGAAGGACCTTAATCGCCACCTTCCGGTGGTGCTTGAGATCCTCGGCCAGGAAGACGACGGCCATGCCGCCACGCCCAATCTCGGAGTCGATCGTGTAGCGGTCGGCGAGGGCCGCCGTCAGTCGTTCGAGCAGGCCGGTCACGTCAGGCTCCGCCTGCGCTTAGGTCGACGAGGAACAGCTCCGTCACCGATTCGTCGATCTTGCACACGAACTCGAGGGGCTCGACGCCCCGCCGTGGCTGGCAGGGCGATTGCCATACCTGCCCATCGGGCAACGTGGGCAGCGTCAGAAGAAGTTCCTTGTCGCCGCCGTCGATGTCGCCTCGATACAGGTCGCTTCCCTGCTGCCAGTAGAGGGACCGTCCGTCTCCCGACCAACCGATTACGTCCTCGCCGAGGGCGGGGGCCAGCGGCGACAGGACCGAGTCTGACGACGTCAGCACCCAATACTCGCCGAGGTCCCGCAGATTGACGCGCGCCACGATCCTGCTTCCGTCCGGCGATGCAAGCGCCCGGTCCGAGGACGGCACGGCCAACGTGTCGAAGACCAGATCCCGTCTGGCGCGGGTGATGAAGGAAGCGCCGGGGGCCGATCCCGCGGGAGCCGGCGCCCATTCCGAGCCTCTCCATTGTCCGTACTCGACCTCGAGGTCGGTGAGCGCTTCGGCACGATAGTCATATCGCATGTGAAACAGTCCCAGGCTTTCCCAGGACAGGGCGGAGCTTTCCGGACTCGGCCTCACATCGAGCACGGGTCCGGTGCTCCTGCCGTCGGCGGTCAACATCAACAGCGCCAGCGAGTCCTGCCAGATGCCGTAGTACGCGATGCGCTGGTCGTCAGGCGACCACGCTTGTCGCCTGCTGCCTGAAGCCATTCCGTTCCGGGTAAGGCGAATGGGCGTGCCCCGCTCCAGGCGCACCTTGAATAGGTCCGCCCCCACATCCATGAGCTGCGAGTACGCCACCCACAGACCGTCATGCGAAACACCGAAGGCGCCCCATCCCGGGAGTGTCTCGGTGACAGCAACAACCGAGGGTTCAGAGAGGTCGTCCCGGGCGCTGGATCCCACGCGGACCAGCCGGAACTGGTTGTTCCGCCTCGCGATGACCATTCTCCGGCCGTCCGCGCTCACGCTGAAGCGGCGGACACGGACGGGGCTCTCAGGGCTGCCGAACACCATCTCCGGCTCTCCCTTCGGTTCGCCCTTCTCCGACACCGGAAGGCGCATCACCGCTCCGTCGAACGCGAACCAGATGGCATCATCCAACCGCGGCCACTGCGGGATCCCAAGATTCGTCCCTAAATTCCGGCGATCCCCCCCGTCGGTCCGGGTAGTCCAGAGCGAATCCCCCATCTCAAGATCCCTGAACAACAGCCGATCGCCCCTGGGTGACCATGCAAGGGGAAGAAGGTTGGATTCGACGCCAACGGAATCACCCGTCGCGAAGTCGCACGAGCCGGTAAGGACGATGCGCAACCCGCCATAGTCGAGCCGGTGGACCGTGCGGGACTCGTCGGGAGAGAGAAGTGCCCACCTGGGATCCAGCACGTCCTTCCCGCTGCCATCCATGAACGAACAGTCAGAGAAACGGGTCGGCGCATACCCACCGGCAATGGGCACGACGTAGTAGTCGTACCTACCCTGAACGAAGCCATCGAAGAAGATGCGGTCGCCGTTCGGAGCCCAGTGCACCCATCTACAGATGTCGTTGTCCGAGGCCGCCAGGACCCGATGGTCTGTCTCCAGGTCGGAAAGACCTGCGAGCCACAATCGTGCCGCCTGCGCCTCGCGGTCGTAGGAGCAGTAGGCGAGTTGCTCGCCATCCGGAGAGATGGCGAAGGGACCGGTTCCCCATCCCAGGAAGTCGCCGAACCGGCCTTCGAGAGGAATCTTCGTCTCCGCGGGACCCGCGTCCGCCACTGCAGGCGCTGCCTGCTCTTTGCTGCCGGTCAGCGACGCCACCCGCGGGACCACGAGCCACACCCCGATGGCGGCCAGCGCGACGACAGCCGCGCCGATCGCCCATCGTAACGGCCTCCGCTTCGGGGCCTCCTCCGCAATCGCCTCCAGCCCCGGTGTGGTAGCCAGGTCCAGTCGGGCCACCGGTGTGGCGTCCATCGTCGCCGTGAGCAGCGCCTGCGCGAATGTCTCCGCGCTATCCCAGCGGTCTGCTGGCAGCCGTGTCAGCGCCTTCGCCACCACCTGGTCCAGGAGCGGCGGCACCGTGTCCCGCAGCTCGTGGATCGGGCCCGGCGTCTCCGACATCCGCCTCGCTTGCACGGCCTGCGGAGTGGTGGCGGCCAGCGGCACCTGACCAGCGAGCATCTCGTACAACACGCAGCCCAGCGAATAAACGTCCGTGCGGCCGTCGAGCGTCTCCGCCCCCATCACCTGCTCCGGGCTCGCATAGAGGGGCGTTCCCACGCCGAGGCCCGTGCTGGTGACTCGCCCGCCCTGCGCCACCGTGATGGCTCGAGCGATCCCGAAGTCGGTGATCACCGCGTGCTTGCCCGAGAGCAGGATGTTCCCCGGCTTCACGTCCCGGTGGATCACCCCCTGCTCGTGGGCGTGCTGAAGTCCGTCGGCCACCTCGACGGCGATCCGAACCGATTCCTCGACGGGAAGCTGGCCCTCGCGTTCCAGCCGCTGGCGAAGGCTCTCGCCCGAGACGTAGGGCATGACGTAGTACAGCAGACCGTCCGCCTCGCCCGAGTCGTGGAGTGTCAGGATGTGCGGGTGGTTCAGGCCGGCGACGATCTTGATCTCGGAGAGGAAGCGCTCGGCGGCGAGGGTGACGGACAGCTCGGGGTGCAGAACCTTAATGGCCACCCGCCGGTCATGCTTGAGGTCCTCCGCGAGGAACACCGTGGCCATACCGCCGCGACCGATCTCGGACTGGATGGCGTAGCGGTCACCGAGCGCAGACGAGAGACGTTCCAGCAGGTCGGCCATGGCTGCCTCCTGAGGGAACGAGGGGGGTGCGATCAATATAGGGGATAGAAGCTTAGAGCGCCCGGCCGACCACCTGCCTGACAGTCCCATGCCTGAACACTGTAACTGACAGGGCGCCAGTCACGTGCGTTGATGCTGTGTCAGCAAGTGTGCGCGCACCGGTTCGGTGTGCTCACCGAACGCGCTGTTTCAGGCAAGAGGCGCCCTTTTCGGCGAGAGTCTCGGTGGCGCTCAGATGTCTGGAAGGCGTCAAGCCATCGTCATCCGCTCAACTCTCGAAGAGAAGGGCGTCTCTTGATTGAGGAGTCGCGATCAGGCCCTGAACCCGAGCGCCGGCAGCAGGTCGCCCGGCTCGTCCAGCCACAGGTTCGGCTCGGTCGGTTCGAGCTGGGCGCGCGAGTAAGGGCCCCACAGGGCGGCGGCGGTGAACACGTGCGCCGCCCGACCCGATCGCATGTCGTGCGTGCTGTCCCCCACGAACATGGTCGCGGCGGCAGTGACACCGGTCAGTTCCATGGCCTTCAACACCGGCTCGGGCTCTGGCTTGTAGCGATCCACGTCATCGGCGGTAACGATCGCCTCGAACCACTCCGCCGGAAGGTCACAGCGTGCCAGGCCCATTCCCGTGGCCCGTCGTTTCTTGCTCGTTACGATCCCGAGCGTCCGGCCGGATTCCCGCAGGGTTTCCAGCACCGACCGTACCCCGGGAAAGGGCCGTACGTAGTCATCGTGATTCGCGAGGTTGTGATCCACGTAGGTCCGGATCATGGCGGCGGCCTGGTCTTCCCGCTCCGAGAACATCTTCATCTGGACCACGAGGGGCTGTCCGATCGTCGCCTTCCAGGTTTCCTCGGGAGGCACGTGTCCCAGGTGTTCCTGCATGGTGTGCCGGTAGGACGCGAGAATCAGGCGCTCGCTGTCGATCAGAGTTCCATCCAGGTCGAAGAGGACGGCCCGGATATCGCCCGTCGTCATTCCTCCAGGCCGACTGCGGGACCGAACTTGGCCCGGAAGGTGGAGGTGTCGGTCCGGGCCTGTCGGGCCAGTCGTTCGAGCATATCCGGGTCCCTCAGGTCGGCCGGCTCCAGGCGGAGCATGTACTGCCGGGCCACCTCGTAGGCCTCCGAATCCGTGTCCACCGTGCGTACTCGCGTGCGACCTGTCTCCGGATCGCGGAATTCGTCGAATGGAAGCACCCGCACGTGACCGCCGCGTCCCAGGCTCACCATTCCGCCTACCCGAAGCGCTTCGTCCTTGGGCTCGGAGAGCAGGAAGCGGGCGGCGCCGAACCCGAGCGTGCGCGTATAGTCGATGTCGAACGTGATGGGCTTTGCGCAGCGAAGCTCGTAGCCAAGCCTCAGGTCCGTGATCGTGACGTTGTCTCCCCTGTCAGCGAAACGCTTCTGCACCGCTCGCTTGAGGATCGTCTCCATCGGGATCTCTGCCAGGCGGATGTGGTCGTACGCATCGTACTCCACGTGCACACCGGGCAGACCGGCGAGTTCTTCGGGATCCATCTTTTCGCCGATCCCCTCGGCGATGATCGCGAGGCCGTCTCGTCTCCCCAGGGCCCGGCGCTTCAGGATCGCTCCCTCGAGGATCGTGCACACGTCATCGAACGTGATGCGATCGCCTTTGAATTCCTCCCCTATTATGGTGCACGTGGCGCCGGCGGCTCTGCCGATCCCCAGGGCCAGGTGCCCGGCCTTCCGCCCCATCACCACGACGAAGAACCACCGGTTCGTGGTGCGCGAGTCTTCCATCAGGTTGAGGCACAGGTCGCTGCCCACCCAGCGGGCCGTCTCGTAGCCGAACGTCGGCATGTCTGCAGGCAGGGGCAGGTCGTTGTCGATCGTCTTGGGCACATGCGCCACGCGTATCGTGCCGTCTGCGGCCTCGGCCACCTCGCGGGCGGCGAACGCCGTGTCGTCACCACCGATGGTCACGAGGCCGGAGATGCTCAGCTCACGAAGCGCCTTCACGGTACGCTCCAAGCTCTCTGGCGTCTTGGTGGGATTGGCCCTCGACGTCCGCAGGATGGAACCACCCTCCGTGTGGATGCGCGACACGTCGGCAACGTGCAGCTGGCGAACCATGTCGGTTCGACCTGCGATCAGGTGCTCCCAACCATCCAGGATGCCGATCACGTCGCACCCATCGTCTATGGCCTTCATGGCGGCGGCACTGATCGCGCTGTTGATTCCGGGAGCCGGACCTCCGCCCACGAGGATGCCGATCCGCCGTCTGCTCATGTCTTCCATCTATCTCGCTCGATACAAGGGTTCTCGCTGGGGCGGGGATGTTCCCATCCGCGCCCCCGCCAGTCAAGGAGGAAACGGGGCCGATTGCCGCTTCGGGACTGCGTCCTGCAAGGAATGACGGAGATCCAGGGGGGTCGCGGAAATCGCGGAACAGGAGGAAAGGCCCGTCGTACAAGGTGATTACAGTAACCGTTCGCTTCGGGCACGTGCCTTGCTCAAAAGGGGCCGGATGAGTGCATCCCGCCGTCCAGGCCGGCCGGCAATTCGCCGAGCACGGAACGATGGCGGTGGGCGCGCGCACTCGCGCGATACGGATACACGGACGTAATGGAGGCTGTCTCATGTTTCGGAATCTCAGATGGATGCCGCTGGTCGCGGTGCTCGCCCTGGCGGCGGGTGCGTGTGACGACAACGGTACGAACCCGGTCAATCCGCTGGACTTTGACCCGGTGGCGACCGAGCAGGCGGTGCAGGACCTGCAGAACCGGCTGGATGACGACAGTGACATGATGGTGAGCCTCGGGCTCGTGTCCGAGGGTCTCGGGATGCAGATGGGCGCGTCCTGGGTCATGCCGCGTGAGCTGGATCGGGCGGCGGCTCCGTTCTCGGCGCAGTACGTCAGGAACTACGCCCTGTCCGGTAGTGCGGCCGAGCCCGTGTTCCCACCAGAACTGCTCGGCACCACGTTCGAGTGGAATTTCGGCGAGGGCCACTACGTGCCGACCGAGCGCGCGGGTGCGCCGACCAACGGCCTGCGGTTCGTCCTGTATGCCATAGACCCTCTCACGCGTCAGCCGACCGAACCCCTGGTGGAGACCGGTCACCTCGACCTGACGGACGAGGGTACCGACTCGACCACGCGCCTCGGCCTTGAAGCCGTGAGTGGCAGCGAAACGCTGATCGACTACTTCATCGAGCTCAGCTACCTGCTGCTGGGCAACGACATCAGCGTGACGGTTGCCGCCGAGGGCTTCATCTCGGACGGCGCAGACAGGCTCGATTTCGTGCTGTCACAGGGAGCTACCCTGCTCAGCTCGACAGAGTCGATCGAGATGGATCTCGTCTACGCGCTGTCGCTTGCGGGCGAGAACGTCAGCGTCACCGTCGAGATGCACGGCGAGTTCGACTTCTCGGGCGAGAATCCGATCGAGGCCGCGAACGTCGAGCTGCGAGTCCAGAACGGGACCGAGTTCGTCGACTTCGAGATGGGCCTGAACGCCGACAACAGCCTCACCGGTGTGATCAAGTACAACGGTGTGGACGTGGTCTACATCAGCGGCACCGAGGGAGACCCGGTGTTCGAGAGCGCGACCGGCGAGCCGTTGACGCTCGAAGAGGTGGCAGCCCTCGTGGACCTGTTCAACATGATCGACGACGTGTTCGACCTGGTCGACGACCTGTTCGAGCCGTTCGGGGGGTTCGACCTCTAGCAGCGCAGTACAGAAGGGTGCAAGGCGGGGGGCCGGGAGCGATCCTGGCCCTTCGTGCATCCGGGACGCTCGCTCTCGGAGCCCGCCGGTCGATCAGCGACCCGCGTCAGCGATCTCGGACAGGGCACGGCGCATCAGCACCGGCACCATGGCACGCCTCCACTCGGCGTCCACCGGCATGTTGTTCAGCGGGTGGCACTGACGGAATGCCTGCTCAGCCAGCTCGTCCACCACCTGTTCCGTGAGTGCGCTCCCGACCGCAATCGCGTCCAGCTTGCCCAGTTTCCGGGGATAGCTGCCCATGGCGGAGGCGACCACCTGCAGGCCCGTGATGGGCCCGTCGGTTCCGAAGTCCACCCGCGCGGCCAGGTTCAACATCGGAAAATCGATCGAGTCGCGGGCCCGTAGCTTCTGGAAGCTGTGCCGGGTGCCGGGTGCCGGCCGGGGAACGCGTATCGAGACCAGCAGTTCCCCCGGTTCCATGCGCCGGTTCCATACTCCGTCCGAGGTGAAGAAGCTGCCGATCCCCGTGGTCCGTTCGCCCTCGGGCCCAACGATCCGGAGTTCGGCCTCCAGCGGAAGGAGCGCCGTCGCCGTGTCGGCCGAGTGCGCGGCCACGCAGCGGGTCCCGCCCTTCACCACGTGGCAGGCGGTTCCATCCTTCTTGAGGCAGTACCCGAGCGCCTTCCGCCAGAACAGCGTCTGGTTGTAGTAGGTGCAGCGCGTATCCAGGCACACGTTGCCACCGATCGTGCCCATGCGACGCAGTTGCGGCCCCGAGACAAGCGAGCAGGCGTGGGCGAGGGAGGGCAGAACTTCAAGTGTGCGGGCATCGCGCGCCACCCGGTCCAGCGAGGTCGCCGCACCGATCGTGAATCCCGCCTCGTCCTCCTGGATGCCGCGCATCTCATCGATGCCCCGCAGCGACACGAGGTGACCCGGAGTAAACAGCTTGTGCTTCATGTTCGGGATGAGATCCGTACCGCCGGCGATCGGCATCACGTCACCGGAGTGCTCGGCCAGCAGAGCGATCGCCTGGTCCACCGTTCCGGGACGGTGATACTCGTACGTATGAAGTCTCAGCACCGGGCGCTCTCCACGTCAGCCGGCCCGAATCGCGGCCAGTTGGTCGATCATCCGTGACACGCGCTCCAGGCCCGGCCCGAGCGGTGGATTCGTGTAGCCGTAGCCGATCCGGAAGTGGTGATCGAGACCGAACTGGTCGCCGGGTACGATCAGGACGCTCTGCTCGGCGAGGAGCCTCTCGGCCAGTTCGGTCGAACCGATCGGAAGGTCGTAGCGGAAGAACGCGACGGCCCCCGCGCGGGGCCTGGTGAACTGCAGTACGCCGGCGTGCGCAGCGGCCCACGTCTCGAGGACATCCAGGTTCTCACGCAGAATCGCCCGCCCCCTCGCCAGCAATCCGGCGCGAACGACGGGCTCCAGGGCCGCCGCCCCCAGGCGATCGCACAGAGGTGACGGCGCGATGGTAGTGTAGTCCTTCCGGGCCCACAGCTCTTCCCGGAACTCGGGCGGCGCCAACAGCCAGCCGATCCTCAGGCCGGGCAGGCCATACGCCTTCGAGAGGGATGCGCTTACCAGGACGCGCTCCGTGCGCCCCCAGAGTGACGGGGTCGGCTCCCCCGCGAGCTCTCCACCGGCATATACCTCGTCGGATAGAATCCACGCACCCACACGCTCGGCCGCTTCGACGATCTCGGCGATCGCGGCCTCGCCCAGGGGCTGCGCCGTCGGGTTGTTCGGG
>Ga0272442_10009767_pt1 | contig 11931 bp, 11 predicted proteins | sample SSMForm2O_FD_200262 | JGI IMG/M metagenome (GOLD analysis project Ga0272442, IMG submission 200262) | Marine sediment archaeal communities from Little Sippewissett salt marsh, Falmouth, MA, United States - SSM-Form-2O | ecosystem: Environmental > Aquatic > Marine > Wetlands > Sediment ... | reverse complement strand
GCCGCACGCCGTGAAGATCCGCGCCGAGGACGGGCGCCGCGTCGAGAATGTCGACATCAGCCCGTTCATCAGCGACCTGCCGCAGGGCAAGAGCACGACCGGCTTTTGCACCGACGACGCCAGCGGCAGCACCAGTCAGGCGGCCAACATCATCGAGGCGGTCGAGGCCGGTGCGGGCGTGCTGCTCTTGGACGAAGACACCTCGGCGACGAACTTCATGGTGCGGGACGCGCGCATGCAGGCGCTGGTCCACAAAGCGCACGAGCCGATCACGCCGTTTGTGGATCGGGTGCGGGAGCTCTACGAGGTGCTGGGCGTGTCTACGGTGCTGGTGATGGGCGGTTGCGGCGACTACTTCGATGGGGCGGACACGGTGATCATGATGCGGGACTACCTGCCGCACGACGCGAGCGACGCAGCGCGCGCCGTGGCGCGCGAGCACGCCTCGAAGCGCCACAGTGAGGCCGAGGCGCCGCTGGGCCAGGGCGCGCAACGCATTCCCCAGCCCCACAGTTTCGATCCGTCGCGCGGGCGGCGCGAGGTCAAGATCGACGCGAGGGAGCTGGACCTGATCCGGTTCGGGGAAGAGCATATCGACCTGCGCGGCGTCGAGCAATTGGTCGATTTGAGCCAGACACGGGCCGTGGGCAACGCCATTCACCTGTCCACGCAGCGTTTCATGGACGGCCGGGCGACGTTGCGCCAGGTCCTGGTCGCCCTCGAGGCGTTCTTCGACCAGGAAGGGCTCGACGCGCTGGATCCGTTCCACCGTGCCGGCCGGCATCCGGGCAACTTCGCGCGGCCGCGCAGGTTCGAGGTGGCGGCAGCTATCAACCGGCTGCGCACCGTACGCATGAAGCAGGCCTGACGGCGCGTGCCGTGGGCGGGCCTCACTTGGGCATCGGGCCGACCTCGAAGCGGCATGTGAAGGCCGCGGTAGCGCCAGGTTCGACCATGGTCTCCTTGGCCCACAACTCGACCTCGAGGTCGCCAATGTAGTCGGGGTAGGCGTAGACCCAGGCGAAATCGAGCTGGGCTTCGTCGAATCGTTGGGTGACTTCGAGCCCTTTGGTGCCGGAGAAGGCCCATGCCCCGGCGGGTGCGTTCTCGCGGTAGTAGTGCTCGCCTTCGCGGAAGTTGGCGATGATGGGCTCCATGCCGCGCGCGACGCGCTGTCCGGCCCGATTGACAAAGGCCAGGCGGGTCTTGTTCAGGTTGCCGAGATCGAAGTTGGTGTGGGAGCGCATGATGAGCAGGCGGGGCTTGTCCGTAGCGTTGGTGAACTCGGCCTTGATGTCGAGCACCGGCGCATCCGGGACCAGGCTAAGCGTGCGGCGCACCTGGAAGCCGCCGGATTCCGCTTCCATCGAGATGGAGGTGTCGGTGCGCTCGGCGACGCGGTATTGCTCGAACATGCCCGTCAACCTCGAGTACGTTCCCACGCGCGTCTCCTCGCCGCCACAGAAGGGGAAGAAGAGGTTGCGGGTGATGTTGTATCCGGTGACGCATTGTCCCGAGGCGTTGTCCACAATGCGGAGCGCCCGGCCTCCGAAGTAGGGGGCGGCCTCGACACGGAGGTGGTCGTTGGCGATGGTCGTCAGCACCATGGGGGTGCCGAGGAGCACGGCGAACTGCATGATCTGCTCCGGGGCCCCCTGGCGTTCGCGCAGCGTCCTGAAGCCGTGTCGCTTCATCCGCTCGTACATCTCGTTGCACTCGGCGAGGGAGGCGAAGGGTCCCTGCCACTTCAGCACGCCGTTGTCAATGGTGTAGCCGTTGCGGGGAAAGGCGCGGGCGTAGGTCAGCGGCATGCGGCAGACGCGGACGCGCTCGAGCAGGTCCTGGTCGTCTTTCACCGCGGCCTCGGCGCGGTCAAACAGCGCCATAGACTGCTCCATGATATCGTCTGTCAGATAGCCTTGGGCGGGATTCGTATAGAGGTGCATGTGGATGTTGTCGTCGTCCACCTTTGCTTGCAGCAGCTTGATGTGCTGGTAGATGGGCGCCGACGCGGCTCCGTAGTAGGTCTGGAGGAAGTCGCGCATGATGGCGTCGGCGTCCTGGTAGGGATTCCACAAGAGCTTCATTCCGTAGTACGGACGCAGCAGGCTGAACTCGCCGCCGCCGCCGCCGGAACCCATGGCCTGTAAGTAGATGCCCTCGACGCCGATGTCCTTGTAGAAGCGCATATCCTCCGCCATGGCGTGGAAATTTGGGAAGGGGTTGTAGTAGTGGGCGAAGTCGACGCAGTAGTGCCAGATGTAGAGATGCGAGCAGACCTTGGACCACGCGATGGCGCGGCGCTTGTAGTTGGCGTCGTGCGGGCAGGTGGCGATGGGGTGGCTGTCGCAGGTCGGGAACATGTGGCACAGCCACACGGCCACGTTCGGGTGCATGACGAGGTCCTTGGGCACTTCCTCGGTGTACATGTAGGCGAGCGTGCCGATCAGCTTGTCGGGATAGACCTTGGCGGTGCGCTCGGCGAGTTGGTTGACGAACCAGAACTGCGTGCCCCCTGGTGTGCCGAACTTTTCGTTCATGGCGCGGCACTGGTCGCACTCGCAGTAGCTGTACCAGTCCATCTGCGAGAAGTTGTGCTGACGGGCGTGGGGGTCGTTGGCCATGCGAGCGAGCATTCGCTCGGTGACGATATCGAGGACGTCGGGATTGGTCAGACAGAGCTGGGTCTCGCTGTGCCGGCGCACACCGCCGATTTCCGAGAAGTACTCTGGATGCTGGTCGAAGAACTCGCCGGGGCTGACAAAGCGGAAGAAGCTGTGGCAGCGTCCGTCGTGGGTGTGCCCAACACCGTAGGGATCGTCCGGCCCTCTTTTGCCGCTGTTATCGCGCTGGCGGGTCAGGAACGCGGTGTCCCGGCCCGGCCAGGCGTAGCTGGTGTGCCGCCAGAGGAACGCGGGGGCCACTTGCATGTCTAGTTTGGGCAAGGCCAATTTGGCCACCTGGGGCGTCTTGGTGACACCGGGGGCGTGCCAGCGCACGCCGAGTTGCTGTTCGAGGAAATCATAGACGCCGTACATGGTCCCGGCACCGGGCGTGCCGGCAATGACGATGTGGGGCGCCACCGTTCGCATGACATAGCCCTGCTCGCCCAGGTCGGCCGCGTTCGGCGCTACGCCGAGCCCCTGCGCCACCGGCCCGCAGCCGAGCACGATCATCGGCGCGTCCTCTGCGGGGGGTGTTTCGACAATCGGGAGTTCGATGCCCGTGCAGGCCTGGAAATGGGCCTGCAGTTCCTCGGCGGCGCGTTGCTCCGAGGGGCTGGCCGAGGCCGCGAGCACGATCTGGTAGGGGCTGGCCCCGTCCTTGACGAGGTAGGTTTCATTCTGTCCGTAGGCGCACAGGGCGGACGCAAGCGCGAGCGCCCCCGCAAGCCACCCAAACCGCCGCAAGGCTGTCAACATCCGGTTGCCTCCTTTCGATGCCTCGTACAGAAAGGTCCCAGGCCACTGGGTCCCGCAATGACTATCTGCAAGCGTTCAGCCAAGGCTGAAGGCTTGCAGAAATACCCAATATTGAATGCTCAGTGTTCAATGTCCAAGGGAATCCAGAGGCGGCTCGTTAGGCATTGGGCGTTGAGCATTCGGTATTGAGTATTCCTTAGCCCATTCCATCCTTCGGCTGAACGCTCATGACAATCGTCATACGCACGGCCCCTCGAGCCGCAGGCGTCCGCCGAGGCCCGACAAGCACTCGGCGAAGGTCGGGAAGGTAACCGAGGCGGCCTCATATCCACGGATGGTCGTGCGCCCCGGCGTAGCCGTTGCCGCGACGGCCAGGGCCATGACGACCCGGTGGTCGCCGTGGCCGTCCACCGTTGCGCCGCGAAGTTCGCTGTGGTGGACGACGAGTCCGTCCTCGAGTTCGTCGACGTTGGCCCCCATGCGTTCGAGCTCGGTTGCCATAACGGCGATGCGGTCGGTTTCTTTGATGCGGGCCTGCGGTACGTTGACGAGGCGGGTCGAGCCTTCCGCAAAGCAGCCCAGCACCGCCATCATGGGCAGCGCATCGGGCGTCGCGTTGAGGTCGATCTCGCAGCCCGCCAGGCCGGTGCCCTGCACGCGAACCGAGTCGCCGTCGATCGTCACCTCGGCCCGCATCCGGCGCAGGTAATCGACCACGGCGCGGTCGCCCTGCGTATCGCTCATGTCGAGTCCCGTGCACACGACGTCGTTCTCGCCCAAGGCGCCGGCCGCGAGGAAGAACGTGGCCGAGGAGAAGTCGCCCGGTATGGGCCTGTCGACAGGCCGGTAGCGCTGGCCTCCGGGCACACGGAATGTATGGAAATCCTCGCTGCACTCGATTGTGACGCCCTGGCGGCGCACCCATTCGAGCGTCATCTCGACGTAGGGCCGTTCGTTCAGGACGGCGACATGGACCTGCGTGTCGCCGTCGGCGAGGGGCGCGTTGAGCAGCACGGAGCTCAGGAACTGGCTGTTGCGGGCCTCGATGCGAATCTCGCCGCCCCGCAAGGTTCCCGCCACCACGAGCGGCGGGCAGCCGTCATCGCGGGTGGCCCGCACGCTCGCGCCGAGTTCGTTGAGGGCCACGATGAGCGGGCCCTCCGGCCGGCGCCGGATCTGCTCGTCTCCAGTGAATACAGCCACGCCCGAGGGCAGCAGCGCCGCCGAGCCCAGGGCCATGTTGAGCGAGGTGCCCGAGTTCCCCACATCGATTACGTCGGAGGGGACGTGCGGCACGCCGCCAAGCCCTCGGATACGCCAGAGCCGCGCTTCGGTCTCGATGGCCGCCCCGAGCGCGCTATAGGCCGCCACGGCCGAGCGCGTATCCGCCGAATCCAACGGTGCGCGGACGCAACTCTCGCCCTCGGCCAAGGCCCCTATCGCCACCGCACGGATGGTGTGGGACTTCGAGCCCGGGATTTTGACGTTCCCGTCAAGAGCGGAAGCTTCGCAAACGAGATTCATAGCGCCGACAACCTGGGGCTCACAACGGAACACTTCAGATTCGGAGAAGCGATCATAGGCCCTGGCCGGGCACGCTGTCAAAGGCGCTGCCTACGGGGACGGGGTGTGCTATGATCTCGGCGATGACGCACGTACATCGTTTCTACATAGTCCCGGAAACGCCGGGGACGGAGGAGGTGGTGCTGAGGGACGCGGAAGCGCACCACGCGCTGCACGTGGTGCGGGTTCAGCGGGGGGATGACGTGGTGCTGTTCGATGGCGCGGGCCGCGAGATCCGTGGCGTGGTCCGGCGGGCTGCGCGCCATGAGGTCATCGTCGGGACGCGCGAAGAGCGCCGTCTGCCATGGCCGGCGAAGGGGGTGACGATCCTGCAGGGCTGGCTGCACCGGCGCGAGGGTATCGAGTACCTCGTGCGGCGCGGCACGGAACTGGGGGTGCGAGGTTTCGTGTTCTTTCGGGCGGTGCGTTCGGAGCGCGAACCGCGGCTGGACTCCAAATGGCGCCGGATTGCCATTGAGGCCTGCAAGCAATGTGGCCGGCTGTGGTTGCCGAGTTTTGCGAGGACTGACGCGTTGGCCGAAGCCCTCGACCATGTCGAGGGGGGCGTGCTGGTGCTCACCAGGGATCTCGAGCCGGCGCCCCTGGAAGATGCGGTCCAGGGCGACGCGATGAGCGTGCTGGCCGGACCGGAGGGCGACTTCGCGCGCGAGGAGCTCGAACTGGCCCAGGAGCGCGGCGCCACGCCGGTGTCGCTGGGCCTGGCCACGTATCGCTCTGAGGTGGCGGCGGCGCTTGCGGCCGGCCTGGTGCTCTACGAAATGGGCGAACTCGGGCCAAGAGCGTCCGGCGGTGTCTCCGGCTCAGAGCAGGCAGTCAAGCGCCGCCTCGAGTGAACGAGCGGCCGAACGGGCGGCGGCGCGTCTGAGCGAATCCGTAGGGCGGGTCGGGCCGGGCCATCGGGCGCTCCATCCTTCAATCTCTCGTTCTGTGGCTTTCTGCATTTCCAACGGCTTTTGCTTTTGGCCCCTTGAGTGGGATAGGCTGACAAGATAGGGAGTCGGAAGGAGGTCGAGGATGGGCCAGGACTGCATATTCTGCAAGATCGCCGCGGGCGAAATCCCCTCCACCGAGGTCTATTCGGACGAGGAGTTCTATGCGTTTCGCGACATCGATCCCAAGGCGCCGTCGCATGTACTCATCATTCCGCGCAGACACGTCGAGAAGCTCACGGACGCGAGGTCCGGGGACGAAGCGCTGCTGGGCCGTCTGTTGCTCGTGGCCAACCGGGTGGCCGACAAGGAAGGGATCGCCGAAGGTGGTTTTCGTTGCGTGCTGAACTGCGGCCCTGAAGCCGGCCAGGAGGTGATGCACATCCACCTGCACGTTCTGGGCGGCCGTGCCATGACGTGGCCGCCGGGTTAGTTGACCTCCCAGGGGGAGTCCTCGCATGCCGTCGATCAACACAGCCACACAACTGTGCGCCGTTATCGGCAATCCGGTCGAGCACTCTCTCTCGCCGCTGATCCACAATGCCGCGTTCGATGCGGCGGGGCTGAACTACGTCTATGTGGCGTTTCGCGTGGAAGACGTGGCGGGTTGCCTGGCCGGGATGCGGGCCCTGCCCAGTTTCCGCGGCATGAGCGTGACCATTCCGCACAAGATTGCCGTAATGGAGTACCTCGACGCGATCGAGCCCATGGCCGTGAAGGTCGGCGCCGTCAACACGATTGTGAACGAGGGCGGCATGCTTCGCGGCTCGACCACGGACGGTGTGGGCACGTTGCGGGCCTTCGCCGATGCCGGCGTCGATCTCGCCGGCAGGCGCGCCCTTTTCGTGGGATCCGGCGGGGCGGTTCGTTCGGTGGCCTTTGCGATGGTGGAACAGGCGGGGGTGGCGCAGATCACGATTCTGGGCCGCACGCCAAGCCGGGTAGAGGCGCTGGTGGATGACCTAGCCGCCAAGACGGGGGCCAACGTGCGGGGCGGGTCGCTGGCGGATGACTTGTCCGGCGCGATGGCGGATCACGACGTGGTGGTTCAGGGGACGCCGGTGGGTATGTATCCGGAACGGATGGCGGAGAGCCTGGTTCCGCGAGGCCTGCTGCGGCGTGAACACGTGGTGTTCGATATGGTGTACCGGCCACATAAGACGCGGTTGATTCGCGAGGCCGAGGCGTTGGGATGTCGGACGGTGTTGGGCATCGAGATGCTGCTGCACCAGGCGGCGGTGCAGTTTGAAACGTGGACGGGCGCCTCGGCCCCCTTGGCGGCCATGCGGGGCCCGCTCGCGGCGGAGTTGACGGCCGAAGCGTGAGGTGGCCGCGGCACGGCCACGTGCGACGGACAGCGGAGAGAAGAAAGAGGGAAAGGGGAGAGGACTATGCAGGCGCAGTCGTTCATCGGCAAGATAAGCACGGAGGGGCTGAAGCTCATGGATGAGCACATCAATGGGTGGCTGGAGAAGAACGATATTGTGCCGAAGACGATCAATCAGGTCTTCGGGAACGAACGCCACCACCATCACGACATGGAAGAGCCCGTCCTCGTTACGACGATCTGGTATTGAGCCGGGCCGCATCGTCGTAGGACGGGGGCCGGGTCGGAAGCGCACCTCGCAGGGCGCAGTCGCGCCAGTGGTTGCTCGGCGCATGTCTGCGTGCTAGAATTACTTGGATTCGTGTCTGGGTCTTTGCGTTCGAATACGCCGCAGGGACCGAGCAGAGGCGCGAGAAAAACATGAGTACCAAGGAATTCGATGCGATGGTTTTGACGAAGTACCTCACTAAATCCTGTATCCTCCCCCACATGCTGGTTGCGAAGAAGGCCGATGCGATCAAAGAGTTGACGCATGTGCTGTTCGAGAAGAAGCGCATGAAGGGCATGGGCCTCGCGCTGGACCAGGTGCTGGCACGGGAGGTGATGGAAAGCACGGGCATCGGGCGCGGTATCGCGATCCCTCACGCGCGCTTGTCCGGGCTCAAGACGTTGATTTGCGCCGTGGGCTGCGTGCCCTCGGGGGTCGATTTTTCGGCGGTGGACCACAAGCCCGTGCAGTTGATTTTCCTCGTGTTCTACCCGCCGACCATGCAGACCACCTACCTGAATTTCGTCGCCACGCTGGTCCGGCTGCTGCGCGACCCGGCGCACGCTGAGGAGCTGGCGGCGTCCGAGAGCGCCGACGAGATCTACGACTCCCTGGAATGCGCGTCACAGGCCTTCGCCGACAACCATGAGGCGGCCGTGCGCAAGGTCAAGGCCGACCCGAGCCTGGCCACGATGCCGGACACGCACGCGGACCTCATCCTGCTGGCGCGCCTCCAACTGTTCGAGGAGATGCTCTCGGGAACGCGGGCGGGCAAGGGCGAGTTGCGCAAGCGCATCGAGAATGTCCGCTCACTGGTCGATGGACGTCTCCTTCGACACTACGACCGGCTGATGAAGGCGCAGCCACCGGCCTTGGTGCCGGTCGAGGCCGAGACGTGCCAGGGCTGCTTCATGAGGCTGCCGTCGAAGTTTGCCCAACAAGTCCGTCAAGACAACGCCCACGTGCACACCTGTCCCAATTGCAGCCGCTTCATCTATGTCCTGTAAGGGGAGGGCTCTGTGATGGAGAAGGAAGAGATCGCGTCGCTGGCTCGTCGAGTCGCATTGTTTCAGGGGCTCACGGTCGATGACATCGCCAAGATCTTCGCCAAAGGCATGACTATCCGGGCGCAGAAGGGGGAGACGATCTTCTTCAAGGGCACGACCGGCAGCCAGATGTACGTGGTGCTGGCGGGCAAGGTGGTGGTCTACGACGGTGAGCGGTGCATCGCCGAACTGACCACCGGCGACACGTTCGGGGAAATGGCCCTCATCGACAGTGAGCCGCGAAGCGCCACCGTCGTCGCGGCCGAAGACAGCCATCTCTTCGTGCTCAGCGAGACCACCTTCCAGCGGTTGATGACCAAGCGCGCGGCCATCCGTATTCTCCTGAACATCGTGCGGACCCTCAGCCACCGGCTGCGCGAAGCGAACGTGAGGCTCACGCACTGACGCGCACGCCGTGCGCAGGCAAGGCCGATGTCGCGCGATAGCTCCGTCGTCCGCAACGCGGGTCGTGCACGATGGGAGTTGACAGTTTCCCTTTCCGAGCAGATAATGGAGCTCAGGCTGACGTACCGGTATGTGCGCGCCACAAGCGCAGGGGGCCGGTTTGTGTGGCTATGGGAGGGTTGCGTGTGGCACCGTGGGTCGATTGCCTTGAGTGCTCACGCGAGAAAGGACTTGGTCCGGGGAGAGGGGAAATGGCTAGGGGCGTTGTGTCCAGGAACTGTTGGTGTGTGAGCGCTTTGGCGCTAGTGGCGTGCGTGCCGCTGGTAGGTGCGGCCACGGCCGAGCAAGCCGCTCAGGAGCCCATCCCGCGTATTCTGGTGGTAGGGGACAGTTGGCCGATGTTCCTGATGGGCGGTCTGTTTTTCTGGACCTACGACAACGGCAGCGCGTTTCGCGACGTCTTGGCGCAAATGGGCTACGGCCGTTGGGGCGATCTGGGTGAACGGACGGCCCTGGGGGGCAGCATGATCACCGAATGGTCCACGAACGAATTGCATCACGTGCCGCCCTATGGGGTGATCGGATTGCTGGATTTGATCGAGCGAGAGCTGGTGGAGTGCCCGACCCTGGACATCGTGCACTTGTGCCTGGGGGGGAACGACTACATGCGTGGCGATTTCAGTGCGTTCATCGACTATGAGCCGTACCAGATGCAAACGATCTCGTTCAGTGGCGAGCCTACGGGCGGTACGTTCACGCTCACGTTTGCGGGCCAGACGACCGGCGCCATTGCGTATGGGGCCGACGCAAGCGTGGTAGACGGCGCGCTCGAGGCCCTCGGCACGATCGGTCCGGGCAACATCGAGGTCACTTTGACCAGCGGGATGCCGACGTACTTCTGCTGGTTCCAGGGGGTGTTCGCGGACAGCGCGGTGGCGATGATGACCTCGAATGGCTCGGGCCTGACCGGCGACGGGGACGAGAGCATGGCCGTGCACGGGGTCGAGTTCGACCACGGCTGGAAGGAGACCTGGGGCGCGGAATCGCCGGCGGAGCTGGCGTTCGCCGAGGCCATCGCCGGGCAATTGCAGATCGTGGTCGAGCGGGCGCTGGACGTGCGGCCCGACGTGCGTGTGCTTTTATGCGACTACGACTACATGGACGAGGACGTGGGCGGCGCCACGGTTCTTGAGACCAATACGGCCTTGGTCAGCAGCGGTCAGATCAAGCTCGAGCTGGCCGCTCGGATGCGCGCCAAGCCCGAGTACGCCAACCGGTGCTTCTTCCACAACAGCTACGGCCTGATGCAATGGTGGTTCGGCTATCCGTGCGAGTTCGAACTCGTGGGCACGCCCCCGGACGCCTACCGGGTGCAGACCACCCTGCCCGAAGACCAACTGTATGGGCCTCAGGGAGCGGCCGGCACGGCCGGGACCATCGAGCTGCCGGGGACCTATCCGGACTACGTGCCTTGGGCCGGCGGGGACCTGAATTATCCGGGACCGGCCATGGCCATCCTGTACAATTTTGGCAAAGACGCGCGCGCGCCGGCCTGGGCCAAGTCAGAGAAAGCCGCCAACATCCACCTGCACAAGCAAGGCAACTACGTCTACGCGCGATACTGCGTCGAGAAGTTCTACGGCGAATGGCTCGATCAGCCTAGGGTGCTGTCCGTGACGCGTGCGACCGAGAATCCGCTGGCGCCGGGCCAGATCCTGGAAACAGTGGGATTTCAGGAAGTGGAATTCCTGGTCGTGTTCACGGAGGCCGTGACGGGCGTCGACGCGATGGACTTGCAGCCCGTGATGGGGGGCGGGCTGGCCAACGCCTCGGTGAAGAGCGTGTCCGAATCGAAGCAGGGAGACTCCTACACGGTCGTGGTGGACACCGGTTCCGGGGACGGCACGCTGGGGCTTGCCGTGGTGGACAATGACAGCATCGTCGACCTCGACAACGGGTATGCCCTGGCCGGCGACGTGTCCGGGTCCTTCTTTAGCGGCGAGACGTACGAGATTGACCGCGCAGTGGGCGGTCTGCCAATAGCGGCCTGGCCGATAGCGCTGGTCTTGCTCGGCGCGGGCGCGGTCGCCCTGGGGCTACGGCGGGACCGTGGGCGCCGGTAACGTGCTGCGATTCGCGGGCATCGCTCAGGACAGCAGCAGGTCGACCAACGCGCCGTACAGCCACAGCAGGCCGGTATAGGGGAGCATCACCCAAAACCACCAATCGTCGGGCGAGGCCCACGACTCCATGAAGTTGACCTTTTCCATCCTTAGCTCTCCTTGGCCGATCCAATCTTCCGCACCGTGTCCGCCTCGATATCGCCTTCGCGGTCTGCGTCCACAACGTGGACTTTCTTGCAGAAGCGCCCCAGCGCCCGGCTCAGGTCATCGAGCTTTCCCGAGTCGGTCAGCTTATCCAGGCGTCCGAGGCTGGCGATGACCTGCTGTCTGGTCTTGCCGCGCACGCGGCGATTCTGGACGATCTGCAGATAGTCTAACTTGCCGTTCGATTTCGCTCTAGGAAACACGGCGTCGCCTCGAAGTACCACCGCGAATCTATCACGAGAAAGGCACTGAGTCAAGGCCAATACTGTCATGCCGTTTACAGAAATGGCACCACGCACTTCTCATTCCGTGCATCCTGTTCGTCCTTGTCGGAACTGCCGTGTTGGTCTGGGTGTTCCTCCCCCTCTTCGTTTCGCTCCGGCTGGAAGCCGTGCCCTTTGAAGCAGCGCACGTCTTCCTTTCCGATGAAGGGAATCGCGGCGCGTGGACGGATGGGACGGATGGGACGGATGGGGCGAGACGCTCTGTGGCACCCACACGGATCTCGTGGCAAGAGGTCGCTCTTTCTTGGCTTCGCGGCTTGGCGCCTTCGTGGGTGTGAGGTCTTCGCGGTAGGCTGCGGAAGTCCAGCGAACGCAAGAGGAACGCAGACCAAGCACCGT
>Ga0272442_10009766_pt1 | contig 11932 bp, 18 predicted proteins | sample SSMForm2O_FD_200262 | JGI IMG/M metagenome (GOLD analysis project Ga0272442, IMG submission 200262) | Marine sediment archaeal communities from Little Sippewissett salt marsh, Falmouth, MA, United States - SSM-Form-2O | ecosystem: Environmental > Aquatic > Marine > Wetlands > Sediment ... | reverse complement strand
CTGTTTAATTTGCTCCTGGTTCTAAAATAAAATATCTTTAAACCTCTTTTTTTTCTTTTTTAAAAATTATTATATGTGTTAAGTGAATATATTTTTTTATGAAACGGATGATTTCAATCTGCGGCAGTGATGGAGATGATGAACATCTCTCAGATTACGCATTAGAAGTTGCTGAAAAAATCGGTGAGCTTATTGCACAAAGGGGTGGAGTCTTAGTTTGTGGAGGCCACACAGGTGTTATGAAATCAGCTTGCAAGGGTGCAAAAGAAAATGGAGGGATAACCGTTGGTATAATGCCTTATGAAAATGATGAGGCAAACGAATATGTTGATATTGCAATTCCGACGGCTATTGGTAATGTTAGAAATTTTCTGGTTTCAAGAACAGGTGATGTGGCAATTGCAATTGGTGGAAGATGGGGAACACTAAGTGAGATTGCATTTAGGATGATTTCTGAAAAACCCTTGATACTAATTAAAGGAACAGGTGGATGTGTTGACGAAATAATAAATGGTCGTGTAATGCAAGGAATTGAATCAAATTTTATCGTTGCTGATTCTGCAGAAGATGCAGTAAAAAAGGCCTTTTCAATTATTGAATCCAAAACTTAATATTTGATTTTTTTATTTCTTTCTTGGGTTGTACCATATGAGAGAATATAGAATCAAAAGAGGACATAATCCAGATGTAAACAAGCTTATATCAGAGTATTTTGGAGCAGATGGAGACATATTTCAGGGAATTAAGTTTGAAGTCGAAGGTATTGGAAAAATAGATATGAAACAGGAGAAGAATTATCTTATCGTTGATATCGAACCACCAAAAACTGTCTCTGGAGATTATAGTGTAATAAAAAAATGGAACGCATTTTTACTTGATGCAACTGGGATGGATACTAAAGAGCGTAAAAAAGAATTTGGGAAAATAAAAAAGAAATAATTTTTTTTAATTTATTTTTTTACTTTTTTCCAGTCGTCTAAAAAACTTTTTATACCTACATCTGTGAGTGAATGTTTTACCATTTTATGAAGAACTTTTGGTGGTATTGTTGCAATATCTGCTCCTAATCTTGCAGCTTCGATTACGTGAATAGGATGCCTTATACTTGCTACAATTATCTCTGTTTTTATGTCATAGTTGTAAAATATTTCAGTTATTTCTTCTACTATTTGCATTCCTTCTTGCCCTTGATCATCAAGTCTTCCGATAAACGGGCTTACAAAGGATGCACCTGCTTTTGAAGCAAGAAGTGCTTGATTTGCAGAAAAAACTAGTGTTACATTTGTTTTTATTTTTTCTTTGCTTAGTTTTTTTACTGCTTTTAATCCTTCATCTGTCATTGGTATTTTTATTGCCACGTTTTTTCTGTATTTTTCTTTTACTTTTTTAACTAGATCTTTTGCCTCTTTTACCATTCCTTCTGAATCTTCACTTACAACTTCTAGGCTTATCGGGCCATCTACTATCTTAAATATTTCCTCAATTATTTCACTAAATGATCTGCCGCTTCTTTTTACAAGAGTGGGGTTTGTAGTTACACCATCTACTACTCCCCATGATGCAAGTTCTTTTATCTCGTCTAAATCAGCTGTATCAACAAATATTTTCATAATGCCTCGCCTTTTTTTCTGGTATCAAGTTTTTGTTGATAACTTTTTGGTTCTAATTTTTTTATAAGTAAATTTTTATAATTTATTTGAATCCAATAAATATGTTTGGATATATTTAAAAAAATCAAAACATATATATATTCAAATATACATTACTTTCTTTGTCAGGTGGATGGGATATGCCTCTAACAAGGAAAGCCCGAATTGTGGGTAGCAGTTTAGTATTGACAATACCAAGTCAAATTGCAAAAGCCCATGATATAAATGATGGAGACGAAATAGAAATAATACCAACAGGATTAGGTGAGTTTAAAATAAGAAAACTCAAAAAATAGTTTTTATCATTTGTATTTATAAATGATGATTGTATTCCCTTTTTTTGGATATAAATGGTGATAGTTGCTCCTTCAATTCTCTCTGCGGATTTTTCAAAATTAGGTGAGGAAATAGAAAAAGTAGAATCTGCTGGTGCAGACTGGATTCATATAGATGTTATGGATGGTCACTTTGTTCCAAATATAACAATTGGTCCAGTTTTAGTCAAAAAAATAAGAAAAACAACTGATCTTTTTTTTGATACACATTTAATGATAGAAAACCCTGAGAAATATGTAAAAGATTTTGCAGATGCAGGATCTGATCTTATCACAGTTCATATAGAAGCAATTGACGATATTGAAATGGTTATAAATGAAATCAAAAAAAATAATTGTAAAGCAGGAATCTCGATAAATCCAGAAACAAATTTTGATTCTATAAAAGATGTAATTTCCCTAGTTGATCTGGTTCTTGTAATGTCAGTTCACCCTGGTTTCGGCGGTCAAAAATTTATTCCAGAAGTTGTACCAAAGATTAAAAAAGCAAGAGAAGCGATAGATAAAACAGGTAAAAAAATCTATCTTCAGGTTGACGGTGGCATAAACGATAAAAATGTAAAAACAGTAGTTAGTAATGGTGCAGATTGTCTTGTTGCTGGAAGCTATATTTTTAAAAGTAATGATTACAAGAAAAGTATAAAATTTTTGAAAGAATAGTTAATTTTTATGAGGGTGGTCCCAGCATACCGCCTACATAAACATATACAATTCCAGCAATTACTATAACAATAATAAATAGTACCAAAACTATAATTCCAAGAATAAAACCTACTAACGCCAAAGTATCAGTTTTTCCTGATCCCCAATAACCCATCTTTCCAAACACTATAGCTAATATCGCTAAGACAATAGATGCAAAACCGACAAAAGGTATCCAGATAAGCACAATACCAAGTATCCCACAGATTAGGGAAATGATGCCTAAATTTGAATTCTCTCCATTTGACATATTTAATCTCCTTATTTTAAATCAAATTTTAGATATATATACTATATTAATCAAATAAGCCTGATGCGAGATCTCTAATTACTTTTTCTTTATCATCTGCTTTAACAATACCGCTTGCCAATAAAACTCCTTCGCCCCCTAGTTCAACTGCCTTTTTAACATCATTACCGTTTTTAACACCGGCGCCACAGAGAACTTTAACAGAGGAATCTATCTTTTGAACTGCTTCAACACTATTTTTAACTATGTCCGGATCAGCGGTTGTTACTGATATGTCTCCACCGATTAACTCAGGAGGTTCTACAGCAACAAAATCTGGTTTAAGGGTAGCTATTGCTTTAGAGGTTTCAACGTTATTAGAACAAACTATATGATCAAGTTTTAGTTCTTTTGCTCTTTTGATACAAATGTCAATATCAGCAAGTTTCAATCTATGTTCACTATGATTTATAAGAGTGCCAACTGCTCCAGCATCTTTGATGGATTCTGGAAGTGTCCAACCTGTGTGGCTACCCGGTTTTATAGGATCAATATGCTCAGCATAAACAGGAATTGATACATTATCAGATACAAGTTTAATGTCAGTAGCCTGCACTGCTATAGCCATACTTACACCTGTTTCTTCACCTACTTTATCCATGATTTTAGCTATTTTTAATGATTTATTTCCAACTGCTTGAACATATGTTTTAACATTTAGAACTATCGCTGGTGTTTTTAACATAAATCTTCCTCCACGATTAGAGGATATGTAAATCGATGGTATTTAATATATTTTGGTTTTTATCCATAAATAGTTATCTTGAGATAAGTCGTCGATAAAACGATGATCTTTAATATACTCTTTGATATTTCATGAAAGATTAACTCATGAACGCTCTACCTCAAGCAAGCCTGTTTCTTGGTATTATTCCTGCTCTTTTTATCATGTTTATTAGTTTAAAAGGTTATGAGGGATATTATAAAGATAAAACTATGTTTATAACTTTTATTGCAGGTATAATAATGGGTTTTATAGCTGCGTTTGTACAATCTTTTTTTATTAATCTTGTAGTTATTTCAACTGTTCTATTAGCTGTTTTTAATCAATTGTTTAAAACCGTAATCCTTAATATTGGAAGATTTCAAAAGAAAAAAGAAACAACAATCTACGGTCTATCATTAGGTCTTGGATTTGGTTCTTCATTTACTCCTTTTATGATTATAGCTGTAAGTTCTCTTATTTCAAACGATATCTATGTCTTATCAATTATTGCATTAGGGTCCTTGGGAATTATATTTTTCCAAGGGGCAACAGGTGCATATATTGGATATGGAGTTTATTCAGGAAATTTAGCTAAAAAATTGATTATTTCTGTTTTAATTGAATTGCCTCTAAGTCTCATGATAGGTTTAATGCTATTTTATACTAGTTTATCTATTAGAATACAAGTTATTTTTGCTACCATTGCAATTATATATGGTATAATCATCTTTTGGTATGTATCAAAAAAGGTCATTCCTATGATAAAAAATACAAAAGAAAAATAATTTAACAATTTTTTTATAAATCTATATGATACATAGATATATGACTCAAGTTGATTTTGGAAAGGTACTAGGAGATGGTTTTAATGCTTGGAAAAATAATCTAGTGATAATTCTTCCGTTCTTGTTTTCAGTTCTTATCTCTATAGCAATCTATCTCTTGGCTTTTGTTTTGATTTTTGTTTCAATGGCTATTTCAATTCAAAATAATATAACTCCAAGTTCAATACCTGCCTCTTCCACAAATTTATTTTCAAATGTTGTTTATAGTCTTATTGGAAATCCTATTTTGTTAATTGTTGTACTTATCGTAACCACAATTATTATATTTATAATTAGTTCGTTTTTCTCTGCCGGCGCTATTGGAATGGCAAAAGAATCATTACTGAAAGGTGAAACAAATTTATCTGATATGATCAGATATGGTAAAAAGAAATATGTAAGCTTTCTTGGGGCAAATATTTTTGTTAGTTTGATAGTTGGTATTGGTTTCTTATTTCTTCTTCCTGGTTTAATCGGACTATATAATTGTGTTAGTGGTTATACAGCCGGGATGGGTCTAGATGTTTTAGCAACAACTATGGGAGATTCTTCATTATATTCAAGCACAAATTATGAAATACTGTCAGTTTTACTTGTTCTAATTGTAGGTCTTATATTGATGGCAATATATGTTGTAATTATGACATTTCTCCTTTCACTTGTAACCTATTCAGTTGTAATCGATGATCTAACGGCGTTTGAAGGTATTAAAAAAGGTGTTAGAGTTGTTTTAAACAATAAGTTATATACATTTTTAATGTTAATTTTTGTAGGAATAATCTCTTTTGCCTTCGGTTTGACAGGTAGTATTCCATATGTAGGAGGGATTATATCAGTTGTATTAGCTATTATATTTGTTTCTCCTTGGTCTACTTTATGGTACACAAGATTTTATATTGAAGTCACAAAAAATGAACATGCAGATTTTGATAAAAAATCTAACATTTGATTTCTTAGTTGATTTTACTATGGAAGAAAAAGTAAATTCTGAAAAAGAATCATATCCAATAATAGCAGGAGTATTATTATTAGTCTCTGCGATACTATCAATATTGTCAGGTATAGTCATTTATTTTTTTGGAGCAACAAATATAAACTTAATTTTATCACAGCAAACCGTACCTTCTGAAATTTCCATAGAGTTTATTCAGAGTTTACTGATGTTGTGTGGTGCTGTAGTAGTTATTCTTTCTATTTTTGTGGTTTTAGGGGGAATTATGTCTCTTAAAAAACAAAAATGGGGTTTTGCTCTAGGTGGAGCAATACTTGGATTGTTTACGTTCGGCCCGTTATTTATCTCTAGTATAATGTGCTTTATAGCAGTTATTTTATTGATAATTTCTAAGAAGGATTTTAAAAGATAATTAAAAAAAAAGACAAAGTTATATATAAATAGATAATTCTAAAGATAGAATATAAGAGAGAAGTAGGAGGTGAAAAAAAGATGGAAAGTTCTGGAGAGAATATGCCACCACCACAACCACAGGCCCCTCAACCTGCTCAGCGTAGTGCTCTTCCAACAGCTGGTGGAGTTTTATTATTGATTGCAGGTATAATTGCATTAATTAATTGGATATGGGTAGCCTTCATAGCAGGTACTATAGGGGGCATGATGACCACCATACCTGGATTAGGAGGGTTTGGCGCCATAATGATTATCTGTGGAGTTATAGGGATTATATTTTCAATTATAGCTCTTGTCGGTGGAATTATGGCTATCCAAAGAAAGATGTGGGGTCTAGCACTTGCAGGAAGTATCCTTGGATTATTTACGATTGGATTTGTTTTTATTTCAAGTATCCTTTCTTTGATAGCATTGATACTAATAGCTCTATCTAAATCAGAGTTTCAATAAAAAAACTAAACTTCTTTTTTCTTTTTTTTATTTCTGTAATCTTTTACAATATTCCCTGTTTCTTCAATTAATACTCCAATTGCTAATCCACAGATTACACCTATAAAAAGACCAGTTAAAACTCTTATTACATTTGTGCTTTCCCAGAATTCAAGTGTTTGACCTACTCCATCAATTCCAATTGGAATGAGACCAATAATTATAAGATAAAGAAATTTTTTATCTAAGTTTATTTTAAAAAAAGTTGCATAGCCTAAACCTATAGCAATACCTAACCAGATTCCTGTACATCTAGCACAAAAAGGCATCTGATTTCCATTTAAATAAAAAGAGCGCTCAGATATCTGGTGGCATAAGCGATCTCCGATTGAATATAGAGAGTTCCATGGGCCAGGTATTTTACTTATTGTTTCCTGGTTGTCGTAAATACCTACCATGCCTGATAGATTGTTCACACTATTTGATGGCAAAAATAATGGTGCGAGAAACTGTAATAAAATAAAAACTAGGAAAAAAACAAAAAACAATACAAAAAAAACTAGACTAAAAGATTTTTCCCTTGTTTCCATTTTTAAATTCATCTCTTGACTTTAGAATTAATATTAAAGCGATTATGCTAAGAATGGATCCTATAAAAAAGAAACCAAAAGAAAAAATTGCTATAGCAGATCCTGCAACTGCGATATCAAAATACTCACGTTTTACACATGCAATAACTGATAAGAGTGCAAACACAGAAAAAATCACTAATATAATAGAACAGCCAAATGAATTAAACTCAGTTTTTTCTACTGATCCTGTTTCGTTTTTAAGTCTAAAAGTCGACTCAGATTTTAAAAAGGGTAATACAAGTATTTCAGTTCTTTTTGTGTTAAAACCATCTTTTGAAATTTCTACTTCTTGGATTCCTAGCTCAATATCTCCTTTTTTATATATTCCATCAGATTCTTGTGGAATTACAATATCATTAACCATAACTGTTGCGTTACTGATGCTACTGTTATTATAATTTAACAACTTAAATTCGACATCACCAGAGCCCCCCATAAATGATGCGACATCCATAGTAGTTTCAACAAAAACTTCAGAAAAAACAGCAGTAGTAATACCTATCGAAAAAACACAAATCAACAAAATTATTGCAATAAGTGGTTTATTTGTTCTTGGTCTTATAGATGACAAAACAGTTTTACGAGGTTCCCCATGCTCCTCCCAAGAACAATCAATAGAATCATCTTTAAATTTAACATTGAATTTATGCTTACAATTTGGACAGACAACTAGTTTTTTCTCTCCTGAACTATCTAAATCTACAATGAAATTGTGTTTACATTCAGGACAGGTTGCCTTTCCTTTCATTTTTTTGACCAACGTTATGATATATATCTATATTAAGTAAATTTCTATTATTTTCAAATGACAGAGCAAATCAATCCAAAATAAGCTTTTTTTTATAAAACCTGTGGACAATTATATTTATATAATAATTCATTATTGGGGGTACAACCATAAGAGGCTGACAAATATGGCAAGATTTCCAGAAGCAGAACAAAGACTCCTAAATAAAAAAATATGTATGAAATGCGGAGCAACAAATGCATCAGGGGCAAAAAGATGTCGTAGATGCAGATCAAAAGAGCTAAGAGTTAAAGCAAAAGAAGGAAGAGGAGTTTAAACTTTTTAATTAACCGTCATATTTAATAGTAATATTTCTTTTTTGGAATGTAGGTTGATTAAAATATGCCAGAGACAAAAGTAAAAAAAACAGAGGATTTCAATGAATGGTACAATGAAATCGTAGAGCTAGCTGATCTATGTGATAAAAGATACCCAATTAAAGGCATGAATGTATGGAGGCCTTATGGTTGGACGCTTATGTCCCATGTCGATCAACTTATAAGAAGGGAAATGAAAAAAACAGATCATATGGAGGTAAATTTTCCATTACTAATACCTGAATCATCTTTTAAAAAAGAAGAAGAACACATCGAAGGTTTTGGAAGTGAGGTATATTGGATTACTCATGCTGGGTTAAATAAACTTGAAGAAAAATGGCTCCTGAGACCAACTTCAGAGACAGCAATGTATCCTATGTTCTCACTTTGGATTAGATCACATGCAGATTTACCTCTTAAAACATATCAAATAGTAAACACATTTAGATATGAAACAAAACAAACACGTGCATTCATAAGAGTACGTGAAATACATTTTTTTGAAGCACATACCTGTCATGTAGATTTTGAGGATGCAGAAAGACAGGTTAAAGAAGATAAAAATATTGCAAAAAGATTATTTGATGATCTATGTCTTCCGTTTATTTTCTGCAAAAGGCCTGATTGGGATAAGTTTGCAGGTGCGGATTACACAATAAGTTTAGATGTACTTATGCCCTCAATGAGAACATTACAACTTGGGTCTATCCATCAATACAGAGATAATTTTTCAAGACCATATGAGATAAAATATGAAACAGAAAAAGGTGATCACAGGCATTGTCATCAGACAACCTATGGTATGAGTGAAAGGATACTTGGTGCCTTAATAGGCATACATGGTGATAACAAAGGTCTGGTTATGCCTCCTGCTGTAGCCCCTACTCAAATTGTAATAATTCCGATTATTTTCAAAGGAAAACAAAAGCCTGTTATAGATTCAGCAGAAACTCTTTATCAAAAACTAAGAAAAAAAGGTTTTAGAGTAATAAATGATACTCGAGAGATTAACCCAGGTAATAAATACTATGAATGGGAGTTGAAAGGCGTCCCTATTAGAATTGAGATAGGTCCTAGAGATGTAGAAAAAGACCAGGTGGTAATTGTAAGAAGGGATAATTCTGAGAAAATATTTGTAAAAGATAAAGATTTATTAGAAAAAATTAATGAAACTCTAAATGAAATAACAAAAAATTTATACAATAAAGGTAAAAAAATTCTCGATGAAAATCTACAAAGAATTGAAACAATTGAAAAAGCAAAGAATTTAAAAGGAATAGTTGAGCTTCCATGGTGTGGAAATAAGGACTGTGCATTAGAAATAGAAAGTATATTAGATAAAAATACATTAGGTGAACCAGTAGAAGAAGTAAAATGCAACCAAAAATGTCCTATATGTAATAAAAAAGCTAAAACATGGATGAGATATGCAAAAACATATTAAAAAGAGGTGAAAAATATGAGTGGAAAAATAACTAGATTTATAAGAGAATATGTTTTAATTTTTAGTAGTATTCTGACTATACTAGGTATAATTCTTTTATTTATTGGAATAGCCGGTGTATGGTTTAATGAAATAGCAAAAGAATTATTAAATTTATCAGATTTTATCGATTGGAGTTTTTATATTCTAGCTTTTGGCTTTATTGTTTTTGTAATTGGTGTGTATTACCTTTATGCCTATCTAAAAAATAGAAAATTTATATTAGAAGAACTTAGGACAAATAAAAGATCTGAGCTTACAAAAAGACATGCAGAACTTAAAAATACAGTTAAACATATGCCATTAAAATACCAAAAAATGTTAAAAGAAAAGGAAAAAGAACTTCGATTAAAATAAAAAATATTTTTTTGGATGGTGAACAAATATTCCTGAGTTTTATATAATACTTGTAGAGCCAAAATATAGTGGGAATATTGGCGCGATTGCAAGATTAATGGCTAATTTTGATTTCAAGAATCTTACTCTAGTAAACCCCTGTTCATTAGACGATGACTGTTATGCAAGAGCAATGCACGCAAAGGACATTTTAGATAACTCAAAAATTTTTAACAACTACAAAAAAGCAATAGAAAATATAGATTATCTTGTAGCTACATCTTCTATTGAAAGTAAAAATGACAAAAAACATCTAAGAAATGCTTTACCAATTGATGAAGTATCATATAAACTTCTAACTTTGGAAGGAAAAATAGGTCTTATCTTCGGAAGAGAAGACTACGGCTTATATAATGAAGAGATAGCAAATTGTGACACTCTCATAAGAATTCCTACTAGTGAATCTTATCTGTCTATGAATTTGTCACATGCGGTGGGAATTGTACTTTATTCGTTATTTATAAGCAAAAATACTTCAAAAAAAGAAAAAAGAAATATCGGTAATATCGAAAAACAAAAACTTTATGGTTTTTTTAAAGAATTATTAGACCAGATTAATTATCCTGAACATAAGAAAGAAAAAACAGAGATAATGTTCAAACGTTTGATGGGTAGAGCTATGCCTTCAAAGTGGGAATATCATAATCTTATGGGTGTTTTCAGTCAAATTTTAAAAGAAATTGAAAACTCAAAAAAATGATTAAAAAATATTTTAGATTGTTTCTATACTAAAAACAACGTTAAAATCTTTTAAAGCAGAATGTACTCTGTCTGCAAACCATATCAAATCATCAATTTTTACTTGTTCTTCTTCCCATTCGTAAATAAAATCATAGTTGCCTTTAGCCGCTTTAAAACCAAGGTTTAATAATTGATTTTTAACTTCAGATGGTTTACTTCCCTCACTATTAAACATAATTGTCAGATATGTTTTCATTTTTATCAACTTCATTTAGTAAATTAAAACAGTGATATTTAAATTGTTTTAAAAAAAAGTTTTATGTAATATTATACACGAATGACTGGTCTTGGTATGAAACATAATAATAATATAGCGATAGCCAAAACAAAGATTAGCTTCCTTTTAATATCTAATTTAGTGTCATCGTTTAATGGTGGAGGATGAGCAGTTCCTATCACAAACATAATAAAAAAGGCAAAAAACCACCAACCTGTGAATATCATAACAAAAATCGCCCCCCAGGCTATATATTTCTGTTTTTCCCCAAAAACCGCTCTAAAAATATGTCCGCCATCTAGTTGACCTGCTGGGAGTAGATTGATCGATGTAATCAAAAGACCGACCCATCCTGCAAATAATATTGGATTCATGTCGATAGTTGAATTTGCGGGAAGATTATGAATCAGATTAATTAATATGTCAATAAATAAAGAACTCCCAAAAATAGTTGTTCCAGCTGATAGTTCTTGGAAGGGCACTTGAGGTACTATTTCAGCAGTTGCTATACCTATAATAGTTATCGGTATAGCTACCATAAAACCAGCAAGTGGACCTGCAAATCCTACATCAAAAAGTGCTTTTTTGTTAGGCATCGGTTCTCTACTTGATATAATTGCTCCAAAAGTTCCAATATTAAAATAAGGTAAAATAGGTGGAACAGGAATAAAAAAAGGAAAAGATGTATCAATGTTATGTTTTTTTGAAATAAAGTAATGCCCCATTTCATGAATAAAAAGAATACTAAAAAGAGGTAATGCAAACAATAAACCTCCAAAAAACAGGTTTTCGAAATTAAATATAGTCATAGGATTTGGCATACTCCAAATATCGTAATGTCCCTGGTAAAGAATTGATCCAGTCAAAATAGTTGTTATAATTACTGCTATCATAAGAACAAGATTAACCCATATTGGTTTTTCTTTTCTTTTTGGTTTTTTTACAACATATATGATATGTTCCCCGTTCTCATATCTAAGCATCGGAATATATCCTTTTTTAGATAGAGATCTTCTAAGT
>Ga0272442_10009765_pt1 | contig 11933 bp, 2 predicted proteins | sample SSMForm2O_FD_200262 | JGI IMG/M metagenome (GOLD analysis project Ga0272442, IMG submission 200262) | Marine sediment archaeal communities from Little Sippewissett salt marsh, Falmouth, MA, United States - SSM-Form-2O | ecosystem: Environmental > Aquatic > Marine > Wetlands > Sediment ... | reverse complement strand
TATGTGAGGAGTGACCATGAGACGTCGTATCGCATACCCAACAATCATAGCGATGCTCGGTTGCGCAATTGCGGCCGCCGCAGTCGCAACCGGTCAAGCGAGGACCTCGCAGAACGACGAGACGAACCTGAAGCTGTGGTACGCCAAGCCGGCAACGCAATGGACCGAAGCCCTGCCGGTCGGCAACGGCAGACTCGGCGCCATGGTCTTCGGCGGCACCGCCGAGGCCCGCTATCAACTCAATGAGGACTCCATGTGGTGCGGCAAGCCTCACGACTACGCCGTGGACGGCGCTGCGCAATACCTGCCGCAAATCCGCCAACTGCTCCTCGAGGGCAAGCAACGCGAGGCCGATCAACTGGCGATGCAGAACTTCATGTCCAGGCCCCTGGGACAGGTCCCCTATCAACCCTTCGGCGACCTGAAGCTGACTTTCCCAGGCCACGAAACAGCCACGGACTATCATCGACAGCTCAACCTCGACACCGCCGTCGCCACCACGACCTACCGCGTCGGCGACGTTACCTACACCCGCCGCGCCTTCGCCAGCTTCCCCGATCAGGTCGTCGTTGTCCGTCTCTCGTGCGACAAACCCGGCGCGCTGAGCTTCACCGCCACCCTGTCCAGCCCGAACCAGGACGTCCAGACAGAAGCAGTCGCCGACGACACCCTGGCGATACGCGGACGGGCCCGTGACTACGACGCGCGGGGCGATTACGGCGTGATCCCCGCAGCGGTGAAATTCGAGGGTCGTTGCCAGGTGAAAGTCAACGGCGGCCAGGCAACAACCAACGACAAGCAGATCACGGTCGAAAACGCCAGGCGCGCGACGCTGATTCTGGCCATGGCCACCAACGTCAAGAGCTACAAAGACGTCTCGGCCGACCCGGCCGCCCGATGCGCCCAGGTTCTCCAGAAAACCGGGAGCAAACCGTTCCAGAGATTACGCCGCGCCCACGTCGCCGACCACCGGGCTCTGTTCCGTCGCGTCTCGCTCGACTTGGGCCCCGCCCTGGCGCCCGATGTCCCGACGGACCAGCGTGTCCTCAGATACGCCGAAGAAAAGGACCCGGAGCTAGCCGCCCTGTTCTTCCAGTACGGTCGATACCTGATGATCGCCAGCTCACGCAAAGGAGGTCAGCCCGCCAACCTCCAGGGCCTCTGGAACGACAAGACCAGCCCGCCCTGGGACAGCAAATACACCTGCAACATCAACACCGAAATGAACTACTGGGTCACCGAACCGACCAACCTCAGCGAGTGCGGCCAGCCCCTGTTCGACGCTCTGGCCGAGATGGCCGATTCCGGCAGCCGCACCGCCCGCAAGCACTACGACGCCCCCGGCTGGATCCTCCACCACAACTTCGACATCTGGCGCGGCACCGCACCGATCAACGCCGCCAACCACGGCATCTGGGTCACCGGCGGCGCCTGGCTCTGCCAGCACCTCTGGTGGCACTACCTCTACGGTGGCGACGAGGACTTCCTCCGCGACCGGGCCTACCCTCTGATGAAAGGCGCCTCGGAGTTCTTCGTCGACTTCCTGGTCGAGGACCCGCGCAACGACAAGCACTGGCTCATCAGTGGCCCCAGCAACAGCCCCGAGAACGGCGGACTCGTCATGGGCCCGACCATGGACCATCAGATCATCCGCGACCTCTTCGCCAACACGGCCGAGGCCGCCCGCGTCCTGGGCGTCGACGAAGACTTCGCCCGCAAGCTCGACACGATGCGCGCCCGCATCGCCCCCAACCAGATCGGCCGCCACGGCCAACTCCAGGAGTGGCTCGAAGACAAGGACAACCCCGACAACAAACACCGCCACGTCTCTCACCTCTGGGGCTTGTTCCCAGGCCGCGAGATCACGCCGGATACACCGGACGTTTTCCAGGCCGCCAAGCAATCGCTGATCTTCCGCGGTGACGGCGGCACCGGCTGGAGCCGCGCCTGGAAGATCAACTTCTGGGCCCGACTCCTCGACGGCGACCACGCCCACCTCATGCTCAAGAACCTCCTCACACTGACCCAATCGCCCCTGACTGAATACAAAGGCGGCGGCGTCTACGCCAACCTATTTGACGCCCACCCGCCCTTCCAGATCGACGGCAACTTCGGCGCCACCAGCGGAATCACCGAGATGATCCTGCAATCCCACCGCCGCGACAGTCAGGGCCACTTCATCATCGACCTGCTGCCCGCGCTGCCCTCCGCTTGGCCCGATGGCTACATCACCGGCCTGCGGGCCCGCAACGGATTCGAGATCGGCCTCTGGTGGAACAGCGGCAAGATGCAGCGTACCCGCATCGTCTCCAAGCTGGGCAAGCCCTGCCGCATCCGCACAGCCACACCCATACGCGTCACAACCGCCGGAGGCAATGTTAGTGTCAAGGCCGCCGGAGGCATCGTCACCTTCGAGACCAAGAAGAACGCCACCTATGAAATCACCCCCGCCGCCGGCGCAGACAGCGCCGAGTGGGACAACCTCAAGCTCTGGTACGACAAACCCGCCGGGAAATGGACCGAGGCCCTGCCCCTCGGCAATGGCCGGCTCGGCGCCATGGTCTTTGGCGGCACCGACGCCGAGCGGATTCAACTCAACGAAGACACCCTCTGGGCCGGTCCCCCCGTCCCCGAAGACCGCGTCGGCGCCCACGAGCACATCGCCGAGGCCCGCAAACTGATCTTCGCAGGCAAGTACGCCGAGGCCCAGCGCATCATGCAACGCGAAGTCATGGGGCAGCGCATCTCGCCGCGCAGCCATCAGACCCTGGGCGATCTGCACATCAAGATACCATCTGCCATCGGCTCCGTCGCAGGGTATCGACGCCAGCTCGATCTCGACACCGCCATCGCGACCACCACGTTCACCGCCGACGGGACGACCTGCACACGCGAGGTACTGGCCAGTCCGGTCGACCAAGCCATCGTCGTCCGCCTAACCGCCGACAAACCCGGCGCCGTCAGCATCGATGTCACCCTGGACCGTCCCGCTGATTTCGAGCTGGCCGCCATCGGCACAGACACCCTGACCATGTCCGGCCAGGCCAGCCACGAAGGCAAACATAAAGGCGTCCGTTACCACGCCCAACTTCATGCGAAACCAACCGGCGGCCAGATCACCATGGAAGACACGGCCATCACGATACGCAACGCCGATTCCGTGACGCTCTTCCTCACCGCCGCGACCGACTACAATTTCGACGACCCGCACAAGCCGCTTCGCAGAGACCTCGCCCAAACCTGTGCCCAGCAGATTTCCGGCGCAACGAAGAAGAGCTACCAGCAGATCAAGTCCAACCACATCGCCGAACACCGCCGGCTGTTCCGCCGCGTGGACCTGGACCTGGGCACGACGACCGCCGCCACCAAACCCACCGACCAAAGGCTCGCCGCCCTCCACGACGGCGCCGAAGACCCGGCGCTGGCCGCCCTGTATTTCCAGTTCGGCCGCTACCTGCTGATCTCCTGCTCCCGTCCCGGCACCATGCCCAGCAATCTCCAGGGTCTCTGGAACGACAAGCTCGACGCCCCCTGGAACGCCGACTACCACGTCAACATCAACATCCAGATGAACTACTGGCCGGCCGAAGTCTGCAACCTGTCCGAATGCCACGAGCCCTTCTTCCGGCTCACCGAAGCCCTCGTGCCCGCCGGACGCAAGACAGCCCGCGACGTCTACAATTGCCGGGGCTTCGTCGCCCACCACACCACCGACGCCTGGTTCCACACCGCCCCGTTCGGCAACGTCCGCTACGGAATGTGGCCCATGGGAGCCGCCTGGTGCACCCAGCACTTCATGGAACACTACCGCTTCACAGGCGACCGCAAGTTCCTCAACGACAGAGCCTACCCCATACTCAAGGAAGCCAGCCTCTTCCTGCTCGACTGGCTCGTCACCGACCCCAAGACGGGCAAGCTCGTCTCCGGCCCCTCAAACTCCCCCGAAAACGCCTTCGTCGCCCCGGATGGCAGCCGAGCGGCCGTATCGATGGGACCATCCATGGATCAGGAGATCATCTGGGATACCTTCACCAACCTCAGCGAAGCAGCCGACATCTTGGGGATAGACAACGATCTCATCCACCAGGTCACCGCCGCGCGCGAAAAGCTCGCCATGCCCAAGATCGGCTCCGATGGCCGCCTCCTCGAATGGGTCGGGGAATTCGAAGAGCCCGAGCCTGGCCACCGCCACATCTCCCACCTCTTCGCCGTCCATCCAGGCAAGCAGTACACCTACCAGGAATCACCGGAGATGATCGCCGCCGCTCGCAAAACTATCGAGCACCGCCTCGCCCACGGTGGCGGACACACCGGCTGGAGCCGCGCCTGGATCATCAACTTCTGGGCCCGCTTCAAGGAGGGCGACAAGGCACAAGAGAACGTGACCGCCCTTCTGGTCAAATCGACCCACCCCAACCTGTTCGACAATCACCCCCCGTTCCAGATAGATGGAAACTACGGCGGCACCGCCGGAATCGCCGAAATGCTCCTCCAGAGCCATGCAGGCGAGATCGACCTGCTCCCCGCCCTGCCCGACGCCTGGCCCACCGGCCACGTCCGGGGCCTGCGAGCCCGCGGCGGATTTGAGGTGGACATCGCCTGGGAAGCCGGTAAACTTCTGAAAGCGACAATCAGCGCCAAGGACGGTAAGGCCTGCAAGGTACGCTACGGCGACCAAACGGCCCACATCAAAGCGAAAGCAGGCGAGACCGTCAGGCTGAACGCTGATCTCGTGCGACTCTAGCATCGGATACCGCACGAGTCGAACTGTGTCCGCGTGCGAACCGTATGGTGTACGTGGAGAATAGACGCGATGGACGCGTCTTCCAACGGAGTGGGTACACAGGAGTCTTGGCACGGAGGTTAAGCCATTCCCAAGGTCGCGCACGCGCCCAACATCCAAGGAGAAACTCGCAGGAGCCGGCTGACGCGCACGCAGCGCGGAATCAAGAGATCGACCGGCCGCTCAGGAAGAGGGAAAGGAGGGTAATCGCAGACAACATGGCTCCTGAAGCTTAGGAGAGGGTGATGACAAGGATGGTCCAGGAGGAAGCCTTCATTCTAAGAAAAGGAGAAGAAGATGAAACGGATTTCTATGCTCGTCGTCCTGTCGATGCTCGCCCCGGCCGCAACCCAGGCAAGCAGTCACAGCTCACAACGCTATCGCGTTCGGTACTCCCCCTATGCGTTCAACTACCACAACTCCGGCTTGATCCCCGGCGCAGTCAAGTACTCCCCCTATACCTTCAACGTGGGCAGCTCAGGCCTGGTCTATGAAGGCGCGCGCTACACACCCTACGCCTTCAACTACAACAACCCGGGGCTCGTTGTCGACTATCACCTGTGGCATACACCCACGTGCGACCCGCACCTTATCTGTGGCGCTGCCGCAGCGCATGGCGTCACGCAAGGTACGTATCCAGCGCGCCGCAGCCGGGCAACATCGCGACGACGCCCCACGCGGTACGCTTCCGCCACGGCCCAGGAGATTCGCCGGATCAACGCAACCGAAGGCTCGCAGATCATCAAGCAGCACCTCAAGACCCGTGGCATCGACAACGTCGACGTCAATCGCCGCCTGAGCATCAGGCACAGAACCGCCGGAATCGCCTTCATCCTGAGGGACAGAAATCTCGTCATCAGGTACAGCGACCCCGAGACACTCGAATCCTTCGGTGCCGAGTCGGCCAGTAACAGGAAGGTGCTCCAACGATACGAGCAGCGATGGGAGACGTTCGCCAAGGCGTTCGAGGCACGGGGCGGCACAATCTACCGCATCAACACCAGCAACAGCAGCCAGATCGTCGCGGCCCTCGACAACTGCCACAAACTGGTCCCGGACAGCGCCAAGCCACAGCCGACAACATTGTACGCCAAGGACTGAGCATCCGTCCGGCCGGACGAATGCGAAAGCCTCGAACCGAGCGACGATCACGGCCGCCCGGGACTTGGCGGTGAGGCGCGCCAGTTCGCGCGATCGTTCCAGGCCACAGGCGCGGCGGTCACCTCCTCGACCACGAGGGACTGACCGTCGCCGTCTGTGTCCGGGTACCAACTGTCCTCGTACCGAAAACGCATGACCGCCGCATCCCAGGGCGCTGCCAGCTTCAGTACGATGTCCTCCCCGCGGTCGCTCAGTCGATCGGTATACTCCCCCGCCACCGTCGCGGCCGAACCATAGGCCGCCTGGAACCCCGCCAGATCACCGACGACCACCACATGCTCGCCAGCTCCCAGCATCATCTCCCCAAAAGTGAACGCAATCCCATCAGTGAAACGCAGCCCCGTCACATCAAGCGTCTCATCCCCGATATTACGCAGCTCGATGTAGTCGCCGTCGTTCCCCGCCTCCGCATGATACATCAACTCCGTGATCCGCAGGCCGTCCAGCAGTTGAAGCTCCTTCAGATACGGATGCTCGCCTCCCGCAAATTCAACCACCGTGGTCTCCAGCGCCACCGAGATGAGCAAGTCGCTACTCGACACCGACCCGTTCATCGCCTGAATCGCCAGCAGGTTCGTTCCCTCACGGACAAGCCCCGCGTACGGCGAGAGATCGAAAACAGCATCGAACTCCTGCGCAACCGACTCGTGGCTGCGGTCCGCCAACGAATCCCACTGGGGCGTCCCAGTGAAATTCGCCCGCACAACTTCCACGCCGTTCAGATACGCCACGAACGCGTCATCGTAACGCACACTGAGAAGCAACGCCTCCAGACGAGCCATCGAAGATGCATCAGCAACGAAAGGAATCCGCACGAAGCAGCTCGGGTGGACGTTGTACATCTGCGCCCCGATATCGAAATCAATGAAAGCTCGATAGTCACCGCTCCCCAAGTCATACCCCACGCCCCCCGTAGCGACCAGCCAGTCCGAGTCGTCGAACGCCGGATCGACATTCCAATTCACGTCGACCTGATCTGCCGACAGCGGCACCAGCACCCGCTTCTCCGCATCCTCGGACGCAAGCGGAATACGCACGATCACCGGATCTCCGATCACCGGATTCGCTACCCCAGGCGTCGGCAGCGCCAGCCAATCCAGCCGGTCCGCCCCATCCGGAGCCCGACCCTGCGACACATCCGGCGTCTGCGGACCGAAGATGATCCGATCCACCGCCTCCCCATCCCGGTCGGACAAACCGATCATCTCACCATCCACCGAAAGCCGAAAGCCCACGTGACCGCGATCGTTCGCATCATCCGCCTGGAACACCGCAAAGCCCTCTCCTTCGATGAAGCTCAAAGGCGGCAGCTCGTGCTTGCCCGGCTGCGTGGCCGGATTGTCCGTCACCCGGAATCCCCCGATGTCCACTGGCGAAACGTGAGGGTTGTACAGCTCGATAAGATCCTCAACAAAGAGCACCTCCGCCCCCGCCAACCACTCATTGACCTTCACCCCATCGGGATCGCCCAAAGGCTCCGCCAGATTCGCTTGCCCCAGCGTCGGAGCCGTCAGACGCCAGTCGCCATCAGGACCGATTCGCCCGATCGAAAGCCCGGGCAACTGCCGCCCGAACGCCACCGAATCCAGCAGCGCCCCATCCCGGTCATACAAGTAGATGGCGTCACCGGCCGCACCCAAACCAAACCCCAACTCCAGACCCGATCCCGCGCCACCGCCTTCGCTCCCGACAACCAGATACTCCCCGGGATCGATCGCAGCGCCCACCGGAAAGACGAACTTATCAGGCTGCTCCGGATCGTCACTGATGCGCATACCCCCCAGACTCATCGCTGCCGCGCCGTCGTAGTACAACTCCACCCCATCAGCAGGTGTCCCGTCCGCCTCCGAAGCCGCCACCACCTCGTTAAGCACCAGCCGGCGATGCGCCACGTCCACCGTCCACCTGCGAGAAGCATTCGGCGCATCCTGCCACACACCGGCCGAGTTCTTCCCCACCACATAAACCGTGTACGAACCGCCGTCAGCCAGATCGGCCAGCGCAATGGGCACGTCCACCGAACGCTCATCACTCCACGGTCCATCCGGATCGTTCACACTGTACCGGTAGTGCGTGACACCGGGACCCCAAACGCCCAGCGTCGCCTCCCGCCGATGCGTCCGCCCCGCCGGCTCGCCGCTCACCGACGCCCCCCCCGGCACGTATGCGCCCATGTCCAATCCACCCGCGCCGGCGCCCCGAGCCGCCGAGATCGATCGCAGATGAAAGTCGTCCGAGCCCACAAAAAGCGGGTCCACATCCATATTGCCTTCGCCCAGGCCGTGCCACGCCCTCGGCGCCAGGCAACGGTTCAAGACAATACCCGCCGGATTCCCCGCCAACTCAGGACATCGCCAGAACACACACGAGTCCGCCCACACACCCCCACCACCGACGGCTCCTCCCACAGCATCGAACGCAAATGCTGCCGCGCCGACATCCACGACGGTGTTGTTCTCAAACCGCATGAACGCCCCATCGCCCATCTGCGCCACGCGTTCGACCCCGCCGAACAAATTCCGAACCACGACATAGTCTCCGCCACCGCCGGCAGAAATTACACTGAACTGGCCCTCCCCCTGGTGCGCGAACACATTGCCCTCGATGTGTGCATCGGCTTCGAGAGCAATAGTAGCACTGCGACCGCCGGTCGCGCCGAACACGTTGTTCTCGACAACCACCACCGCCTCGGTGGCACCGCCACACCATATGTGTTCGCCGGAATCGGCCCCAAAAACCGACTCCCCAACATCCACGAAATGACAATCGCGCACCACCAACGACGAATCAACCGCCCCGACGCGTCGCGACTCCGTGTTGTCGAAAGTCACATGATCCAACACAAGCCCGGAGTTCTCCAGACCAACCATGCCGTCATCGCTTCGCCCGTACTCGATCACCGCATGACAGATGCGGCTCTCCTCCGCCGAATCCACGAACTGTAGGCCACCCCAGACACCGCCCAACTCAGGCGTCCGCGTGAAACGGAGCGGTGCATATTCCGTCCCCTCCGCCAGCAGCCGCCCGCGAACGAACATTGTCACGCCGGGATCGAAGAACACCGTCGTCCCCGCCCCAATCGTCAAAGTGGCGCCCGCCGGAACGACCAGGTCCGCCCGGACCCGATAAGGCCCCTCGCTCGCCGTCCAAACCTCGCTCCCATGCAGCTCGGAACCGGAACCGCCCCCTCCCGAACCGCGAGGATAGTCGTTGGTCGAGATCGTGCGACAGTGGATATCCACATACGCACGGTCCAGCCGGTTCCCCGTTCCCGCCGGACCGTCAAACGCTTCCACAATGATCCGATTGATCCCCGGAAACAGATCGAGCCGAGTCTCCCCCAGCATCCACTGCCCCTCCCATCCAAATAGCTCGGCCGGCTCACCATTGACAAGCACCGAACGCGTCGAAATCGCATCGGCCTGACCATGCACATCCATCTCGGAAACATACGGCATCGTCCTCGCAAAATAGCCGTCAGCCACACGCAAATCCGCCTCCACAGAAAGACCATCCGGAATCACCGAAAACACATACGCTCGCCGAGCCGCCGCGAACGCCTTGAACGCGTCAATCCTCTGCTGCGGGACCCAACCCCCAAGCACCTGCTCAACCAGCGGACCGAACCGCTCAGGCGCCAGTACCGTCTCCGCCAACTCGTGCAGTTGAGCGTAGTAGCGCCGCACGAAATCCGGATGCGTCAGAAATCGCCTAACCACCGGCAGACTGTCAAGCCGGCCTTCCAGCCAAATGGACGTGTTCGCATCGGATGGACCCAGAACGCTGTCGAGATCGTACGGCAATAGCACAAAGCGAACGTCTTCGGCGCCGCGGTACATACAATAGTCATCGCCATAGCCTCTGCTCAGATTCGTCTCCCGGTTGGTCATCAAGGCCATCAAGGCAAACCAGCGCAACCACTGATCCACGTTGACGACCGCTTCGACGTCCTGAACGTAGGTCACGCCGGATGATGCATCCAACGCATAAGTCAATGCAATCAAATCAGACCAGTCATTCTCGGCCGAGTTCGTGTTCTTAACGTAGCTATCCCCCTGACGATAGTCAGACGGATCCTCGCCGCGGTATCGCAGGTCACCGGCGCGAGCGTTGCTGACGCATCGGTAAACATTGCCCTCGCTGTCATCCGGAAACTGCCGAGACGCCCAATCGCTGTCGTAAACCTCCACGTGAACATACGACCCATACATTCGCTCGGGGTCGATCAACGCAGGATCCTCGCCATTGACCCGCACCTGAACGCGCTTGGCATCCAGGGCCGGCAGACCAGCCATGCGGAAGACCGCATGCCCAAGCAATTGGACATAGGTATAACGGCTGTTCAGGATGATCGCCGAGCGGCCCTTCCACAGGCGATCCTTCGGAAAACTCACATGATAATTGTTCGGCGGTGGCGTCCGCGAGCCATGCCCACGATTGCGAATCCCCACGTTGTAACGCAACAGAATGTCCTGTCCGTCCACGCTGATAAACGTCCCGTTCATCCGCGCGCGAGAATACGCCTCACTACTCTGGCTGCCCAGCCTCGCCAGCCGCCCCCGCTCCATCTCCGTCATCACCATGTAATACAGCGGCTCGCTGCCGATCTGCCAGTACGCATAAGGATCGAACTGCGCATCCACACGATACAGCGCGTTCGTCACCTGACGGCTCTCCCCCTCCACCACCGCCGGCGCAGGCCACGTCCGCGACCGCCCCGCTGCATCACGCACCTCGACATAGAATTCAATGACCGCCCCATCCGCCTGCGGAGGAATCTCCGCCCCGTACAGACCATCACGTGCCGCCCCGTCCCCATGGGCGCCGTCGTCATACATCAAAACCGTCGCATAGTCCGCAGCATTGAATTGCGGATAAGAGTACCAGTCAACGTAAACGGAACGATCCACACGATAACGAACACGAACGTCCCAAGGCCCGTTCGAAGAACCCACCACACGCGCCGTGATCGTCACCGCATCGTCAGGCCCCGGAACCACAGGCCGATGCGCAACCTCCCCGATCAACGGCAGCGTCCCGGTCGCCGCCACCGAGTTCGCCGCCCCGGGCGTCCCACCCTCCGCATCGCTCGCCGACCAGTTCTGACCGTATTCGTTCGCCAGCGCCGCATCGATCAGTTCGAGTGACCGCCCGCCGCCATCGTGATCGTCACGCCACACCCAGCCGCGATGGCTGTAGTCCATCGGCCCCAGCTCGCGCACCGCCCAGTCGCCGTCGTCGGCGTAGCGCACGCTGTCCACCACCACATCGCCTTCAGTGCGCACCTCGATCGTTTCGCCCGCGTTCCGCAACTGCCCGCCCCAACCCCCGATCGCGTGGGACACCCCCGGATAGCGAGCCGCGAACGCATCCACGTCGGCCGCCACCACTAGGTACTCGCCCGGCCCCACCGCCACATCCGGAAAATCGAAATCCACACCCTCCGTAAACCGCCAGCCCCGCAGCGAAACGGCACTCGCCCCCCGGTTGAGCAACTCGATATACTCTTCCCCAATCGGCTCCGGCTCGAACTCCTCGGCGTAAGGGTGATACATGATCTCATTGATCACCACATCGGGATGATCCTGCCGGTTGCCCGCCCCCGGCGTCGGCTCGCTGAAAGATTCCCAACTATCCGCCCCATCGGGAAACCGACCGTAAGACTGATCCGCCATCTGCGGCCCGAATTCCACGCTATCGACCGACCCCCCACCGGCGCCGTACAGGCCCACCGCCTCACCGCCCTCGCTCAGTCGGAAACTCGCGTGCAAAGTCCCCTCGTCCGTCTCGCCATCCGCCCAGATCAAAAGATACCCGCCGGCAGGAATCGTCGTCTCCCCCGCCGCCCCATCAGGAATGCGCCACTTCGTCGGATTGGTCAGCCGGTCCGTAACATACATGCCCCCGATGTCGACCGCCTGATCGCCCGGATTGTGAATCTCGATCCAGTCGTCGTAGTCCCCGCGCTCGTCCTGGACCGTCCCCGCAT
>Ga0272442_10009762_pt1 | contig 11936 bp, 12 predicted proteins | sample SSMForm2O_FD_200262 | JGI IMG/M metagenome (GOLD analysis project Ga0272442, IMG submission 200262) | Marine sediment archaeal communities from Little Sippewissett salt marsh, Falmouth, MA, United States - SSM-Form-2O | ecosystem: Environmental > Aquatic > Marine > Wetlands > Sediment ... | reverse complement strand
GGTTTCAGATAGTGCATGGATACAGCTCATAGTTTTCTTGCAATCTGAATCATGGGCACTATTTTTGTGCCGAATAAGGGAAGTACAGCATAATTTATGGTTCAGAAGCAGAGAAAACTTTTTGAGGCACCATTCGGCTACAGGGAAGGAGGGGTGACAGTATTTTTTCTGGTTATTTTCGGATTTCTTATTGAATTGTTCAGTGGTCCCGGTGCAGTGGCAGTGCCCGGCTGGCCATGGAACGTTCTGATTATAGCATTTCTTGCTCTGTTTGTATTATTTGTTGGTATTGGCTTGAGACGGCATGCCATTGTTGCATGGTTTGGAGGTATCCCTCTTGGACTTTCTCTGATTACTGCTCTGGCGTTACTTTCAATGATCGGCGGTATTATTCCCCAGAACCCCGAAACCGATACGGCATCCGCTCTTGATTTTGGGGTCAATCGTATCTTTTCTTCATGGCCTTTCGCTCTTGTATGTCTACTTTTTATAGCCAACCTCGGACTTAGTTTTGTTTTCAGGCTTATCCCGTTCAAAGCTTCCAATCTTCAGTTCATACTGTTTCACGGCGGCTTCCTGATAGCTCTGACTGCAGGTTTGCTCGGTTCTTCAGATGTGCAGCAATTCTCAATTCCTCTTTACGAGGGCAAGGAAACTACTGAGGGATATAACAGAAAAGCCGATGCGATGCAGGTGTTGCCTTTTTCTATGTATCTGTATGATTTTGAAATTGAGGAGTATGCGCCAATGCTGGGACTTTATGATCCCGTCAAGGAGAAATTTGTACAGAATGCTTCACGCAGCATGCTGGAGATCAGACAGGGCATGGTTGTTTCATGGGAGGATATCAAGGTCGACGTCGTTGAAACAGTTTCCTTCGGTGTTATCAGCAGCGGTCTGGAGCCTGTGCCTGCTGATTCGCTTTCAGGAGTCCCTTTTGCAAAAGTCAGGGTAGTGCATGCCGGTTCGGAACAAACAGGATGGATCAATCCCGCAGGGCCTGGAATCGACTCCAATTATCTCGCTGTCGGCCAGTACGCGCTTGTTCTGCTTCCCGGATCACCGAAAACATTCACCTCTCAGGTTATGTTCATAAACAAAAACGGAGAAAAGCAGATAACCGGGCTTGAAGTAAACAAGCCGTTCAATTTTTCCGGATGGAAAATCTATCAGGCCGGTTATGATGAAAAACAAGGGAGATGGTCGACCCTCAGTGTCGCTGAAGCGGTGAAGGATCCCTGGTTGCCTGTTGTTTATTTTGGCTTCTATCTCATTATGGCAGGTAATCTGCTGTTTTTCTGGCAAGGAATGAAAAAATCCGCAAAGCAATGACATGGGCTGAATTTCCAGTGGTCGCAGGTAGTGCAGTTGCCTGCTGGACAGGCGGCAGTCTTTTGAGCCTGCTTTCCGGAAAACAGAAAAAATTCCGTGTGCCGGGATATCTGCTTATGGGGGCAGGGAGCGCGATTATGGTTATTTTTCTGGCGCTTTTCTGGCAGACTCTCGAAAGGCCTCCCCTGAGAACTCTTGGTGAAACCCGCCTCTGGTATGCGACGCTGATTCCCGTTGTCGGTTTTATCGTCGAGTATCGCTGGAAAATTTCATGGCTGAAGTTTTATTGTATGTTTCTGGCGGCTTTTTTCATGGGTATCAATCTCACCCATCCTGACATACTCGATAAAACGCTCATGCCCGCGTTGCAAAGTGTTTGGTTTGTCCCTCATGTAGTGGTGTATATGATAGGCTATGTGCTGCTCGCTGCGGCTTCGGCCGCCGCATGGCACAACATCTATCTCGGTTATCGTTCACGGCCAAATGATCGAAGTGAGGCTGTAGGGCATTATCTGGCAATACTGGGATTTGTTTTTCTGACATTCGGACTTCTTTTCGGTGCTTTCTGGGCAAAGGAAGCCTGGGGACACTACTGGACCTGGGATCCAAAAGAGACCTGGGCGTTTATCGCATGGCTTGTCTATCTGGCTTACCTGCATCTCAATGCCGAAAAGGTCGAGAAGCACCGCCTGCAATGGTACCTCGGGCTCTCTTTTGTCGTACTTCTGGTGAGCTGGTTCGGGGTAAACTATCTGCCTTCGGCGCAAAGCAGTGTTCACAGCTATCAGGTTAACTGAGTTTTTTACATCGTACAGGCCATTTCGAGCATGAATAAATGTATGACCATCATTTTGTGTGTACTTTGTCTTATGCTGGCATTGAGACCGGTATTCCCTTTTTTGGAATATGCCCTGAATTATGACTATATCTCAGAAAACCTCTGTATCAACAGAGATAAACCTGAAAGCCATTGCAAAGGCAAATGCCATTTGAAAAAGCGGTTGCAGGAAGTCAACGGGGGCAAGACATCTTCCGGCCACACATCCGCGCCCGCCTATAGTGTAAAAGAGTATTCTCCAGGAATTGTTGAAATAATCGATCTGCAGTTTTTTCGGAGAAACAACCAAAAAAATCATTTCTTTTTCTATTCATACAGCTCGAAAGAATTTTTTTCTTCTCTTCTCACGCCTCCCCCCAAAGCCTTTTTGCCCTGTTGAATGTCACTTTTGCGCATTCGTATCGCAGCAATTAACACAAAAAGGCGTCTATCATGCTAAAACATATACTATTGTCTCTCATTGCAGGGTTGCTACTGCTCTGTCCATTGAACGGCATGGCCGAGGGCAGAAAAGCGGCCATTCAGTTACTCGATGCATCAAAAAAAGTCCCGATCAACGGTACTGCATATCGATACAAGACGCAATCAGGTTTTTCAGATTCCCAGGGGAGAATTATGCTTGAATACACTGAAAGCGACACGCTTTATTTATCGCATGTGTGGTATGGCGAGTGGTATTTAACAGAACGTGAGCTGGAAGATGCTCTCAGGAGCGGTATCAGCTTCAAAGAGCAACGGGAAATCAGTCTCCAGCCGGTAACGGTTATTGCTCTGCGACCGAAACCTGGAGGTGTCGAAAAGATCGGGCTGGATGTTCAGGACAAACTGTCCCACGATGCAGGTGCCGTTCTGAACCAGACACCGGCGATAAGCAGTATCCGGAAAAGCGGAAGCTACGGTTTTGATCCGGTTCTGCGGGGATATAAATACGATCAGCTCAATGTGGTGATTGACGGTTCGATCTGCTCGATAGCAGGCTGTCCCAATCGTATGGATCCTCCTACCAGTCAGATTCCTCCCAACATGATGGAGCAGGTAGAGATTTATAAAGGGCCACATTCTTTCCGGTATGGAACCAGCTTCGGAGGAACCATCAACTTTGAATCCACTCCGGTGAGATTTACAGAAGAACAGGATTTCTACGGGAGATTGTCAGGAAGTGCCGAGAGCAATGGAGGGCTCTACCGTTCTGAAGGGGTTTTTGGAATCAGAGACCAAAAGTATGATCTGGGTCTTTTTGGTTCATTCTCCAGGGGAGATGATTACAGTGATGGAGATGGCCTCATTGTTCCGTCTTCCTTTCAGCGTGCAAGTCTCGGTGGCAGATTGGGGTTGAGTCTTGCTGATAATCAGACGCTTTCCTTCAGCGCGACACATAACAATGCTCAGGATACGGAATTTCCTGCACTGCCGATGGACCTGCGGTCAGACAAAACCTGGCTGTTGAACGCAAAGTATGAACACTCCTTTGATAGAGAACACCTGAAAGCCTGGGAGACAAGTGTCTATACAGCGTTGGTGGATCATACGATGGATAATCTGGAAAAGAATCTCAACCCCAGAATGCTCAATGCAATAACCAAAGCCAACACCATAAGCTACGGCGGAAGGAGCGAAGGAGTCTGGTCGTATGATAAAGGTAGGCTGTATGCAGGTTTCGATGTCAGGGTCCAGCGCGCTGATGGTGAAAGGACGAGAGCGTTTCTGATGGGGCCCATGGCAGGCAAGACGGTTTTTGATAATGTCTGGAATGGCGGGCAAATTGCAAAACCGGCCATCTTCGGAGAGTATCACCGTTCATTATCTGAATTTGATCTTATTGTTTCCGGGAGGCTGGAATATAACAATGCAAGGGCAACGGATCTTAACAAGACATTTGCTTCAAAAAATCCGGAAAACAGTGCCCGGCAAATAAACCCGAATATCAGTGTTGGCGGTATACGAGGGCTGTCTGATGAGTGGTCCCTTGGATTATGGCTCGGGAGGGCACAACGAAGCGGCAGCATTGCTGAACGGTATATCAATTCATTACCTGTAGGCAGGGATCCCTATGAAATGTTGGGGAATCCGGCTTTGAACCCTGAAATCAATAATCAGCTTGATCTGATGGTAGGGTATCAGACAGATGACGCTTCTTTGGATATTTCAGCATTCACGTCATTTATTCAGGATTATATCTCGTCCCGTATCGATCCATTGCTCAAACCGGCAATGCCGTCCAGTCCCGGGGTGAGGCGCTATGTGAACATAGATGAGGCTTTTATGACAGGCTTCGAGATAACCTGGAAGCAGAGGCTGTTCGCAGGACTCAAGCATAATCTGAGTCTTGCTTATACCTATGGTCAGGATAAGGTGAGAAACGAGCCATTGCCAGAGATCGCCCCGCTGGATTTTCGCTATACTCTCTGGGGGAGCTATCTTAATAACCGGTTGATGCCGGTGGTGACGTTGAGACATGTTATGCAGCAGGACCGGATCTCATCTGCATTCGGTGAACAGTCAACCCCGTCATTTACTCTGATTGACCTGGGGGTTACCTACCAGATTAACAACGACCTGGGCGTTACCGCAGGAGTAAAGAATCTGTTTGATGTTGCCTATTATGAACATTTAAACAGATCAGTAATAGGTGATTCAAGAGCTTTTTATGCTCCGGGCAGAAATATCTACGCGTCTTTGTATCTCGATATGATGTAGCGCGATCTGATGCGCTCATGGCAGGCTGTGGTTTTTCAGCGTGACAAACGTGTGCAGAGGCGAGTATGACCGGTCAGGTGAGATCCCTGATCAAATCCTTGTGCTGCGGGAATTTTCTTGTCAGGGAGTTCCTGTCGGCCAGGGTGAAATCACCGAAATCAAATCCGGGTGACACAACACAGCCTGAGAGTGAGAATGCGTCCGGAGCAGGGTTTTTCATTCGTGCACCGAACCATGTGTTTGCCGGAACGATGCCCTGCAGGGTTCCGGTACTGGAGTCAAGGGTAAACGATGACATAAAACCTACATCGTGAAACAGATACACGGTAAGAGGGCTGCCGGCATGGTAAAACCAGAGTTCATCGGATTTGATCCTGTGCAGCATTGAGCGATCATTTCCCCCCAGGAGGTAGTAGATAGCTGTTGCATACGGCCGTTTTCCTGAGAAAACAGGACTTTTGGCAAAGTTATAGGTTGTTTTGCTGCGATAGGTTTCACGGTAATACCCCCCTTCAGGGTGTTGTGAAAGCTCCAGCTTGTCAATCCAGTACTCAGCTGTTGGCATGGAGTTTTTCCTGTACTTTCCTGTTTTTCAGGCGGGAAGCTTCGACAAGTTTCTCACGGAACTCTTCCAGAGAACGCATGATTGACGGATCGGTTAACGCAAGGATATGAACAGCCATGAGTGCCCCGTTTCTGGCATTGTCGATTCCGACTGTCGCGACCGGAATTCCTGGAGGCATCTGGACGATCGAATACAGCGAATCCTGTCCGTTGAGTTTTTTGCTGAAAATCGGTACGCCGATTACAGGCAGTACGGTAAACGCTGCCGTAACGCCCGGCAGGTGTGCTGCGGCTCCCGCGCCGGCGATAATGATCTTGAGTCCGTTGCTCTTTGCTTTGGTGGCGTATGCTTCCAGATCTTTCGGTGTGCGGTGTGCTGAAATGACTGACATTTCATAAGGAATACTGAACTCGTCGAGGACCGCCGCGGCCTCTTTCATGATATCGAAATCGGAGTCAGAGCCCATAAGGATGCCGACCAGTGGGGACGCGTTTTTTGATAGAGTTGTCATACGTATAAATGATCGGGCATTACTGAGGTCAGGTGCCCTTTTTTTTATGAATTTGCCGAGTTTTGTGTATTTTCACGGGTACAGGAATATAGAAAAGTAACATTTGTAGAGGAAGATTACAATGGCAACAAATCTTGCAGACAAATACAGCAACCCGGGACCTCGTTATACAAGTTATCCGACGATTCCTTCATGGAGCACGGATGGTGTAACACAGGAGCAGTGGAAAGAAGCTATGATCAAGGGCTTCAACGATAGTAATGATACAACCGGTGTGAGTATGTACATTCATATTCCATACTGTGAGAACCATTGCTATTTCTGTGGATGTAATGCATATAGAACGCAGGATCATGTCTATGAGGAAGCTTACCTTGACGCTCTTCTTAAAGAGTGGCAGATGTATCTTGATGTGTTCCCCGGTACGCTCAATGTCAAAGAGATGCATATTGGAGGAGGCACTCCGACATTTTTCAGCCCTGATAATCTCGTTAAGCTCATCAATGGCCTTTACGAGCATGTCAACCGTATGGATGGCTACATGTTCAGTTTTGAGACAAATCCCCGCTCTACAACAACGGAGCATCTTGAGGCACTCTACAGTGTCGGATTCCGCCGGATGAGTTTCGGCATTCAGGACTTTGATCCTGTCGTGCAGAAGGAGATAAACAGACTGCAGCCCTTTGAGTTGGTCAAGGAAAAAGTAGACATTGCAAGAGAGATTGGTTTTACGTCGATCAATTTCGACCTTGTTTACGGTTTGCCAAAACAAACGCTGGCGACTGTTACCGATACGATCAGCAAAGTCATGGAGCTCAAACCGGATCGCATAGCCTTCTATGCTTACGGGCATAACCCACACATGTACGAAGGGCAGCGTAAGTTCAAGGAAGCGGACCTGCCGGTCGGGGCAGTCAAGCAGGAGTTGTACGACAAGGGGCTTGAAATGCTTGAATCGATCGGATACCATGAGATAGGTATGGACCATTTTGCCCTTGAGGGTGACGCTCTTTATGTGGCGGCTAAAAGCGGCACGCTTCACAGGAACTTTATGGGATATACAGAAAATACAACCCAGATGATGCTCGCTCTCGGTTCATCATCGATAAGCGACACGTGGTATGCTTTTGCCCAGAATGAACGTTTTCACGAGGACTACATTCGTGAGGTCAACAAGGGACGTTTCCCTTTGCATCGAGGGCATCTTCTGACTGACGAAGACCTTGTTCTTCGCCGTCATATTCTCAATCTGATGTGCAAACAGGAGACATCATGGGCTGATCCGAAGCTTTACTGTGATGAGCTCGACGTTGCCAGGTATCGTCTGGAAGACATGCAGAATGATGGTATCGTTGAACTGAGTGAAAACGGGGTTCGGGTTACCGAAGCAGGGATTCCTTTTCTCAGAAATATCTGTATGGCGTTTGATGCTCTGCTCTGGAGATCAGACAGCCTTTCAAAAGCCTATAACGTATCGAGGGATATTCAGGCTCAATACATTGAGAAAGCCCGAATAGCCAAAGAAGCTGAGAATGTGGAGTGATGCGTAGATCGTTCCTTTCCTATAGACAGAAAGAGGTGGCTTCTGCCACCTTTTTTTATGTGACGACAAAAGAACCTGTTCGGGGAGTCTGGTCGTTTAGAGGAGGAAAACAGGTTATTCTTCATTGAAATCCGGTATTAAATCGCTTATTTTCTCAATAGAATAAGGGTGTTCATTCACTTCCGGGATTTCAGAACAAAGAAGTATATGAATTATGTTAGGTGATGTTCTTCTGATCAATGATCAGCATAAGTCTGCGGCAAGAACCATTCTGCAGAGGGTGATCGCAGATCTGAAGGTTATGGGACAACAAGATCCTGCACATAAGTTTGTGGTTGCAATTTCAGGTGAATCAGGTGCCGGGAAATCGGAGCTGGCTCATTCACTCGCTCTTCTGCTTAAAGAACGGTCTATTCGCGTCAAGGTTCTCCATACAGACAATTACTATCTGATTCCTCCTCTTGAGCGACGTGAGCACAGGATCAGCAACGGTTATACCTGCGTTGGCTTTGAGGAATATGACTGGGAACTATTACACAATAATATTGACGATTTTCGGAATAACCGGCAGGTATTGATTCCCTGTATCGATATTATTGCAGAGGAAATCGACCAGCTGTTTACGGATTTCAGCAAAGTACAGTTGTTGGTTATCGACGGGTTGTACGCGATACGTACCGAAGATATCGATCTGAGGGTGTTTATCGATCTTACCTACCGTGAAACCAAAATCAATCAGGTGATTCGCTGCAAGGAACCTACAGACGGTTACCGTTGGGAGGTGCTTGAGCGTGAACATCGTCATGTCCGTTCTCTGAAATCGCTCGCTGATATGCATGTGAACAGCAACTATGATGTTATCGATGCCTGCATGTCACTTGCTGAAGGTAAAAAACACAAGGAAAATTATGACAACCCAAACAATTCAGACAATACTCAACCGTAGAAGTATACGTTCCTATAAACCCGATAGACTTGATTCGGAATCACTTGATCTGATTGTAAAGGCAGGAACGTATGCACCGAGCGCAATGAACCAGCAGTCGTGGCACATTACCATCATTCAGAACCGCTCGCTGCTCGACAGACTTGAAGCCTCCTGTAAATCTGTTTTTCTGGAATCTGATGTCGAGGCGTTGCGTGAAGTCGCCGCTCGTGAAGATTTCAGTGTTTTCTATCATGCTCCGGCACTTGTCATCGTTACCGGAGACACCAACGCCCTTGCTCCCCAATATGACTGCACTCTGGCAATGCAGAACATGCTGCTTGCAGCCGCTTCGCTCGATATAGGCTCATGCTGGATGCACTCTGTCATGATGTTTCACGCTACAGAGAAAGGAAAAGCTCTTTTCAATGAACTCGGTATTGTTTTTCCGGATAATCATAAACCCTATGCGGCCGCAGTGTTCGGTTACAGTGCTTCCCCGGTACCTGAGCCTGAACCCAGGAAATCCGGTCGTGTGACCTTGATGAGCTGACAGATGTTCCTGTCACGAGAGTTCAGACTCCCATTTTTTGTAGAGCATATCGATCTCGGCACAGAGTTGTTCATAGAGGGCAATGGTTTTCTCTGTTTCTTCCTTCGGCTGTGAGTAAAACGTTGAGGAAGCCATTGTTGCTTCGTACGCTTTCTTTTTTTCTTCCAACTGCTGGATTTTTTTTTCAAGCTTGACGGTGTTTTTCCTGTCCGGATCGGGGTCGGTTTTTTTTGTTTTTCCGGCTTTGGACGAGCCGGTTTTTCCCTTCCTGTTTTTTTTCTCCGTCTCTGATGCTTTTTTGCGTTCCTCTTCGAAGGATTTGTCAGCTTTTTCAAGGTATTCTGCGTAACTCCCGAGGTGGACCGCCAGGGAGCCGTTTTTGATTTCAATGACCTTGTTGACGAGACTGTCGAGAAAGTAGCGGTCATGGCTGACCAGCATCAGTGTGCCGTCGTAATTTTCCAGGGATTCGATCAGCATCTCTTTGGAACGCATGTCGAGATGGTTGGTCGGTTCGTCCATGATGAGCAGGTTGGATGCCTGCAGCAGGATCCTTGCGAGCGCGACCCTTGATTTCTCTCCCCCGGACAGGACGCCGATTTTTTTTTCAACTGCATCACCGCTGAAGAGAAAGCAACCGAGAATGTCGCGTACCCTGCGCTGTGATTCCGAGTCAGGCGCGGCATCGAGCATTTCGGCAAGGATTGTCTTTTCGGAATCGAGGTTTTCGGTCTGGTGCTGGGCGAAGTAGCTCAGGCTCACGTTATGTCCCATGGAAAGGGTGCCTTCGAAATCTATGCTGCCAGAAACGATTTTGCAGAATGTGGTTTTACCTGCGCCGTTCGAGCCGACAATCGCTATGCGATCTCCTCTCATGACTTCGAGATCGATGCCTTCGAGAACCTTTTTCTCTGTGCCGTCAGGCAACCGGTATGATTTCGATACTCCCAGCAGTCTCATGACCTCTTTGCCTGACGGTTTTGCTTTGGGAAAACTGAACGAGATTTTTGACAGGTCTTCTTCGGGTGCCTGAAGTTCCTCTTCGAGCTTCTGCATCTGACGAAGCCGACTCTGCGCCTGCCGGGCCTTGGTCGCCTTATAGCGAAAGCGATCCACAAAAGATTTCAGGTCAGCCATCTTTTTGCGATCATTTTCGTATTTGGCCATCATGAGTTCAAAACGTTCAGCTTTCTGTTTTTCATACAGACTGTAGTTTCCCTTGTACTCTGTAATTGTTTTGAACTGTATCTCAAGTGTCCGGGTGGTCAGCTTGTCGAGGAAGAAGCGGTCATGGGAAACGATGATATAGCTGTGCTCGTAGTTCAGCAGGTAGTTTTCAAGCCATCGGAGAGAATCGATGTCAAGATGGTTTGTCGGTTCATCGAGCAGCAGTAGTGTGGGATTCTGGAGAAGGAGTTTGCAGATATGCAGACGCATCTGCCAGCCGCCGGAAAATTCCTTGACTTTTTTGCTGAAATCGGCAGCGCTGAATCCTAACCCGGAAAGAACCTTTTCAGCCTCGGCCTGCATACGGTAGCCGCCAAGGCGCTCGTATTCATGGGACGCGTTGCTGTATTTCTCGATGATCTGGTGATAGGCTTCGCTTGTATGGTCGTGCTCCGGTGCCGCCAGTGCGTCCTGCAAGGTTTCGATCTCTTCAGACAGATCGTAGAGCTTTTTATTTGCCAGGAGCGCATAGTGAAGCGCTGTTTTTTCCAGATCGTTCTCGAAAGAGATTTCCTGAGGAAGATAGCCTATGGTTGTCGTGGATGATTTGATGAACTGCCCGTTTGATTGTGCAGTGCTGCCGGAAGATGTTTTTGCGATCAGCCGAAGCAGAGTCGATTTGCCTGTGCCGTTCAGTCCTACAAGACCGACACGGTCCCTGTCACCGATACGGAAGGAAGTATTGACCAGAAGTTCCTTTGTGCCTGCACTCAGGTAGATATTTCGGGCTTCAAACATACAGTTGAAAAAGAGGCTGTTGGTTAGGGAAATACACGGATGTGAAACAAAGATACAATAAATCACGAAAGCTGCATCAAGAGATACAGCGGTATAGTATCTTATGAAAACTATAACCATATGCGACATGAGTTTGACGTCTGTTATCATCACCGGGGGTACAAGAGGGCTCGGCCTCGGACTGGCCAGAAGATTTCTTGAAAAAGGATGCAGTGTGACACTCTGCGGCACGACGGCCCGGGGTGTCAACAAGGCGCTGGGTGAACTTGAGGCTTTCAGCGGAAGGGTTTACGGGGTTGAGGCGGATGTCAGGAAACGGGCCGATGTTGAATTACTGCTTGACACCGCTGTCAGAAATGCAGGCCGGGCGGATATCTGGGTGAATAATGCAGGTATCAGCCATGAAACCGCGAAGATCTGGGAACTGGACGGCGAAGTGATCGGGAACGTTCTCCAGGTCAACATGGTCGGAGTCGTGAACGGTACGGTTGTGCCTTTTCTCGCGATGCAAAAGCAGGGGAGCGGGAAAATTTTCAACATGGAGGGGCTCGGCAGCGATGGTTTTATCATTGACGGCATGTCGGTTTACGGAACTTCGAAAAGCGCGCTGTGCTATTTCACCCGCGCTTTTGCTCATGAAGCCAACGTCTCTCCGGTGCAGATCGGAAGCCTGAGCCCAGGGATGGTTGTTACGGACCTTCTTCTTGAAACACTTGGTGACGATTCTCCTGAAAGCAAAAAAAAGAGGTCGTTCTACAATATCATGGCAGATGATATTGAAACCGTTTCGGCTTTTCTTTGTGATAAAATGCTTGCAAGCACCGCTCACTCGCCGAGAATACAGTGGCTGACTAAACCGAAAATTCTTTCCAGAATGCTTTTCGCGCCATTTATGAAAAGGGATTTTTTCGCCTGAAAGCCCCGGGAGCTACAAGGGAAGGTCATATTCCTGCAGGATTGTTCGTACATAGCGGGGAACAAGCACGGTGAGCTGTTCCGGACAGCTG
>Ga0272442_10009761_pt1 | contig 11937 bp, 6 predicted proteins | sample SSMForm2O_FD_200262 | JGI IMG/M metagenome (GOLD analysis project Ga0272442, IMG submission 200262) | Marine sediment archaeal communities from Little Sippewissett salt marsh, Falmouth, MA, United States - SSM-Form-2O | ecosystem: Environmental > Aquatic > Marine > Wetlands > Sediment ... | reverse complement strand
AGCCCAACGTTCCGAACGGCCAAAGCGCGGAGCTGAACCAGGTGTCCAACACATCTTCATCCTGTCGGAGGTTGCGGCTCTGGCATTGGGAACATGTATCAGGAGGCGACATGGCCACCATGACTTCGCCACAGTCCCGGCAGTACCAGGCGGGAACCCGGTGTCCCCACCAAAGCTGGCGGGAGATGCACCAGTCATGTATATTGTACATCCATTCATAGTAGGTTTTGGTCCAGTTCTCGGGAATAAAACGGATCTCGCCTTCTTCCACAACCCGGATCGCCTCCCGGGCCAGCGGTTCGATTTTCACGAACCACTGCCAGGAAAGATGCGGTTCGATAACGGTTTTACAGCGGTAACAGTGTCCCACGGCATGCTGATGATCCTCGGTTTTCACCATCAGTCCCACCGCTTCCAGGCGCTCGATGACTTTTTGCCGGCATTCAAATCTATCCAATCCCTCGAAGTCACTGCCGGCCGCTTCCGTCATCTTACCGAAACCGTCGATCACGATGATCTGGGGCAGCTCGTGCTTTTTCCCCAATTCAAAGTCCACCGGATCATGCGCGGGCGTCACCTTGACTGCGCCGGTTCCAAATTCCCGCTCCACCTTCTCGTCTAAAATGATGGGAATCTCCCGGTCGGTCAGAGGTAGCCGAACCCGTTTACCGTGAAAAGCGAGAAAGCGTTCGTCATCCGGATGAACCGCCACCGCCGTATCCCCCAACATGGTTTCCGGGCGGGTGGTCGCGACCGTCAGGCTTTCTTTTCCCTCCGCCAAAGGATAGCGAACATAGTAAAGGTGGGACTTCAGCTCTTTGTGCTCGATCTCGATATCCGAGAGAACCGTCCCACAGTGCGGGCACCGGTTTACCAGGTAATAGTCACGATAGATCAGCCCTTCCCGGTAAAGGTCGACGAAGACCTTTTTCACCGCGCGGGAAAATCCCTCGTCCATGGTGAAGCGCTCCCGGGTCCAGTCCAGAGAAAAACCCATTCTTTTCAATTGGTTCAGGATGACGCCGCCGTAGGTGTCTTTCCATTCCCAGGCAACTTTGAGGAATTCATCCCGGCCGATTTTCTCTCGGTTGAGTCCCTGCTGAATCAGCTTCTTCTCGATAACGTTATGCACGGCGATGCTGGCGTGATCAGTCCCGGGCAGCCAGAGAACATTGAATCCTTTCATACGGCGCCAGCGCGCGATGATATCCGGCAGAGTAAAACACAGCGCATGCCCTATATGGAGAGATCCGGTAACATTGGGAGGAGGCAGAACCATGGAGAACTTTGGTTTGTCCGAAGGCGCTTCCGGGACAAACACTTTTTCCTCAATCCAAAACTGCGACCATTTTTCTTCTACAGGTTCAGGATCATATGCTTTGGATAAAACGCTCTTATTTTTCATGTTTAACCTTTATATGAACAAGCGGGAAGATTTCGACAGATCTATTACCGGATAGTGGTCCGTGTCGTATCCATCTTGTTCCGGAAATCGCTTTAAACGGAATACAACCTCTGCTATTGTACCAATTTTACGAATATTTTTCCTGTTTTTTTCGCCCATTCGACTCTCGGGTTGAAGGATTTTCACATCGGATAGCACCGACTGAAGGATCTTTAGGGGCGGTTCGCGGGATGATACGTTCTTTCCGAGGACAGGGCGAAGAACGCCGCTATTCACTTTGTGTTGTATGAGATGAGTAGGAATCCGGGATCTGTTTTTCTTGCCGCCGGCCGGTCTTCACTCTTTATCCATGTATTCCTTGAGTTCCGCCAATAAGCGGGCCCGGATCCGCTTCTCTACCTCTCGCTCGGCTTCCAGGATTTCGCTCTTGATTTTTTCCCGTACGCAATCATCGAGTTCGACGGACAGCTCCAGTCTTTCGCCATCCGGCTCCTCGGGGAGACTCTCCGGATCCTGCTCTCCGCCCACCAATCTCCTAATCGTTTCGGCAAGCTCTTCAGAATCGAAGGGCTCCTGGATGAGAGCATGATAATCCAGAGACTCCAGCCGGTGGTGGTCCGGGCGGTCGAACGCGCCCAGCAGCAGCAGCAGCGGAACATCGCGGTATTCCGCCAGGCTCCTCAGATATTTCGCCGCGGAAAGGCCGTCCTCAGGGGGGAGGGACACGCTCAACAAGATCGCGTCCGCAGGGCAGGACGGCATGTTTTCCTTGAAGTCGAGCCCGTTTTGAAAGCAGCGAATCTCAAACTGGTCTTCCGGGAAAACCATGCGCAGGACTTTCAAAACCGTAGGACTGGGGTGGGCCAAGATCAATTGATAGGGCATTTTTTTTCTTTCCCGCGTATAACGTCAACCATTACGGTGTATCGATGATAACCCAGGCGTCGGATAAGTTCAACACACCCGCCGCGGTTTCTATTGAGACATCATCATCCGTGGAGGGGCTTTCCTCCTCAATATTCGATAACAACGGATTTCTCGCCCAACACGTTCTCCACTTGCTTCACCAGTTCTTCCGAGGGCGCGACCCCGGGGATGTCCACCGACTGTACCAGAACCCGGTAAGCGTGGGGAGTTTCCAACTCGAAAAACACCGGACACGGACCGTAAAAACCACCCAAGATCACCTTCAATTCCTCAAAGATAGAATCCTCAATGCCAGGGAGAAAGACCCGAATGAAAACCCGCTTGGCCTGTTTCTGCAGAGCCTCGGCCAACGGCATGACGGCGGTGAGGTGAATCCGGCGGCTTTCCCCCTCGCCTTGGAATTTTCCTTTAACCCAGACCAGCTGATCGTCGCTGATCATGTTGACATACCGCTGGTAGCTTTCCGGAAAAGCCACCACCTCGATCCGCCCGCTCAAATCCTCCAGGGTAAACGTCGCCATGGGTTCATCCCGACGCGTTTTCATGGTCTTGTGCGACGTGATAATTCCCGCCACCCGGATCTCGCTGTTGAATTCCTTTTCCTCGTCGACCTGATCGATGGAATGGGACACCAGCTTGTCCAGCAAGCCGTTATACTGCGTCAGTGGGTGACCTGAAATATAATATCCGAGCGCATCTTTTTCATACGAAAGCTTCAGCGATTCATCCCATTCCTGCATGTTGCTGATTTCCAGTGGGATCGGAGGGGGAGCCTCGTCATCGCCGCCAAACAGCATCACCTGCTTCGAGGCCCTCCTTTTTTGAAGCTTGTGGGCATGGGAAATCAGCACGTCGACTAAATGAAAGAGCTGAGATCGATTCCAGCCCAATGAATCCAAGGCTCCGGATTTGATCAAGCTTTCCAAGACTTTCCGGTTGATGATTCTGGATTCGGCATCCTGCACCAAATCAAAGGGAGACGTGAACGCCCCGTGTTTCCGTCTCGAGAGGATCAGCTCCTGGACCGCGCCTTCCCCGACATTCTTGATGGCGGACATGCCGAATCGAATATCTTTTCCTTCCACGGAAAAGGTCAGCTCACTCTTGTTGATATCGGGCGGCAGAACCTTGATCCCCATCTCTTTGCACTCATTGACGTATTTAACCAGCTGGGACGTCGCGCCCCGATCCGCTTCCGATGTCAGCAGGGCGGCTAAAAAACACAGCGGATAATGAGCCTTCAGATAGGCGGTCCGAAACGCGAGCAGGGCATAGGCGGCGCTGTGGGATTTGTTGAATCCGTATCCCGCGAAGAACTTGATGTTCTCGAAAATCTTACTGGCTTTAGAGGGACTGATCCCTCGCTGTTTGGCCCCTTGAACAAAATTCTGCTTCTGCGCTTTCATCACCGAGGTTTTCTTTTTCCCCATGGCTTTGCGCAGAATATCCGCCTCTGCCATCGAAAATCCGGCAAGATCCGTTGCGATCCGCATTACCTGTTCCTGATAGACGATCATTCCTTTGGTCTCTTTAAGGATCGGCTCAAGCTCCGGAAATTCATAATTGATCCGCTCGGGGTGATTCTTGCATTTGATGAATTCATCCGTCATTCCGCTTTTCAACGGGCCGGGACGATAGAGCGCATTCAAGGCAATCAGATCGCGGAATCGTTCCGGTTTAAAGTTACGCAGAAGATCTTTCATTCCTTGGCTTTCGAACTGGAAAACTCCGTCGGTGTTCCCGGCTTGAAAAAGGGCAAAGGTCTGGGGATCATCCAGCGGAAACTGTTTCGGATCGATGATTTCTCCCGAGTTCTTTTCCACCATCTGGAGGGAATCCTGGATTACGGTCAAGTTACGGAGTCCCAGGAGATCCATCTTCAGCAATCCGATCGCCTCGACGTCCTGCATGGGAAACTGAGTCGTGATCTCGCCTTTGGACGATTTATACAACGGAATGAATTCCACCAGCGGTTTTGGCGTTATCACCACTCCGGCGGCATGAATCGAAGGATGCCGAACCTGTCCTTCCAGCCGCTGCGCAATCGACAGCATCTTGGCTATCTTGGGCTTCTGCTCGCTCATTTGCTTGATCTGAGGGATACTCGCCAAGGCGCCCTGGATGGAAGCGTCGGGGCCGAACTGGGGAATCATTTTCGCAATCTTGTCCACTTCCGGCAGCGGCACCTCCAACGCCCGGCCCACATCGCGAACCACTAGGCGGGACGCCATGGTTCCAAACGTAATGATCTGGCAGACATTGTCCTGCCCATACCGCTCCGTCACATACTCAATGACTTCTTCCCGGCGGCGGCCGCAAAAATCGATATCGATATCAGGCAGGCTGATGCGCTCCGGATTGAGGAATCGTTCGAACAGCAAATCGTACTCCAAAGGATCGATATCCGTTATCCCCATACTGAACGCCAGCAGACTGCCGGCCGCCGAACCACGGCCGGGACCGACCGGAATATCGCGGGCCTTGGACTCACGGATCAAATCCCAGACGATGAGAAAATATCCTTCGAAGCCCATCTCCTTGACCAGGTGTATCTCTTTCTCCAGCCGTTGTTCGTAGGCGTCTCTCCCAGGCAGTTCCCCCGTCTCGATGCGCGGCCGCAAGGCTTCCACCTTTTGGGTGAATCCCTCGCGGGCGACGGAATCGAAGTAATCGCTCAAGATCATCCCGTTGGGAGGCGTGAAGTTCGGCAAAAAATAGCCCGTAGAGGGAAAATCGAAATTACAGCGGGCCGCAATCTTGGTCGTATTCGTCAGCGCATCCGGAGCCTCCGGAAACAGGGCCTCCATTTCCTTCGCGGACTTGAAATAGAATTCCTGGGAACTGAAACGGATGCGCTCCGAATCCGAAACCTTCTTATTGGTTTGGATGCAGAGCAGGACATCGTGACTCTCCGCATCCTCACGGCGGAAATAATGAACATCATTGGTGGCAACTAAAGGAAGGTCCAGTTTTCGCGCCAACAGGATCAGCCGCGGATTGATTTCCTTCTGAGGTTCGAGGCCGTGGTCTTGAAGCTCGATGAAAAAATCCCCCGGATCGAAAAGCGCGGCATATTCCAAGGCGGCGGCTTCGGCCTCGTCATCCCTCCCTAAAACCAGATTTTCACTGATCTCTCCTTTAAGGCAGGCGGAAAGCCCGATCAATCCCCGGCTGTGCCGGGCTAACAGTTCCTTGTCGATCCGGGGCCGGTAGTAAAATCCTTCCAGATAACTTTTGGTGATGAGCGTACAGAGGTTTCGATACCCGATTTCATCCTTTACCAGAAGCACAAGATGATGATGGGAAGGTCCTCCCTTGGAAGATTTCTTTTCCCACCTTCCATTTGGGGCCACATAGACTTCGCAGCCCAGAATGGGTTTCACCTGCTTCTTTTTGGCCATCCGAAAGAATGTAACGGCTCCAAAGATATTGCCGTGATCGGTAATCGCCACGGCCGGCATATTTTGGGAATAGGCGGCCTCGACCAAGGTTTCCGCCTTCAAGGCCCCATCAAGAATGCTGTATTCCGAATGATTATGCAGGTGAATGAATGATGATCCCATATTGATCGCCTAACCTGGATTATTCCCCTCCGCAGAGAAAAAGATTCTCCTTAGAACCGGTAAATTCTTCTACCCGGATCCAACCCGCGAATTATTCCCACTCGATCGTTCCCGGCGGTTTGGAAGTGATGTCATACACCACTCGGTTTACACCGTCGACCTCATTCACGATCCGGCTGGATATCCGGGAAAGGAGTTCCGGAGCGGCATGATACCAATTGGCCGTCATCCCATCAACACTCTGAACCATCCGGATAACCACGACCCGCTGGTACGTGCGGCGGTCACCCATGACTCCGACGGTCCTGACCGGAAGTAGTACGGCAAATCCCTGCCAGAGACGATTATACAGCCGGGCTCGTTTTATTTCCTCGAGAAGAATTGCGTCGGCATCGCGCAGAATCTCCAGCCTCTCCGGCGTCACCTCCCCCACGATCCGCACGGCCAAGCCGGGGCCGGGGAAAGGATGCTGCCGGATAAAATCTTTGTCCACCCCCATGTTGATTCCCAGCGAACGCACTTCATCTTTGAATAATTCCTTCAGCGGTTCCACCAACTCAAAGTTTAAGTCCTTGGGCAATCCCCCCACATTATGATGCGATTTAATGCTGTGAGAAGGTCCCTTCACGGGCTTGCTTTCGATCACGTCGGGATAAATCGTTCCCTGGGCCAGGAATTCAACCCCGCCGGCGGCTTCGGCTTCACGCTGAAAAATCCGGATGAACGTCTCTCCGATGATCTTCCGCTTGCGTTCGGGAGAAGACACTCGCTTCAGCCGGCCCTGAAAGAGTTCGGAGGCATCCACGCCGACCACGTTCAATGAAAAATGGTGCCGGAATTTATCCAAAAGAGAATGGTACTCCCCTTTGCGCAGCAGTCCGTTATCGACAAAAACACAACGCAAATTATCTCCAACCGCTTTTTGAATCAGCAGCGAGGTCACGAGCGAATCCACGCCTCCGCTCAATCCACAGATGACTTTTTTCCGTCCCACCTGCCGCGAAATCTCTTCCACCTTGTGGTCGATGAAAGAACTCATGTTCCAATCCGGAGTTAATCCAGCTTGAGCGAACAGAAAGTTGGAGAGGATTTTCAGGCCCTGGTGGGTATGGACGACCTCGGGGTGAAACTGAACCCCGAAAAACTTTTTTTCCGGGGCTTCGATCACGGCGGTCTCACAATTGTCGGTTACCGCCGTCACCACAAAACCTTGAGGCAGCCGCATCACTTTATCCCCGTGACTCATCCAGACCTGGTTCCCGTCCCGGAAGCCGGAAAGCAGTCCTTTACGCCCAGTGACCTTCAAAGCGGCAAATCCGTACTCCCGTTTAGAACTGGCCGCCACTTCTCCGCCCAACAGATGGGCCATGAGCTGAAGACCGTAACAGATACCGAGAACCGGGAGCCCCAAACGAAATATTTCGGGCTTTATCCGCGGAGCCTGAGGGGCATAAACGCTGTCCGGACCGCCGGAAAGAATGATGGCGCCGGGTTTTTCCCGTTTCAAGCGCGCGGGAGAAACATCGAAAGGATATATTTCGGAAAACACTCCCAGTTCGCGGATCTTTCTGGCAATCAACTGAGTATACTGTGAGCCGAAATCGAGGACAATGACCCTTTTCATGCCCCAATTCTAACAGAGCCCCCCGGTAAAGTAAACTCTCGTTCCCCCGGCGGCCCGGCATCTTTTTCGAAAGGACATTACAATAAAAATTGACTTAAAATTAAGATTTTTTTATATTTATCATGCTATGAAAAGGGAAAAGATACTTGAAGAACTCAGCTTGAAAACCGAATCGAAAATAGTTCTGTTTGTCATGGACGGACTGGGCGACCTCCCCTTGGAAGGGAAGACCGTGCTGGAAGCCGCCCGGACACCCAACCTCGACCGCATCGCCTCCGCCGGAGCCTGCGGGCTGACCGATCCCGTATTTATGGGAATAACCCCGGGAAGCGGCCCCGCTCATTTGGCTCTTTTCGGATACGATCCCACGGAATACATCCTGGGCCGTGGCATCCTGGAAGCACTGGGAGTTGGGGTTGAGGTCGGCAGGAACGATCTGGTGGCCCGGGGCAATTTCGCCACCATCCGGGATGGGCTCATCGTCGACCGCCGGGCGGGCCGCATCCCGGATGAGGAAAATGCGGAGCTGTGCAAAAAACTTAACGCCGCTCTCCGTCCCATCGATGACACGGAGATCCGGTTATTCCCCGGTAAGGAACACCGCTTCGTTATCAAATTCCACGGAGAAGGCTTATCCGACCGCTTGTCCGATGCCGACCCCCAGAAAGAAAACCTTCCCCCCGCGTACGCCCAGGCTCTCAGCGCCGAAGCCGAACGAGCCGCCCGGGCGGCCAATGCATTTATCGATCAAGTTACGGAGCTCCTTTCGGATTCTCCGCGGGCAAACGCGGTTCTACTCCGCGGATTCGCCACCTATCCTACCATCCCCACACTGGGAGACATGGTCAAGCTCCATCCCGCCGCAATTGCGCAGTATCCCATGTATAAAGGCCTCGCGCAGCTGGTCGGCATGGATGTACTTCCCGTCGGACCCGAATATGAAGACCTTTTCCTCACCGTTGAGCAAAACTTCGATCGATATGATTTTTTCTACGTCCATTTTAAAAAAACCGACTCTTACGGAGAAGACGGTAACTTCGAGGCAAAAAAAACCGCCCTTGAAGCGGCCGACGTTCTGCTGCCCCGCTTGTTGGACCTGAATCCGGACGTTCTCGTCATCACTTCCGACCACTCCACTCCCAGTCTGCTGAAAGGTCACTCCTGGCATCCGAATCCCTTTGCCCTCTTCTCCCGCATCGCTCAGCCGGATGCGGTACGGACCTTCACGGAAACCGCCTGCGCGCAGGGATATCTCGGCCGATTTCAGGCCAAACAAGCCCTGGCGCTCATGCTGGCCCATGCCTTGAAATTGAACAAGTTCGGAGCCTAGACACGTGCCCATTGACGGATATTTATAAATTTTATAGACTTAATAAAGTATGCAAAACACAGAAAACAATAAAACCCGGTTGCTGATTTTCGTTATCTTGGGATGTTTCGCCCTGACGGCGCCTCACCTCACAGCCCAGTCGGATTCCCGGGTCGAGATCCACAACCTGCGTCATCACACGCATCCATCGTTTACTCGAATTGTCGTCGATATCGGTCAACTGCGGGAATATACATTCAACCGGCTTTCCTCTCCCGACCGTATTTACGTCGATATCCTCCAGGCAAGGCTCAATCCCATCCTACACGGAAAAAGTATTCCCATCCAGAATCAGTATCTCCGTCAGATTCGGATCGCACAGAAAAATCCGACCACGGTTCGGATCGCGGCGGACTTAGAGCCCGGCCGGATCGACCATTATCATGTTTTTCACCTTCCGGACCCATTTCGGCTCGTCATCGATATTTACCCCAAAACCGCACTCCAGAAACCGGACGGCGGATCGACCCCGCAGCCTGCGGAGCCCACGGCCTCGGGATACAGCATCGCCCGCCAACTGGGTTTGGGTGTCCGTCGCGTAGTGATCGATCCCGGTCACGGCGGAAAAGATCCCGGGTGCATCGGGAAAAAAGGAACCCAGGAAAAGAACATCGTTCTCGACGTCAGCCTGCGCCTAAAAAAACTCTTGAGTTCGGTTGAAGGCCTCAATGTGATCCTTACCAGGGAAACCGACATCTTCATTCCGGTCGTTAATCGGACTGTCATCGCCAATCAAAAACAGGCGGATTTGTTCATTTCCATTCATGCCAATTCCAATCCCAAGAAAAAACACTCCGGCGTTCAGTCCTTCTTTCTCAACTTCAGCAACGATCCCTCGATCAATGCCATCGCGGCGCGGGAAAACGCCACCTCGACCAAATCCATCAGCGTGATGAAGGACATCATCCAAAGAATCGCCCGCAACAGCAAGATCATCGAATCCATGGAACTGGCCCAAAAGATCCAGTTCACTCTTTCGGGTTCACTGAAGAAAAAATACGCCAACGTGGAAGATCTGGGCGCCAAGGGTGGTCCCTTTTGGGTGCTCATCGGCGGAGACATGCCTTCGGTTCTCGTCGAAATTTCCCACCTCAGCAATCAAGAAGAAGAAAATCGCTTGATAACGCCCGCATATCGACAGCATGTCGCGGAAGGGATTTACCAAGGTATCATTGAATACATGCATTCTTTAGGAAAAGGATAAAACAACCATGAAAAGAAGAGATTTTTTACGGGATGTGGCCGTCGGCGGTTTTCTCCTCAATGTAGGGCCGGGAATCTGGGCACAGAGCGGTTCCGCGCTGCCCGACCTCGCTGTAATCCAGGGAGAACAGCCCGCTCTTCTGGCTAAAGAGGCTGTCGCGGCGATGGGCGGGATGAAGCGCTTCATCGCCAAAGGAGACGTGGTCTTGGTCAAGCCCAATATCGGATGGGATCGAACCCCCGAACAAGCTGCCTGCACCAATCCCGACGTCGTGAAAACTCTTGTCGAACTTTGTTTCGACGCAGGCGCCAAACAGGTTAAGGTTATGGACAATCCCTGCAATCCCGCAAAGCGCACCTATGTGCGCTCCGGGATCGCGGAAGCCGCCAAATCCGCCGGAGCCAAGGTTCCACTTCCCAACGACCACCGGCTGAAGAAAGTTGCCCTGGGGGGGGAATGGCTGAAAGAATGGGAAGTCTATACCGACTTTATTGAAATCGACAAGATCATCAATGTCCCCATCGCCAAACACCACAGTCTTTCCCGGCTTACCATGGGGATGAAAAACTGGCTGGGCGCGCTTGGAGGAAACCGGAATCAACTCCATCAGGGTCTGGACCGAGCCATGGTCGACCTGGCAGCATTTTTCAAGCCCACTCTGACCGTTCTGGACGCTTACCGCATTCTTCATCGAAACGGACCGCAGGGAGGGAGGCTTTCCGACGTCACGTTGAACAAAACCATTGTCGCCGGAGTGGATTATGTAGCCGTGGATACCATGGGGGCTTCTTTTTTCGACCTGACACCGGCGGATCTCAATTACCTCAAGCTCGCATATGAACGCGGCGCGGGCCAAATAAACCTGGAGAAGGTGACCATTGACAAAAGAACGGTCTAAACATCATCGCCTCCTGCAGATCCTGCGGATCATCAGCCAGCTGACATTTTTCGTGCTGTTTTTCGTGCTTCTGCTCCGAACCCACTTTCCCGGAGACGATTATATCGGGAACGTGGAAGTCTATTTCCATTTCGATCCTCTTCTGGCCCTGACGACATTTATCGCCTCCCGGGCTTTTTTCCCTGCTTTTTTCTTGGCGGGCGTGACGCTGTTGGTCACCATCGTCTTGGGCCGGATCGCCTGCGGCTGGATCTGTCCGCTCGGTTCCATCCACCAGTTTTTCTCTTATATGTTTAAGAAAACCAAGCTGCTCCGACCCCAAACCCCTCGATTCAACCGAACGAACTGGAAATATTATGTTCTTATCGCCGTGCTGGCGGGTACGTTTTTCACCCTGAATCTAGTTGGTTGGCTCGATCCATTTTCTCTTCTCACCCGCTCGTTCGTCACCGGAGTTCTTCCCGCTCTCGACCACACCGCCTCCAGCTTTATTGGAATGCTGTACCAAATCAACTTCTCTTCGGTGGGAGACATTCTTGTCCAGTTCTTCGAAACCATGGACATCAATCCCACTTTTATCCAGGGCTTTTTCCTTTCCGCTTTATTTTTCGGCATCATCCTGCTTAATTTGATCCGCGAGCGCTTCTGGTGCCGCTACATCTGCCCCCTGGGAGCGCTGCTCGGCGTGACCGCCCGTTGGAACATCTTCAAACTGAAAATCGACGGCGACAAATGTATTGAATGCGGCCTGTGTTCCCGGCAGTGCCAGACCCAGGCCGATCCTTTTCCAAACGATGACTGGAAAACCTCGGAGTGCGTTTACTGCATGACCTGTGCCGCCGTATGCCCCACCGGGGCGATCCAATTCCCCATCATACTTCATCCCGAGTCAACGCCCACCGTCGATATGAGCCGGCGAAAACTCATCTTCTCTTCTTTTCTGGGAG
>Ga0272442_10009760_pt1 | contig 11937 bp, 9 predicted proteins | sample SSMForm2O_FD_200262 | JGI IMG/M metagenome (GOLD analysis project Ga0272442, IMG submission 200262) | Marine sediment archaeal communities from Little Sippewissett salt marsh, Falmouth, MA, United States - SSM-Form-2O | ecosystem: Environmental > Aquatic > Marine > Wetlands > Sediment ... | reverse complement strand
CTCGATTGAAAAAAGCCTTACCGTTATTGTTTTTGCTTTCCCGTGACGCACGGCGTTGTGAACAGCTTCCTGCACCACTCTGAAGAACGCAAGCGTGACTTCCGGCGCAAGTGTAAGAGACCTGTCGGCTTCGACCGGGATATCAACGCCCAGATGTCTTGAAAGTCTCTGCGTCAACTCGTCCAGAGCCTGGGCTATACCCAGGTCCAGCCATGGTGGAGAAAGCTCGTCGCACATTCCCCTCAGTTCCCTTACGGCCAGCCGGGCCCCCTCTTCGGCCACATCCAGGCGCTCGCAGCGTCCCGAGTTGCCGTTGTCTTCGAGCGAGGCAAGCCTTATCTGGTGGATGAGCGCCGTTACGTCCTGCAGAGGCCCGTCGTGTATCTCGCGCGCCAGCATAAGCCGTTCTTCTTCCTGCACCCGCACCAGGTCGGTAACGTAACGCCGCGTAAGCTCGGCCCTTTCCATGGCCGAAAGCGCCAGTTGATGCAGAACCTGCCTCAGCCTCCGTATCTCGAAAACTGCCTTTGGGTCGTCTTTTGCGGGTATCTCCCTGCCCCATTTAAGGGAAGACACCTCCGACCCCAGTTCCCTCAACGGCGACACCATCCATCTCCAGAGACCGTACACCGACAGAAGACCAAGAAAACCAATAATACCGACGAATATCGGCCACCTGCTGAATCGTATCATGGGGCCAAGCAGTTTGCTCCATGAAACCGCAGCCACGACATACCAGCCTGTTTTGCCCGCCGGGTAGGCGGCCAGAGTGTACTTTTCTCCGTCCCGGCTTTGCGCCTCCACTGCGGTTCCCAGGGGCAGCCCCTGGCGCCACAGCACGGCCAGCACTTCTGCGCCCGGCGATGCTACAAGGAGTTTGCCGTCCGAATCCAGTACCGCGATCCACCCCGGCATCGAAAACCCCCACGAAAAAAACCTTAAACGGAAAAGGTTCTCTCCGGTTGAAAAGGCGTCACCGTTGGGGCTCCATCCCATCTCCAGCCTGAGGGCTGCGTTTTCGGCCAGATCCTGCACATAGGACCTGGCCACTACCTCCATGGCCTGCTGATGCTGCACAACTCCAGCCCCGGCTACGAAAAGAGCGGCGCATGAGGGCAAAAGTATGGCTACGGTAAGCAGGATAAGAAGGTGTCTCCTCATTCAATAAGTTCCTCAAGGGCGACTACTCCGTATTTCAGAGCCAGAAGCATGGCCTCGGTCTTGTTGCGCGCTCCCAGCTTGTCGTAAATGGACGCCAGGTGTGTCTGTACGGTTCGCTCGCTGATAAAAAGCAGGGCCGCTATTTCCTTGCTCGAAAGCCCCCTTGCCGCCTCCAGAAGTACTTCCCTTTCTCTGGCCGAAAGCGGTTCGGGGTTGAAATCGGGCTTTTCCATTGTTCTGGACACCTCGCTGTCCAGATAAAGGCCGCCTCCCGCAACTACCCTTATTGCCCGGGTAAGCTCCCCGGGAGTGGCGGTCTTGAGGACAAAGCCCCTGGCCCCCGCCCGTAACGAAGCGAGTACATACTGCTGGGCGTCGTACGACGTAAGCATTACAGCCGAAACGGGCAACCCTTCGGATTTGATCTTTCTGGCCAGCGTCACGCCGTTTTCTCCCGGCATGCGGATATCAAGCAGTGCTACGTCGGGCAGATGATCGTTGACCAGTTTCCAGGCCTCCAGACCGTCGGCCGCCTCCCCCAGCAGTTCTATATCGGGCTCCCTCTGCAGGTAGTCCCTCAGTCCCGCTCTCGTCAGCGGATGGTCGTCGGCAAGAATGACCCTGATCGTCACTGTGGTTCCCCCTTTCGGTGGAGCTCTAAATGCGTGAGGCGTGAGACGTGAGGCGTGAACCGTAAGGCGTGAGACGCGAGACGTAAATCGTGAATCTATAGATTGTGGAGTCAGATATCAGGAAACTGGATACAGGGAGTTCAAAACCGGCTCTTTCCGCCATCGGCGATCCGCCATGGGCTTCGTGCCCTGGTGTCATTCCGAATCCTTACGATAGTAAGGAGAGGAATCTTTGTTTTCAGTTTCTGTTTCCTGGCTCCTTGTTTCCTGATGCCTGTTAAAACCGAGATTACTCCTCCCGTTGGTCGTCGCAATGACAGGCCTTTTCCGCCATCCGAAATCTGCCACCTGCTTTATGCCTTTTCTGTCAGCTGATCGCTGCAGGCTGCCTGCTATGTTTACTATATTCTCCCCCGACCCTGCCCGTATCCGCACCTTTACCGGTTTTTTGGGTCTGCGGCCCGGCGTATGGCTTTCGCCAGCGCCGCCCGGGCCAGGGTCCCCACCTCCAGCACGCCGCCTTCCGTCTCGCCCGTAGACGCGCAGAAAACCGTGTCTCCGTCGTATGGGGTATGAACCGGAAACAGCGCGTCCGCCATGCCGTCGTGGGCCATCATCGCAACACGTCTGCACGATGGCTTGTCGAGTCTGGCGCTGGTCACTATGGCGGCCAGTGTGGTGTTTTTACCCCAGTCGTTCCAGTGAGAGCCGCCGGATATAACCTTGAGCGGGTCTATGACGCCGCCGTCATTTGACGCGGCCCCGGCCAGGTAACCGCCGCGGTCGTCCCTGACTGCTCCAAAGGCGTTGACCGCTACAAGCGCCGCCACCTCGAAACCGTCGCCTGAAACCCTGGCCCATCCGAAACCCGACTTTACGGCCTTGTCCAGCCCGGCGTATTTGCCAACCGTGGCCCCGCAACCGGCCCCCACCGACCCCACAGGCAGATCTTCAAGACCCGCGGCCGCGACACAGGCCCTGTAGCCCATATCGGCGTCGGGAGACACCGGCTCTCCAAAGGCCATATCGAACAGACAGGCCGAAGGAACAATGGGAACAACCCCGAACCCAGTGTCGAACCCCCATCCCTTTTCACCGCAAAAACGCATTACGCCGTCAGCGGCCGCAAGTCCCCAGGCGCTCCCGCCCGTAAGCACCACGGCCGAGATCTTCTCCACAAGGCAGTGCGGCTCCAGAAGAGCGGTTTCCCTTGTTCCCGGCGCTCCGCCGCGCACATCGACGCCGGCCACGGCTCCCCGGGGGAAAAGCAGCACAGTACAACCCGTGCCGCCCTTTACGTTCTGATCGTGTCCTGCAAGCCATATCGCCGTATTCCTGTTGTCAGCCAAGGGTGACCACCTTCCACAGCGCCAGAAGGACGCCGGTTATGCCCTCGCCGCCCAACAGGCCTGACGCTATAAGAACGCCCTTTTCTTCCTGCAGCGGACTCTTTTTACCCACCAGGAGCGCGGCAAGACCACCCGCGCCCGCCGTCAGCGATATCACCAGGGGCAGGTACATTCCTATGCCCACAGTCATGCCGGGTGCGCCTTTCAGCGTAAGGGCAAGCCCCAGGGCCAGCCCGGCGACAAACGCCCAGGGGTGAGGCAGGCCCTCTACCATGCTCTTTACGGCAAAGGCCTGAGGAGCCACAAGGTCGGTCCCCGGACCCATTGCGCCGAAAGCCTCCTTAAGTAGAAACAGCGTGCATGCCGCAGCCACGGCGCCTGTTATCCCGCCTATCGTCTCGTTGATCCACTGCGCCGAAGGGTTGGTTCCCAGTATGGCCCCGGCCCTGAAATCCTGGAGAACGTCGCCCGCAAGGCCCGTGGCAACAGCCACCACCGCGGCCACAAGGAACGCGTCGGCGCCCTCCAGATGCACCACCAGCCTAATGGAAAGAAGCACAAGGATGCCGAAGATCTCCATGGGATCTATTCCCGTCTGGCCGGTGAGCGTCGCCGCCATTACCACGGTGACCCACACTCCGATAGTGGCCAGAAGCGAAGGAATAAGGGGAATACCCACAAAAAAGGTGAGCACAGCCACCGAGGCGGCCGCCCCAAGCCCCAAAAGGGGAAGTATCGGGCGCGCCAGCCCCACGGTCCGGCGAAGTGCGGGCAGGGCCCCTTTGAACAGCACCGCCAGCCCCGACCCCACGATCAGCCCTATGCCCAGACTGCTTCGGAACGCCGCAGCAGTCGCCGCGTCGGCGAAAAAACCGGCCCAAAGCCCCAGCGGGACAAGCAGCCAGTGGCCCGCCAGGCCGCCAGCAAGCCACGAACCCATGTACAACGGGCCGATGATGAAGCCTATACCCAGAGCCATGGGCGAGAGCCAGAACGAAAAAAGCGGGCCCGTTCCCAGAACAGCAGGTATTTTGCCCAGACCGTCCCTCAAAAAGGTGAAAAGCCCGGCGAACCCGCAGGCCGAAAAGAGAACGGCGGCCCTTTTTCCGCCCCTGTCACCGGCCTGAAGCGTTCTGGCAGCGGCCACCCCCATGGGAAACGGAAGGTCCCGCTCCTCTATAAAGTATTTCCGCACCAGACCCGTGCAGATGGATCCCAGCAATGCTCCAGCGACGGCCGCCCAGATGGCGGTCCACAGAGAAAGATGAAACCCGGGGTCCGACATCCACAGGCCGGGGAGTGTGAAAGCCAGCCCGCCCGCAACAAGCCCGCCAGCCGACATTCCCGTATGGGCGGTGTTTATCTCCCTGAGTCCGGCCCCGAGCGGCTTGAGTATAGCCATGGAAAGAACCGCCACAAAAACGGTGGGCCACGGCAGGGCTCCCATTCTCAGGGCCACGTAGGTGCTGCTTGCGGCTATGACTACCGAACCGGCCGCTCCCGCAAGTACGGCCCGCACCGTCAGTTCGGGGCCGAATCTGGCGTTTGTCTTCATTATCCACTCTCCCTCTTTATGCAAAGGTCTGGACTTGCGTGCAAAAACATGGCAAAACGGTATCATAAAAACACGCCTTCAGGCGAAAAGGAGGATGCGCAATGAAAAAAAGCGTCTCCATCTACCTTGCCGTTGTATTCATAGTGCTTCTGGCGGCCGCCGCGCTGCTGGCCAGGGGCTGCTACGTTCGGAACCGGCAGATCGACGATCTGACCAGCCGGAACGCCGAACTGCAGGCGCGGATCACGTCGCTGGAAGGCCGGATCGCCGATCGCCCTTCCATACCGCCCGGGCCCGACTGGGAAAACGTAAAAATCCCCGGAGTCGATAACCCCGGGGAATGGCTGGCCGAAAACCTCATGGAGAGAACCGGCCTTATTCCATGGAAAGGAATAATGGGCGGAACGATGCGTATATACGATGCGTCGCAGATATGGTTCATAGGTCCCGGCTGGTGTCTCGCCTGGGCCGAAGACGGCCACATAGGCGGCTACATGCTCCTGGGTTACGAAACAGAGGGGCGGACGGTGCGGTGGAAGCTGCTGGACTCAGCCGCTCCCTGATAAAAGGTCGCCCTATTCTCCCAGTCCTATCTCTTTTTCCACGGGTCTGAGTGCTTCTATAACGCCTTCGATCAGCTCTTCCAGCGGAACATCCAGCAGTTCCGAGCCCTTCTGGATGACGTCGCGGTCCACGCCGCGCGCGAAGGCCTTGTCTTTCCATTTCTTCTTTACCGACTTGACCTTAAGATCCTGCAACGAGCGCCCGGGCCGAACCAGGGCTACGGCCGAAACAAAACCGGTAAGCTCGTCCACCGCGTAGAGATATTTTTCCATATCGCTCTCGGGTTTTACATCGGAGCATATTCCCCAGCCATGGGCCAGAACGGCGCGCACCACGTCCGCGGAGCAGCCCTCTTTTTCCAGTATTTCGGCCCCCACGTGGGTATGTCGCTCAGGGGTCTCCATGGTCTCCTCCCAGTCCATATCGTGGACAAGACCGGCGAGGCCCCAGGTATCCTCGTCACCACCCGTTTTGCGGGCGTAATATCGCATTGCCGCCTCAACGGCCAGACCGTGGCGGATATGTCCCTCATCGCTGTTGTGTTTCTTCAACAGAGCCAGTGCTTCATCTCTTGTCATGACGCATTCCTCCCCGATAGGCTGATCTGTTTACTGAAAAACAAATGGATCCAGCAGACCGGGGTCAACCGGGTCCGCCAGGATCTTTCTGATACCGCTGTTGCTCTGGATGAGCGTCTCCAGTTTTCCGGCCGCGGCCTCCGAATGCGATCCAAGTTTCTGAAGCACTCCCGCGGCGCTTTCCGCCTCGCTCAGCGCCACCAGGGCTAAACCCTGACCAAAAAGAGCCGCCGGGTGCTGCAGCGCTCCCGAAGCCTTGCGGAACAACTCAAGCGCCGAGACCCAGTCACCCAGATGGGCCTGGCATACGGCTTCCAGGTAATGCGATTCCTCAGCGGGTCGCCTGGTCTGTCGCTCCCACAGCATTGGGCCCATGGGGGAAGCAGAGGCTCTCCCCGCCATCAGCCTGGCCCCCGACCAGTCCCTGGTGGCCGCCCTGGCCAGCGCGTACAGAGACAGGGCGTCGCATCCCATCTCGGCCGTGGAAACCCCGTCCAGCGCCGAACGCGCCGACGGTTCTCCGGAAAAAGCCCTTACTGCCGCCTCGGCAAGAGCAAGATATGTCGAAAAAGCCCGGCCCGACAGGTTGCCCCTTGCCCTGAAAAGGTCCCTGGAGGCTATCAGCAGGCGCAGTCTCCAGTACATGAAGGCCTCCGCCAGTTCGCCTTCCGGGGCGGACCCCATCAGCAGCGGCTCCGCCTCCGCCCATTTGCCCGACTCAACGTAACACCGGGCCTTCCAGAAAGCCACTGCGGCTTCGGTCTCCGAACCCGGGGCGTTTCCAAATATCCGGAGCGCTTCGGCGAAACGACCCGCCGAGGCTCGCATGGAACCGAGTCTTCTTGCGCAGAGCATGGCGTCGTCGCCCTTAAGGCCCGCCGCCCAGGCTTTTTCGTACAGCCCCGCGGCGTCGGAAACCCGTTCTTCCTTTTCGGCCACCAGAGCCAGTTCCAGCGCAACCTTGCCCGAGCCCGAATCCTCCAGAACTTCTACGAATATCTCCCTGGCTTTTTCCTCGTTGCCGGTCTTTCTGTAAAGATCCGCCAGCAACATCCAGTCTTCGGTCCTGCGAGGCTCAAGGTCCAGAGCTATCTCCAGTGACATAACGGCCTGTTCGTACCTGCCCCTTGCGGCGGCCATTGACGCCATCATCCTGTGAGCGCCCGCGTTGTCGGGTTCGCGTTTGAGTACGTTCTTGAGCATTCCCTCCGCGGCCGTGGAAGCGTTTTCGTCGCCCGTTTTTTCAAGAGCCTCCGCAAAGCGCAACATAGCCCTGGCAGGATCCAGCCACGCCAGGGTCATCGCCTGCTTAAGGCATTCGGAAGCACCCTCCCCCGGCAGGGTTTCCAGCGGAAGTTCACGCACCGCCGAAGCCGGCAGTTTTCCCTCGGAGACCTCAAGGGCCTCGATGAACGACTTCGCCGCCTTTTCCCACTGATTCGCGAGCACTCTCGCCGCAGAAAGGGCCAACCGGCGTTCAGGCGCGTCCGGAGCCTCGACCAGCGCGCTCTCCAGGGTTTCTGCGGCCCTGGCAAACTCGCCGCTCCACATAAGCGACAGCCCGTAAAAGAAACGTGTATCCGCAATTTCTCCGGCACTGCCCAGCACCGGTTTCGCTTTTTTATATTCACCCGTGATGTAAAGAGCCCTGCCCAGCATCGCGGCGCCTTCGGGACCAAGGTTCTCCTGCATGGGCTCAAGCGTCGTCACCGCGTCCGACCACAGGCCGGCCCCGGCGTAGGCGTCGGCCAGCCTCAGGCGCATTATGGGATCCGAGGGGTCGCTGTACATTGCTCGCCGGGCTTCCTCTATCCTGACGGCGACATCCTGCCCCTTGCCCAGGGCCTCCTCCATATCGACGCTTGTAACGACCTTCATGTCCCAGCCTATAACTTTTCTGCGGCCGCGCAGGCGCGACGACATCGCCGTCTTTGCGTGATCTATTATGTTGCGCACCTCTCGGGCGTTGCTGAAATCCGGCGCACCGATCCGACCCTCCATATGCCGCATCAACAGAGAGGCCGCCTCGTCGGAGATATCCAGGTTTTCTCTTGAGGCCATGAAAAGGGCTATCTCGACCAGTTCCCTGGGGGTGTAGTCGGGAAACGTCAGGTGGTAGGGTACGCGACTTTTAAGCCCCGTAATGCTGGAAAAAAGCATGTCCATTTCTTTGGGGTACCCGGCAAACACCACTATGAGGGCGTCGCGGTAATCTTCCATTCCCTTGAGAATAACTTCCAAGGCGCGCCAGCCGGGGTCGGAACTGTCGCCCGTTCCCACCAGCGAATAGGCCTCGTCCACGAACAGAACACCATCAAGAGCGCTGCGCATCAGCTTGCGGGCCTTGTTCTCGGTCTCACCCGGAGTGGGGGCTATCAGCTTGGCTCTGTCGGCCTCCACCACGTCGCCCACCCGTATAATGCCGTATCGCCTGAATATCTCCCCTATCATTCTGGCGACCGTGGTCTTTCCCGTGCCCGGGTTTCCGCTGAACGAAAAGTGAAATGACTGCAGATGGAGCGCGCCCATGTCCTCGCGCCTGCGGTGGCGGTTTAGCCACAGCATGGCCTCTATGCGGCGCAGTTCCTCCTTGACGGGTCTCAGACCTATCAGCTCGTCAAGTTCCATATCAAAAGAACGTTTTCTCCCGCCTACATCAATGGCCACTGAGTCACCCTCTTAGTCAACTGTTATTAAAGGTCAAGCGGTACGGGAACACCGGCCAGGAGATTATCCGCCTCGAGGCGCACCGTCTCCATACCCGCCTCGTCCCGAAGCATCCTCGCCAGTTCGTCAGGGTAGGAATGAACAAAGACTATCTTCACTATACCCGCGTTTATAACGGCCTTGGTGCAAAAGGAACAGGGCTCGTGAGTACAGTAAAGCGAGGCTCCCGATGTGGAAGCGCCTACCGCCGCGGCCTGGGCTATTGCGTTCACCTCGGCGTGAGAGCCGCGGCATATCTCGTGGCGTTCTCCCGAGGGTATACCCAGCTTTTCTCTAAGGCAACCCGCTTCGGAGCAATGAGGCACGCCCCTGGGCGCACCGTTGTAACCTGTGCTTATTATCCTGCGGTCTTTCACTATGACGGCGCCCACCTTTCTGCGAAGGCAGGTGCTCCTGGTGGATACCACAGCCGCTATGGACATGAAATAGGCGTCCCACCCCGGGCGTGATCCGGTCAACGACGTTCACCTCTCATTGCGCATAGTATAACCGGTAGGCCGGAGGGTTTTTTTCGACCTTCGGCTAAAGCTTCACGGGACCGTTGCGCGGCCTGAAAACCAGTACGTTGCACGGAGCGTGCGAAACCACCTTGGCCGCCACACTACCTATTAGAAAACGGTCGAGTCCCTCCACGCTCCTGTGCCCCACGATGATGAGCTGGTAATCCGGGTCCTTTTCGGCGATCTTGACCACCTCGTTGTAGGGTGAACCGATGGGCATGGAAAAGCCGTATTCCAGGTCACTGCAGCCGCTTTCGGCCGCCGTTTCCTTGAGCATCTGTTCAAACTCCGTTTTTACGTTGCTTCGAAAACTGTCGTCGAAATCCACCGGAACCGGCATTCCGGGAAAAGCCGTAAGCGGATGTTCCTCGTAAACGTGTACAAAATCGATATGGCGCATTTTTTCCTTTTTGGCGTAACGGAATGCGAACCTCGCCAGTTCCCTTCCCAGCGTGCCGCCATCCAGCGCAACCAGCACTTTCTTCATCATATTCTCCTCCTCCTGGCATCCTCTCTGGTTGTTTCCCTGACTCGCTTGTCCCTTGCTAAAGAAGGCAAGTGCTGCATCATGATCATTCTATAGAATCGGCAAGCGCAAGGCAAACCGCATAAAAAGGGGAGGCTTCCCAAGAGAAAGCCTCCCCCTACTGTTTCAGCATGTCGTCCGGCCGTGTTTCTGTGGTCAGTTTCCCCGCTTTTGTCTGTTCTTCTCTTTGGCGAACCTGCGGGCGTGTTTTATCCCGCCGACTTCCGCGAACATGGCGGATATCTTTTCGTTCTCGCGCTGTCTGGAGTTGAGCCCCTCGTAGCTGGCTTCTTTTTTCAGTTTCAGGTAACTGTCCAGCCTCTTTTGCGCCAGGCGTCCATCCTCTATTGCCCGCCGCACCGCGCAGCCCGGTTCCCCGGTATGTGTGCAGTCGGCAAAACGACACTGGGCGGCCAGTTCGTCTATTTCGCTGAACGTTCTGGCAAGGTCGGCGCTTTCGATACCCAGTTCGCGCATGCCGGGCGTATCTATGACAACGCCGCCGCCGGGGAGAACGAACAGCTCGCGCCTGGTTGTCGTGTGTCTGCCCCTGCCGTCGCTTCGTATGTCGGCGGTCCTTATCACATCGCCGCCCAGCAGACGGTTTACAAGCGTCGACTTGCCCACGCCAGAGGAGCCGATAAAGGCAATTGTTTTGCCTTCGCCCAGATAACCGCGTACCGTGGCGCAGCCGCCTTCCGTAAGACTGGATGTTACAATCACGTCCGCCCCGCAGGCTACGGACCCGATCTCGGCAAGCCTGGTCTCCAGGTCTTCGCACAAGTCGGCCTTGGTGAGCACTATAACGGGAACCGCCCCGCTGTCCCAGGCTATGCCAAGGTAGCGTTCCACCCGGCGCAGATTGAAGTTGGCGTTGAGCGACATGCATATGAAAACCGTGTCGATATTGGCGGCTATAACCTGCTCGTCGTTCGACGTTCCGGCCGCCTTTCGCACAAACGCGCTTTTGCGGGTGAGCACCTGGTGGATAATGGCGTTGCCTGCTGCGTCGTCGTTTCGGTCCAGCATTACAAAATCGCCCACGGCCGGGTAATCCGAAAGAAACACCGCGCCGTAAAGGAACCGGCCCGAGACCTCGGCCTGCACGTCGCCCTGTTCCAGCGCCACACGGTACAGGTCCCTGTGCTGCGAAACAACACGCCCAACAAACAGCCCCGGGTACAGGGCCGCCTCTTCAACAAACCCGGGGTGCAACCCCAGGTTTTTCATCTCCGTAATGTTCAATGCATTAACCTCCAAAAGTTTGTATATTTTTCACCTTTGGGAGGCCCTTGCGCACATTCAGCCCGTACGCGCCTCCCCGGCGCATACAAGTGTCGGTGTACCTTTACAGAACATAATGCACGCTCCTTTCGTCCACAGGGCCCGGAATCACAGCGGGCCTTCTAATCTGGCAGCGGTAATATTATAAACGCTGGCATCGTAATCACGGGCTGGATGCGGTAAGGAGTAATGGGAGGAAAATCGGGAGGCAGTCAGCAGCAGTCTGACAGAAATTGCTTGTTACTTTGAATTCCGCCATGGGGGCGGATTCGGAACCAGAGGTCCTGGTTGCGGCAAACCCTGTTCGGGCTTTTTGCCCCGGGGGTTCACTGCAACATCCCAAATGACAAAGATTATCTATGCTACGAGCTTCACCCCTCCTCAGGAAAAGATTTCGTGAATAGAGTTCCAGGGCGTCACCCTGCAACCCCGTGTTTTTATCTTTTTTTCTCCACCGTAAACAAGCACGCTCTCTTCCGCCGGGTTTTGCGCGTAAGCGTACCATTTTTGCAAGGGTTTAAGAAAATCGGCCGAAAACGTTTTACCCGATTTTATTTCAACGGGAACCACCTTGTCGCCCTTATCTATCAGTATGTCTATTTCTATTCCGTGACTATCTCTCCAGTAGTAGAGGTTGCTCTCCTTTGCCAGATTGAACCGTTCTTTAAGCAGCTCGGATACCACATAACTTTCAAAGAGAGGGCCCCGAAGCGGGTGCGATTGTATCTGTTCCGCCGACTGTATACCCAGGATCCATGCCGCCAGGCCCGTATCTATAAAGTGAAGTCTGGGGCTTTTGACAATGCGTTTATTAAAGTTTTTGTAGTATGGAGGAAGGAGCACAACGATATACGCGGTTTCCAGAATTGATATCCACGACCTTGCCGTATTATGCGATATTCCGCAATCCGAGGCCAGCGAAGAAAGGTTGAGTGTCTGGCCTGTCCTTCCCGCGCACAGTTTTACGAAATTACGGAACTGCAAAAGGTTCCGTACGTTGACGATTTCGCGCACATCGCGCTCGATATATGTCCTTACGTAGTTCCCCAGCCAGGCCGAGG
>Ga0272442_10009759_pt1 | contig 11937 bp, 11 predicted proteins | sample SSMForm2O_FD_200262 | JGI IMG/M metagenome (GOLD analysis project Ga0272442, IMG submission 200262) | Marine sediment archaeal communities from Little Sippewissett salt marsh, Falmouth, MA, United States - SSM-Form-2O | ecosystem: Environmental > Aquatic > Marine > Wetlands > Sediment ... | reverse complement strand
CTTTCCCGTTAAAGCTTATTTTCCGTATTCTATTCCCCGGCCAATGCCTGTTCTGCCAGGGCGATCTGCTCCTCTACAGCCTCGGGCGCAGCTCCGCCAGGCGATTTGCGGCTGGCCAGAGAAGCGGCAAAATCGAGCACTTCTTTCACCTCCCCGGTAAAAAGCTCGCTTACGGAAGCGTACACATCCAGGGGGAGCTCTTTGAAACCCATGCCGCGCTGTTCGCATTCGCGCACCAGCCTGCCCACCACCTTGTGCGCCTGGCGAAACGGAAGCCCCTTGCCCACCAGGTAGTCGGCCAGGTCGGTGGCCAGCAGGAAATCCTCCAGGCAGGCTGCCGTCGCCTCGGGGTCGAATTTCAGTGTACTCACCACACCGGCAGTTACAGCAAGCGAGGCGGCCAGGGAGTCGAAAGAGTCGAAGAGCGGCTCCTTGTCCTCCTGGAGGTCTTTGTTGTAAGCCGAGGGAAGGCCTTTCAGCGTGGTCAGAAGCCCTGCCAGGTCGCCGATCACCCGGCCCGTTTTGCCGCGCACCAGCTCCAGCGAGTCCGGGTTCTTTTTCTGCGGCATCAGGCTGCTGCCGGTGGTGAAAGCATCGCTCAGCTCGATAAACCTGTAGCCTGCGCTCGAGTAGATAATCAAATCCTCGGCCAGGCGTGACAGATGGATCATCACCAGGGATGCGGCAGCCATAAACTCGGCGGCGAAATCCCGGTCGCTCACCGCGTCCAGGCTGTTCCGGCTCACTGAGGCGAACCCGAGACGGCGGGCGAGAAACTCGCGGTCGATCCCGATTGCGCTGCCGGCCAGCGCACCTGAGCCGAGCGTCAGCACATCCGCCCGCTTTGCCAGGTCCCGGAAACGGTCCCGGTCGCGCTCGAACATCCAGAAAAACGACAGCAGATAATGGGCGGCGCTGATCACCTGGGCCTGCTGAAGGTGCGTAAAACCGGGCATCAGCGTGTTGACCTGGGGACGCGCCTGCTGGAGAAGGGCATTCTGGATTTCGCGCAACTTTTCCAGCACTTCCCCAACCGCACCCTTGAGCCACAGGCGCATGTCCGTTGCCACCTGGTCGTTGCGGCTGCGTCCCGTGTGAATCTTGCCGCCTGCCGCTCCGGCGATCTCGGTCAGCCTGCGCTCCACAGCCATGTGGATATCCTCGTCCGACTCGCTCCAGGCGAACCCACCCGAGGCAATCTCATCTGCCACGCGGCCCAGACCGTCGATCAGGGTCTTGCACTCCGAGCCGGTGATCACCCCGGCGCGGGCCAGGGCCTCGGCATAGGCCTTGCTGGCCTCGATATCCTCCCGCCAGAGCCTCCGGTCGAAACCGATCGAGGCGTTGAACTGCTCCATCAGCCTGTCCACCTTGCCGGTGAACCGTCCTCCCCAGGGTTTTTGCACCTTGTCAGACATTTTGTCAGGACCTTGTTATTATTTGAAATCCCGCCTCTTGCTCGGACGGGCGCCTTCGCGTTCGAGAATCGCCTCCACTTGCAGCGGAAGGCCGAAAATGTTGATAAATCCTTCGGCATCGTGCTGGTCGTATACATCCTCCTCGCCGAAAGTGGCGTACTCCTCGCGGTAAAGCGAATGAGGGCTCTTGCGGCCTAGCGGGATGATATTGCCCTTGTAAAGTTTCAGCCGCACGGTGCCGCTGACAAACTGCGCGGCTTTTTCGATATAGGCGTCAAGCTGCTCTCTCAGAGCGGTGAACCACTGGCCGTTGTAGGTCAGGTGGGCGTATTTCTGGGCCACCAGGTCTTTCCAGGCCAGGGTTTCCCGGTCCAGGGTGATCGATTCGAGCTCGCGCAGGGCCCACACGAGTATCGATCCTCCGGGAGTCTCGTAAACCCCGCGGCTTTTCATGCCTACCAGGCGATTCTCCACCATATCCACCCGGCCGATACCGTTAGCCCCGCCGATCTCGTTCAGCTTTTCGACAAGCTCCACAGGCGGCAACCTCTCACCGTCCACTGCCACAGGCACTCCCCTGTCGAACTCCAGCTCAACCAAAGTCGCTTTATCCGGCGCTCTCTCAGGCGAAACAGTGAGCTTGAACATGTCTTCTACCGGCTCGTTCCAGGGATCTTCGAGCTCGCCGCCCTCGTGGCTCAGGTGCCAGAGGTTCTCGTCCCGGGAGTAGATTTTCTCTTTCGTGGCCTCCACCGGAACGTTGTGGTCCCTTGCGTAGTCGATCGCGTCCTCACGGCTGCGGATATGCCATTCGCGCCACGGAGCGATGATTTTCAGCGCCGGGTTCAGCGCCTTGACCGTCAGCTCGAAACGCACCTGGTCGTTGCCCTTGCCTGTGGCCCCGTGGCTTACCGCATCCGCTCCCTCCTGCTCGGCCACCGCCACCAGATACTTGGCGATCAGCGGGCGGGCCATCGAGGTGCCCAGCAGGTAGTTGCGCTCGTAAACCGCACCGCTGCGCAGCACCGGCCAGATATAATCGGTCACGAACTCCTCGCGAAGGTCCTTTACATAACACTTGCTCGCGCCACTGTTTACAGCCTTCTCCTCCAAGCCGGTCAGATCCTCGCGTTGGCCGATATCCGCGCTGAAAGCGATTACTTCACAGCCCTGGTAATTCTCTTTCAGCCAGGGAATTATCACCGAGGTATCCAGTCCGCCGGAATACGCCAGCACGACTTTCTCCACCTTTTTTTTCATCGATCTCGCTCCAGGAAAAAAATATTTGAATTACATTGCCTATTTCAGAGAGTTATCACCGTAGCCGTAATATTTCCATCGAGATAATTTTTTAAGCCTTCCAGGTCCGTGATCACTACCTTTTGCACGCCTTTTTCGAGAGCCTGGATTCCGGAGCGCACCTTGGGAACCATGCCGCCCCCGATTACCTGCGTTTCGATCAGTTGTTCGGCCAGCTTCTTGTTCAGCTTACTGATCTTGTGCACGTCATCATACACACAGGGAACATCGCTCAGGAACACCAGCTCGGTTACCCGCAAGCCCACGGCCACGGCGCGGGCCATGTGGTCTGCATTGATATTTAATACCGTGCCCATGGCATCCTGGCTTACCGGCGAAATCACCGGCAGGAACTCCATCTCCAGCAGCTTTTTCAGCATCCGTGCGTTTACTTTCTGCACCTCGCCCACATGCCCCAGGTCCTCTTTCGCCTCCAGCTTACCGGCGCGGATCAGACCGAGGTCTCTTCCGGAAATCCCCAGCGCCTTGATTCCCACAGCTACCAGCGCCCCCACGATCCGCTTGTTGACCAGTCCCGAAAGCACCATCTCCACCACCTCGATCGCCGCGTCATCGGTCACACGCAGTCCCTCGTGGAATTTCGACTGGATTCCAAGCGGTTCCAGATATTTCCCGATATGCTTGCCGCCGCCGTGCACAATCACCGGCTTTTTTTCCATCCCGGCCACGAGCTCGGCCAGCGATTCGAGAAATTCAACCCGGTCCACCTCGCCCCCGCCTACTTTGAGTAACATCAAACCCTGAGAATCCATCTTTTCAAATCCTTCCGCTTGCAGTCCTCAGCCCGGCGGTTTCATCCAGGCCGAACAGGATATTGAAATTCTGCACTGCCTGCCCTGCCGCTCCCTTGACCAAGTTGTCCACAGCCGCGCTGATCATCACCAGGCCGTCTGTGCCCATATCGTGCACACCGATCACGCAGTCGTTGGTGTACCGGACATATGCCAGCTGGGCAGGCGTGCCCTGTTCGAGGACCTTGACAAAAGGCTCTTCCGCGTAAGTTCTGCTGTAAAGCTCCCACAGCCTGGGGGCGCTCTGCCCGGTGCGCACGTAAATCGTTGACAGAATCCCTCTCGACAGCGGGACGAGCTGGGGGGTGAACGCCACCTTGAGCTCCCTGCCGGCAAGCCGCGAAAGTATCAGCTCCATCTCGCCCACGTGACTGTGGGTCCGTCCCATCTTGTAGGGCACCAGGTTCTCGTTCACTTCAACGTAATGCGTATTCAGTGAGGCCTTTCGACCCGCGCCGCTCACTCCGGTCTTGGCGTCGATTATAACCTCGGAATCTTGCAGCAGGCCCTCCTCAGCCAGCGGACCCAGTGCAAGAAGAGCGCAGGTGGGATAACAGCCCGGGTTGGCCACGATTTCGTACCCGGTGATTTCCTCTCGGAAAAACTCCGGAAGCCCGTAGACGCTCTTTGATAAAAGCTCAGGAGCGAGATGCTCGACTCCGTACCATTGCTTGTACTGCCCGGGGTTTGCGAAACGGAAATCCGCGCTCAAATCGATCACCTTGAGCCCCGGGCGGTAAATGCGCTTGATCAGTTCCATCGCAATGGTATGAGGAACGCAGGTAAAGATCGCATCCACTGCTCCAGCATCGGCTTGCCCGGTCGAGCATAGCTGCAACTCGGCAGCTCCGGGAAATATATCCGAGAAACTCTGGCCCTCGAAGGGCTCCGTGGTTAAAAAAGCAAGCTCCGCCTGAGGGTGGCCGCGAAGTATCCTGACAAGCTCGATCCCTGTATAGCCTGTGGCCCCGTAAACACCAACCTTTATCATCTCTTTCCCCTGTTCTGTTTTAAATTTAATGGCTGCCCTGGAGAGTGAAAAACAGCCGAAGCCTCTTTTCCACTCCCGCAGCATCCTTATCGTTGTCGAGCACGATCAGCACGGTATCATCTCCTCCTACTGTGCCAAGAACTTCTTTCCAGCTAAGAGAATCCACACCTGCCGCCACGCTCTGGGCGAATCCGGGACGCGTGCGTACGACCAGAAGGTTGCCTGCCCTGCTGATCGTAAAAACCGTGCCCTCGGCCACCGGCTGCGACGCTGCAGGCCGCGAGTTTCCCGGAAGGTAACGGTACCTGTTGCCGGCAGCCGCAGCTTTCACCAGACCCAGATCACGGATGTCCCGCGAGAGTGTGGCCTGGGTGGTGCGCACCCCGTGTTTCAGAAGCCTTTGCAGAAGCTCTTTCTGGGTCGAAACCGGCTCGCCGGAGATAATATGAAGGATCAGCGAGTGCCTTTCTTTCTTTGTTCCAGACATGGCCCATCCAAAATTGCTTGTATAATTATGCACACAGATATATAAATATAAAACAATATCACTGCCTGTCAACTCTTATCTTCCCCCGGCCGCTGTACCGATTGAAAATATAATTCATCGCGCCGACCGGACCACCGGTGAGTGAGTTTACTTTCACCCGCTATTGCATTAATATTCTACCGGTGATATGTTGCCTCCAAAAAACAAAAGCGCTCTTCTGACTCAGGGAAAGCCCCATGAAAACAGAACGGCACCCGGCAACACCCGGCAAGCTGCCCGATATGGCCGGCAAAACAGCAGGCCTTCCCTGTATACTCTGCGCCATCCGGGAGAGCGACCCGCAGGTGGCTAATTTTGAGATCACCCGCAGCAAGCTGATGATCGTCTCGCTCAACTTCTATCCTTACAACCCGGGGCACACAGTGATTTTCCCCGCCCGGCATCTCACCGACATCCGGGAGTTGACGGATGAGGAAATAATGGAGATGCACCGGCTGCAGGGAAAACTGATGGCCGTGCTCGAGTCGGTCTACGGTCCCAGCGGGTTCAATATCGGCTATAATCTCGGCAAGTCCGGCGAGACGGATATCAGGCACATCCACTGCCACGTGGTTCCACGCCACCGCAATGAAATCGGCCTGCTGGAAATGATCAGCCAGGGCTCGCGGGTGCTGGTGGAAGATCCGCTGGTTGCGCTGGAAAAACTCCGCAGGGCATTCACCGGGCTCGAAAAATAAAAAAATAACCGTGCTTTCATGCCCACTTGACCTTTCCCATCCAACATCTGACCGGAGAATCCCCATGTCCCGTTCAAAGTCAGTCAAATTATCACTTCTCCTCCCGGCCCTGGTTTCTTTCTGTTTTCTGGCTTTGTTCTCCTGCACTTCGGCAGACAAGGGCGCGCCTGCGGCAGAGAGCGACCTGGCAAGCGCCGGGTCGGGCACGGAAAAAGCCGAGCGTAAAATACTCTGCCCCAAAGCTCCCTCGGCGATCACCGTGGATGGGATGATCGAAAATGCCTGGCAGGGGGCCGGGACCATGCGCCTTGACGATCCGGCAGGAGTTCCCGACCCGAACGGGGTCAAAATTTACACCCTCTGGGACGAAAATTACCTCTTTGTGGCCTACGAGGTCACCGACCGCTACCTGGTCGCGCTTCAGACCGAGCGAGATCACAAGGCCCTCTACAAGGACGACATGATCGAGATCCTGCTCGATCCCAGGCAGGACGCCACCGATCTCTGGCTGGAGGATGACATAGTCTACCACGTGAATATCCTCGGCCAGGTCAAAGACGACCGCGGCACGCCGGAGGGCAGAAGCGACGCCACCTGGCAGAGCGGCGCGCTATTCGCTGTCACATATCGGGGAACTCTCAACGACTCCACCGACCAGGACCAGGGATTCAGCGTGGAGCTGGCCGTGCCCTGGTCCGAGATCGGCAAGAAACCGGTGCCCGGACAGACTCTCGGTATAAATTTTGCAGCCGGTGACGCCGAGGGCGCCGACGAACATCTATGGGACTGGTGCGGCGCCAGCCCGTTCAGACAGCCCAGTGCCTATGGGACACTGGAGCTCCAGTAGCCTGCTGACCCGTGTCGTGAGAATGGAGTCAACTCAGTAGTGTCCGGTAAAAAATTTTATAAATTAAGAATCGTTCTTATTTCATACAGTTGCAGAGAATGAATGTAAAAGGGATTGATGGGAGGAAAACCTTTATCCTTTGTGAGGTGATCGGTTTTTTGGCGGCCGCAGGCCGCCTGATCAGGGCCGCATGTCCGAGGAACTCCACACCGAGCGTGTAAAAGCCGGGTAATTTCCATCTAAGGCAGAACGGAGCGTCAACGGTGGGCATGCCATTGATTCGGCTTGGCTGGCTCAAGCCGAATCAGGCGATCTCGTCAGGAGCGTTTTTTACCGGGAATACAACAAGACATACAAAAGACGGGTTGGTAGTCGAGTTTGCGGCCCGAAAAAACTTTTGGTTACTTTTGGTTACAAAAGTAACATGAAAAAGGAAGTTTTTTTTCGCCCGGGAAGTTAACCGGACAGTATTGGAGTCAACCGATGAAAGCTTTGCTGATAACTCTGCCGGCCTGCATTTTTATCCTTCTCTGCGCTACCTTTTCCCGCGCTGAAATTCTTCCCACCGGGGGAAGGGAACTCCTGCCCCCTGCTGTGATGCAAGGCATGCAGGCATATATGCTGGAAAAACGCTTCGACGGCTGGCTCTTTACCGGACAGGGCAGGTTCGACGATCTGGCAGAGGAGTTTCTGGGCCTGAAAGGCAGAACACTCCACCGCTGGTTTATCTTCTACCCCGGCTTGTCCACTCTCAGGAAACCGTTTCTGGTCTATCATCCAGAGGATGAAAAAGTTTTCAGCGGGATCAATTTTTACCCCTATCCCTACCGCAGCCGGGAACAAATGGTCAACAGGATCAAGATAGAAATGAACTCGTTCGCCAAGCTTATCTGCCTCAACTATTCGGAAGGGCTGAACGTGCCCGAACTTTCGCGCGTGGACGCCGGCACTCTGGAATTATTCAAAAACAGCGGGTTCAGCCTGCTCTCCAGCGGCTCGATCCTTTCCTTCTTCCACACCCGCTGGCTGGTAAGAGACATGGAGACCCACAGGGAGGCGGCCTCGCGGCTGGATTCAATCCTGCCCCTGTGCGTGGACTACCTCAGGGAAAAGCTGGCGAAAAATAAGAAGGTGAAGGATTACGACCTAGTCAGGTTCCTGGAGAAAAGACTCAAGAAACTGGGCCTGGAACAGATAGAGCGGCCAACCGTGGCGCTGCAGGAAAAAACCCTGCTGGATAAATACAGCCCCACAAAAAAAGACTCCCGGCTCATTATGCGGGATGATCTGCTTTACCTGGAAATCGCCGCTCGCCTGCGGGATGACGAGCGCTCCATGTTCGCCCGCCTCGGCTGGAGCCTCTACACCGGAGAGCAGGTGCCGGACTCCCTGGGCAGTGCCTGGGAACGGATAGTCGCCGCAGCCGAGGGTGCTCTCCAACTGCTGAAAGGGCGTATCCCGCGCCACAGAACCGTCCTGGGCTTCGAGGTGGACCGGGCCGCGCGGGGCAAGCTCGGACAGCACCCGGATATCCTCCCGGGGCCGGTGGGATATAACCTCAACCGGGATCAGCACAGCTTCGGCGTGCGTTTCGATGACTACCTGGCGCATGATGACCGCGAAATCATGCCCGGCATGGGTTTCACCCTCCAGCCGGGTATTTACACCGATACCTACGCCCTGCGAACTTGCAACAACCTGTTTATCGACAGTACGCTCGAGGTGAGCCTCGCAGTACACCTGCAGCGGGAGATAATCGCAGTGCTTGCGCCCCCCGCCCCTGTCCCGGCTGCGGACAGCCTCGCGGCCCCTTCCCCGTAAACGCGCTTAATACCGCGGCTGTTTGCCGATCAGGTGCTGCACAGATCCCGGCATGCTCGCCCGGGAAACCGTGCGCCAGGGCCTATTCCTTCAAAAAACCCTCACCCCTTGCCGTAATCCGGGATCTTTTTCAGCGTTCCCCCCTCCAGGGCCGACTGGTGGGCGTAGAACCCGGGCACTGTATATGCCAGCGCCTCCCATACATTCACCGAAGGCTGGCGTTTCTCGATCAGCGCACTCACGAACTCGTGGGTGATATGAGTATGCGAGCCGCCGTGGCCGCTGGGGTGGCGCAGAGGTTCGGGCAGAAGATCGTAATGCTCTCCCACATCGTACGGCTCGGTTACTATTTTGCTCTCGGTGTACCTGTTCTTGACCACCTGGCCCTTTTCCCTGCGGGCCACCATTGCCGGCACCCCGCCGGGCCGCGGCATGTAGAACGACATCTCGGTGCCGAAAAACTGGCCGCGCTCGGTGCCCCCGGAGGCCACTTTCCAGTAAACCGCCACCCGCGAGGCATGAGCACCGCTGGTCTTGAAAAACGCGCTCTGGCTGTAGAACGGGTTGTCGTAAGGGTTGCCGCTGATCGCTCTGTCCTGTTCGCCCCAGCCCACAGCGGTCACCTCGGTCAGCCGCTCGCCGGTCACCGGCACGATCATTCCGGTGCAGTGGGTCGGATACAGCATGGGCGGGAACCCGTGTCGCCAGGTCGGCTTGCCGTTCTCGTCCCACCACAAGGGCTCGAGGCCGTCGTGGTGGTATTCGGACTCCGAGTAAATAATCTCGCCGAACTTTTTCTCCTGGGCCCACCGGCGGCAGGTGATTATCTCCCTGCGGTAGAAACTGGTTTCCGCCATCATGTAGAGCATCCCGGTCTTTTTCACCGTCTCGAGCAGCTTCGCGCATTCTTCCTCGCTGACTCCCGCCGGCACCGCGCTGATCACGTGCTTACCGGCTTCCAAAGCGTCCACGGCCATCTGCACGTGAAGGGGCGCCGGGGTGAAAACAGCCACTGCATCCACGTTCGGGTCCCTGACCAATTCCCTGTAGTCCGTGTAACCCGTATCGCAGAGGAAAGTCTCTTTCAGGGCCTCGATACGGTCCCGGCGAAGGTCGCACACTGCGGTGACCCTGCTGTTCGGGTGCTCCTGCCAGTAGAAACTCCGGCCGAACCCGCCGCCGATCACGCCGATCCGGACCAGCCGGTCAGATTTAGGATACACCGCGCCTTTCTGCGCAGAAACCCGGCCGGCGGCCATTGCCCCGGCAGCGATCCCTGCAGCCGTGCCCAGAAAACCGCGGCGGCTGATTCTGTGTTCACGGGATTCGTCACTCATCAGGAGGCCCTCCTTTTTAGTGGGAAATAATGTTGGTTCCAGAGTTATTGTTTTTCGGGTTCGTAGGGCCTTGCGAAGCGCTTATGGTAGGCCCCGTGTTCTTTTAGCTGCTTATCCCAGTAGAACAACTCGCCTATTTTCATGCCCAGCCTTGCGCCCAGCAATCCGAGTTTGGAAAAGCGCACCGGCCCGGCAAGTTTCTCCATCAACTGCTTATCGAACCGGCCTGTCTCGCCGAAAACTCTCCCGAGCTCGAACAGGAGGCTGAAAACCCTGCGGTTCATTCTTTCCGGCTGGACCCGGATGCCCTCGCTGCCCCCCCTGATCACCGTGCCCGGGCAGCGGCACCCGAGACGCCGTGAGAGTTTCTCCAGATAGCGCCGAAGGTTATGCGAGTGCACGGATTCCGGAAACCCGGAATGAACCAGGAAACCCAGAGCGGGATTGCCGCTCCTGCCGCAAAGCGGCTCCAGAGACTCGATAAAGGCCTTCACCACAGCAGGCATGCAGTCCGTGTACAGGGGAAAGGCCAGCAGCACGGTCTCCGCCTCCCTGAACGCCTCGACAGGCCCGGCCGGGTTCTTTTCGCGGATCAGGAAAAACATTTCGTGCTTATTAGGTGGCTTTTGGCTGAATCCAGCCAGGAAATGCTCCAGCAGTATCGCGGTATTGCTCGCCTTGCCCCTGGGAGAGCCGTTAAAGACTGTCAATCGCATCTGCCACCTCCCCGGCTGAATCCTCGGTTAACCGTATCAGGCTCAGCTCTGATTTCAGATTGACCGCCATTCTGGAGTAAATATCCCCGATTATCTCGATATCCTCCCGGTCGGTATCCGCGCTCTTTTCCAGAATCAGCCCTAATCCCGGGTATTTTTCGTACCTGGGCCGGTGGTGAAACTCCCCGTTCACGACCTCGAAATAAGGGTGAATTATCGGGACCAGCCGGTCACATGCCCTTTTCAGCAGCGCGCTGGTGAACCCCATGATCACCGGAGAGGCAAAAAGCAGAAAGTCCGAGCCGATCACAGAGGAGCAAATTCGGGCCGAATCGTCCGTGATCACGCACTCGCCCGGGGTCCTGACCCAGCAGCCCCAGCAGCCGGTGCAGTAGCGGATATCCATCCCGCGAAGCTCGAAAGTGGTTGTCTCGTGGCCCCTGGATTGCAGCCGGGCTTCAACTTCACCCAGGTAGCCCTCCAGCGCGCGAGGTCTGTCGCCGGGGTTTCCGTTCAGAATAGTGATTTTTTTCATGCTCTTCCCCGCAGCAGAAAGTTCGAGTGAAAGCCAAGAACCCTGGCACATGCAATAAAGCTGCAACAAAATAATAAATACATCTCTTGCCTGTTAAAAGGACTTTGTCCGAAAGTTTATATTCCGGCTCAATCGTGTCCGGTAAAAACGGTTTATGAATCAGGAGTCTGTCTTAATTCAGGCAGTTACGGAGAGGGAATTCAAAAGACATTGATGGAAGCAATATCTTTATTTTCTCTTAGGTGCCTGGTTTTTCTCCGCGGCCGCAAGGCCACCAGATCAGGGCCGCATGCTCGAAAAAACTTCACTCCGAGCGTGTAGAAGCCGGTTAATTCCCATCTCAGGCAGAGCGAAGCCAGAATGGTGGGCATGCCATTGATTCACACTTGACCCGCGGGCAAGTGAGAATCAGGCGACCTCGGCGGGAGCGGAGTAGAGGTCACAGATGCCCAAATTAACTTTTGTTTCTTTTAGTTATAAAAGAAATGGTTTTGCTTCTTTTGCCGCCAAAAGAAGAAATATATTTGCATGTTCAGAAGCTGTTTCTTACACCAGATGGCGTAAAAAGTATTTTTTCTCTTTGTAACCAAAGAGAAACAGAAAGTTTTAACCGGGCCGAACTCGCGCCCACGATTAAAGTATTACAACCGGTTTGTGTATGAGTTTATGAAAGCGCTGCTTTTGCCTGGGGCCTGAATTGCCGCAACTGCGGCGGCAATTGAAGGCACGCCGGACCTCGACAGTACAGATGATCCGGGGTGGGATCAGTGGCAAAAATCCGCTACCCCTTGCCCTGGCTCAGACATGCGGCCCGGTTGTTTACCACACCCCTCGACAGCGGCCGCAAGGCCACCAGATCAGGGCCGCATGCTCGAAAAAACTTCACTCCGAGCGTGTAGAAGCCGGTTAATTCCCATCTCAGGCAGAGCGAAGCCAG
>Ga0272442_10009758_pt1 | contig 11938 bp, 9 predicted proteins | sample SSMForm2O_FD_200262 | JGI IMG/M metagenome (GOLD analysis project Ga0272442, IMG submission 200262) | Marine sediment archaeal communities from Little Sippewissett salt marsh, Falmouth, MA, United States - SSM-Form-2O | ecosystem: Environmental > Aquatic > Marine > Wetlands > Sediment ... | reverse complement strand
GAAAAGCTCATCTGCCTCCACTGCATCATCAACATTAACCTTGAGTGTCATACGATTATCAGGGTCCATTGTAGTCTCCCATAACTGCTTTGGATTCATCTCACCAAGACCCTTGTATCTCTGAATACCAATGCCTCTTTCACCCATCTCAATGAGTTTGTTATCTTTTTCTTTATCTGAAAAAACATATGAAACCTGTTTACCTTTGCTAAGCTTATATAAAGGAGGCTGAGCGATATACAAATAACCATTTTCAATCAAAGGCCTCATATATCTAAAGAAAAACGTTAGAAGAAGAGTCCTGATATGCTCACCGTCAACATCAGCATCAGTCATAATTATTATCTTATGATACCTAGCTTTTTCAATATCAAATTCCTCACCAATACCAGTACCAATAGCAGTGATCAAAGCAAGGATTTCATTGTTCTTAAGTATCTTATCCATACGGGCCTTCTCAACATTCAGGATCTTACCTCTAAGAGGAAGAATTGCTTGAAACTCACGATCTCGACCCTGTTTAGCACTACCACCTGCGGAATCACCCTCAACAATATAAAGTTCAGTTTTAGAAGGATCGCGACTAGAACAATCAGCAAGTTTTCCAGGCAATGCAGAAGACTCAAGAAGACCCTTACGGCGAGTAAGCTCACGAGCTTTTCTTGCAGCCTCACGAGCCCTATTAGCATTCAAAGCCTTATCAATAATTGTTCTTGCAACAACAGGGTTTTCCTCAAAAAACTCAGAAAGTTTTTCATTGGTCAAACTCTCAACGATACCTCTAACCTCAGAGTTACCGAGCTTGGTCTTGGTCTGACCCTCGAACTGAGGCTCACGAACCTTAACAGAAATAACCGTGGTGATACCCTCTCGACAATCCTCGCCGCTTAAACTAACATTACTGTTATCATACAAACCATTCTTACGGCCATAATCATTAATAACACGGGTCAAAGCGCCCTTAAAACCAGATAAATGAGTACCGCCCTCATGAGTATTGATATTATTTGCAAAAGTATGAATATTCTCAGTGTAACCATCAGTATACTGAATAGCGATTTCTACCTCAAAATCCTCCTTTTCAGCATACAGATAAATAGGATCAGGATGAAGGGCAGATTTATTTCTATTAATATGAACTACAAATTCTTTAATGCCCCCATCATACTTAAAAAGCTCAGTTTTATCAGTTCTCTCATCATACAACTCAATTAATAAACCTGCATTCAAATATGCTAGTTCCTTTAATCTCGCAGCAATGGTGTCATATTTAATATCCTTAGTTTCAAAAATCTTATCATCAGGTAAATAAGTAATGGTTGTACCAGACCTACTGGATTGACCAATATCTTTCAAAGGCTCAACTGCAACACCATGATCATATCTTTGAACATACTCCCTACCATCACGTCTAACCTTTGCCTCTAACCATTCAGAAAGAGCATTGACGCAGGAAACACCAACACCATGAAGACCACCAGACACCTTATATGCCTGCGAATCAAATTTACCACCAGCATGCAAAGTGGTCATAACAAGTTCTACACCAGATTTATTGTATTTTTTATGAACAGCAACAGGTATACCACGGCCATCATCTTCAACAGATACAGAATAATCCTTGTTTATTTTTACAATTATCTTTGTTGCATAACCAGCCAAAGCCTCATCAATACTATTATCAACTACCTCATAGACGAGATGATGAAGACCACGTTCATCAGTACTACCAATGTACATGGCAGGGTTCTTTTTAACAGCTGCAAGGCCTTCCAATACCTGAATAGAATCGGTATCATAGCCTCCGTTTTGTCCTTTTTTTTCATCGGTCATATTTCTTCACTACATTTTTAGTATTCACACTAGTTCGCATAATTTTTTTATAATAATTTTTATTCCCATCACCAATGCTATTTTAAACCACTCTTTATATGGAGTAAACCCTAATAAATGTTACTATAAAAAAGGCCATTTTTCACTGTTTTTTATGAATAAAAAAAAGATTTAATAAAAGATAAATCAATATGTGATTTTAGAAAAGGTGGAAAGTTATGGAAAAAATGATGAATTCCCTGAAAAGAAAACTATTTTTTAGAACAATAATTGCCTTATCATTTGTCTTTATCATGCTCTCATTGAGCAGCCTTACCTGTAGCGCAGCAGATTATGAGGATTATGCACCAATTCTTTATTTTGAGAAAGAAGAAACATGTTATCCAGTTGATGCAAACTACCACATTGATTATTCGTATCTTTATGAAATAAGTAACACTAATCCAATATCACAAAATCCAACTTCTGGTGAAATTGGGGGTTATTCATCTGATACTTATCAATATTATTATCTTGATAATACTCAAGGAACAGTTGACAATGAAAAAGTGATTTCTCATTATCAAAATAGAAATAAAAACCAGTATCCTGAAACGGTATATTACCGTAGATATACCTCTGGTGATACAACAGTCATACAATACTGGATGTTCTATGCATTCAACAAAGGTGAATTAAATCAACATGAGGGAGATTGGGAGATGGTCCAGGTGGTTATACCTGCAACAGGAGAGAAATGGGTTGGTTATAGCCAACATCTATCTGGTCAGCAGGCGTGCTGGGATCTTGTCGAAAAATCAGATAATCACATAAAGGTATATGTTGCAAGAGGCTCTCATGCAAATTATCTAAGATCTTATTCTGGTAAACTAGGTATATCAAGTGATCATGTTGGGGATAATGGAGTTGTGTTACAACCTGGTGATTATGAACTGGTTGATATTACCACTCAACAATGGCTTGATTTTAGAGGTAGATGGGGTGAAGTCCCTGATGATGTGGATCAAGCAATAAGCGATACATTATTTGGAAAGATTGGTCCTGAAGGTCCAAAATATCGTGTAAATGGAGACATGTGGGATTCCCCTCTTGATTGGGGGTCATCACTTATGGGAGTAGGTTCAACATTTTTCCTAATGGAATGGTTTTTGTATAACTTTATAACGATTTTCCTTGCAATAACTGCTTTGACAATTGCAATAATGCTGTTCTTTATTTATAGAAGACACAAAAAATATGGTCTTGGCCCTAGAATCGTATCAATGTTATACATCGATACATTTGATATTAAATCAATTGGGAACATACTTGTTTTTGTAGGAATAATTATGGTTTTAATAGGCTTGTTCTTACCCTGGTATGGACTGTCATATTCAATTTCAGGAGCAGGTTTGCCTGAAAACGTGGTAACTGATGGAATGGTAGATGCAATAAAGTTTGATGGAGTGAATGGAGTTGAAATTGTTATACCCGGAGTATCAGGTCAAACGCCAATAGGTGCATTCATTATTCCCTTTTCATTATTTATAGGTATAGGCATCGTCTTACTTGTTCTTTCAAGTGTAGGTCAGATATTCAGTAGAAAGTTAGGATATAAATATCTCAAAAGAGGAATAGCAGTGATGTTTCCAATACTAATGATTGTAATATTCTTACTTATGCTTGGAACATTGATACCCTCTGATGTAGGTGATACCAGCTCTGGAGGTGAGGAGATATCAGATATAATGAGATCGATTTCGAATTCACCATTTGGTGGGGAAAAATCAGTGACAATCGTAGAATCAGGAGTAAGTGCAGACCTAACACTAAAATGGGGAATGGGAATTGGCGGAACATTATTACTATTCGGTGGAATAATAATGATTATTGCAGGTGTATTTGAAGTAATTGCTAATAAAACATTCTTCGAACCAAAAACACCATTTAAAACAAAGAAGAAATGGTTCGGTAGATCAAAAGAACCTGTAATGCAGCAAACACCACCTTATCAAAACCAACCTATGCCTGCTCAAACACCACAAACGCAACAACAACCTGCAGAAAAAAGTGAAACAACTGATGATTTCATATTCTGTACCGAGTGTGGCAAAAAAATACCGAAAAATGCAGAGTTCTGTCCAGAATGCGGTAAAAAACTTAAATAAAAAAAAATCATCAATTTTTATTTTTATTTAGCAAAAACTAAAACACCTTAATCCATTATACGCTACAAGGGGATTTTAAAATTGATAATCAATGTTGATTTACACATTCATTCAAGATTCTCAGGTGCAACAAGTGACAAAATGAACATAAAAACAATAAGCCTTGAAGCACCAAGAAAAGGAATAGATATCGTAGGAACAGGAGACTGCCTTCACGGCGGATGGATGAAAGAGATAAAACAATGTGAAAAAATTGATGAAGGAACATTTCAACTGAACGATACCAGGTTCATTCTAAGTACAGAGATAGAAGCCATAAAAAGAGTACATCATCTAGTGTATTTCCCAAGTTTTTCAGCTGCCGAAGATTTCAAAGAACGCATTAAACCTAAATCCAAGAACCTAGAAACAGATGGAAGGCCAAATGTACATATGACCGGTGAAGAACTAGCAACACTTGCAAAAGATGTAGATGCATTAATCGGTCCGGCACATGCATTCACACCATGGACTGCGATGTATGCATACTATGAATCACTTGATGATTGCTATGGAGATATGGCGGAGTACATATCATTTGTAGAACTTGGATTAAGCGCGGATACTGACCTTGCAGATAAAATCAAGGAACTACACAGATTAACATTTCTCACAAACTCAGACTGCCACAGTCCTCATCCAGTAAGACTTGGAAGAGAATTCAATCGTTTACAAGTAAAAGATAAAACATTCAATGAGATAAAGAATGCAATACTCAGAAAACAAGGGAACAAATCAGTTTTAAATGTAGGACTTCCGCCACAAGAAGGAAAATACCATGAATCAGCATGTAGTAGCTGTTATACACATTATACATTAGAAGAAGCAGAGAGAAGACGATGGAAATGCAGTTGTGGTAAAAGAATAAAAAGAGGGGTAAAAGATAATATTGAAGAAAAAGCAGATTTCAAAGAAGCAGTGCATCCAGACCACAGACCAAAATATGTTCATTTAATACCACTAGCAGAAATAATTACAAAAGCAGTGGAACAAAGAAATCCATTCACAAAAACCGTTACCAACAGATGGACAGAACTAATAGATGCATTTGGAAGCGAAATCCATGTACTTGATGTAGATATCGACGAAATCAAGAAAGTCACAGCACCAGCAATTGTAGATGCAATTGAAGCATTCAGAGAAAAAAAGGTAATAATCAGACCAGGTGGAGGAGGAGAATACGGAAAAATCGAACTCCCTAGAGACCTAGAAACACCAGAAATGCCATTAGTACCAAAAGATAAACAAATGAGCCTATATGAATATTAAAAGAATTCAAGGTGAAACATAATTGGACTATCAAATAGCAGAAGAAAAAATCGTTGAAATACTACACAAAACAGAGGAAAAGGATGTTTTGCAAAAAACAATAAAATTCCTACATGAAAACTTTGAAAAATACAACTGGATAGGAATATATATAGTTAAAGATGATAATTTAATATTAGGTCCTTGGATAGGGCCAAATGCAACAGAGCATACCAAAATACCAATAGGTAGAGGGGTATGCGGAGCTGCAGCAAAGACCGGTAAAACAGAAATTGTTGATGATGTAAAATCTGATAACAGATATCTATCATGTTTTATAACAACAAAATCAGAGATCGTAGTTCCAATTTACAAAGATGAAAAGGTAATAGGTGAAATTGATATCGACTCAGATGAAAAAGCATCATTTACAGAAAAGGACAAAGAATTCCTTGAAAAAATAGCAGATATGCTAAAAGAGCATATCTAATGTAATTTTTTTTTCAATCAGCACTCAAGATCATCATCATTGACAAATTTTTTTTGTCTCAGAAAGGGTTCGTTCATCACTTTGTTCAAGGAATACAAATATCTGCTATAAACGTTTTTGCATATATACTGATATTAACCCATGACATCCCAGATGCTGTTCTTCCATATTTTACTAATATCTTCTATTTTAACGTCAATTAACAATTTATCATTATCCTTTATCTTTAAGGTTTTATTTTTTAAGGTGCCAATTAAATTAAATGATGTCTTATTCTTGGTAAGTAATCCTTCAAATTCATTTTGATTTTTCTTTTCAACTTCTATAATCCATCTTGTGTTTGTCTCAGAGAACAGTTTGAAATCAGAACGAAGGTCCATTGAAATATTTGAAACGTCTATATCTGCACCTATCTTTCCACCTATACACATCTCACTTAAACAAACAGCTAATCCACCTTCGCTTATATCATGGCATGATCTAATATATCCTTTTTTAATCGAGGTAATTATAGCTTTCATACAATTCTTTAAAACATCAGTATCTGTTTTTGGAACGGAACCTCCCTCGACATTCATTATCTTGTAATATTCAGACCCTCCCATCTCTTTATCAGTTTTCCTACCGATTAAATAAACTAGATTGCCTTGTTGTTTGAAATCTGTGGTCACACAGGACCTTACATCATCGACTAAACCAACTCCCATTATCTCAGGTGTAGGTGGAACCGAGGTTTTCACAGATTCATTATAAAAACTGACATTCCCTGACATAAAAGGAAGTTTCAATGCTCTTGCCATATCTCCTAGCCCACGACAAGCCTCATAGAACTCACCCATCTTCTCAGGTTTTTCAGGATTGCCAAAGTTTAGACAATCGAGAAGTGAATCAGGCGTTGCTCCAACAGATACAAGATTCCTACATGTTTCATCAACTGCGCTACATGCTCCCCAGTAAGGATCGCGTTCAACAAATCTTGGATTTACATTAGCGGTCACTGCAAGACCTCTGGCTGAATCTTCAAAAGGTTTGATAACAGATGCATCACCATGGGTTTCAAGACCAACTACGCCTTGCAAAGGTTTTACAACAGTGTTACCTTGAACCTCATGATCATATTGTCTAATAACCCATTCTTTGGATGCAATATTATGATCTGCAAGAAGGTCCTTTAAGACCTTGTTAAAATCTTTAGGTATCTTTAGATCAGGTTCCTCACTTTTTACTTTTGGCGGTTCGACAAAAGGGCGAAGACAGCTATCATAAACTGGTCCACCTGTGTAGAAATCCATGTCCATCTCAAGGATTTTTACGCCATCATAATATACGCGAGTTATCTTTTCAGGTATTACCTTTCCAATTGGAATTGCCGTTACATCCCATTGCTTGCATATATGCAAGACTTTTTCAACGTTTTCAGGTGAAACAAGAAACATCATTCGTTCCTGACTTTCAGATATCCATATCTCCCAAGGGGATAACCCTTCTTCTTTTAAGGGTACTTTTTCAAGATGAATTTCTGCTCCAAAACCTGCAGAATATGCTAGTTCTCCACTAACACAGGAAAGTCCTCCTCCACCGAAGTCCTTTAAACCTTCAAGTAATCCCTTTCTGTTACATTCCAAGGTTACATGAATAACAGGTTCTTTGGTAATAGGGTCGCCTACTTGAACTGCTGACCTGCTGCTTTCCTCACTTTCATCGGTAAGCTCAGCAGATGCAAAGGTCACACCATGAATCCCATCTCGTCCAGTTTTTCCACCAACATACACATAGATATTACCAGGTGCCTTGGCTTTACTATGGATCATCTCCTCTTTTTTCATGACACCAATGCAGCCAACATTTACCAGGCAGTTACCAGTAAACCCTTTATGGAAATATACCTGCCCTGACATAGTGGGAACACCGATTCTATTACCGTAATCCCTGATTCCATCAACGACACCTTTTAGAAGATAAGTCGGATGTTTGACCCCTTTTGATAGTTCCTTTATTGGATAATCAAGCGGACCAAAGAACAAAGGATCGATATATGCAACAGGGCGTGCGCCCATGCACACAACATCACGTACAATTCCACCAACTCCTGTTGCAGCGCCACCATATGGTTCAACTGCACTTGGATGATTATGAGATTCAAGTGCTGCACAGTAATAATGGTCTTTATCAAACTCCATTACGCCTGCATCTTCACGAGTGATAATTCTATTCTCCTCAATTCCAAAAACATGTTTCTTCAATGGAACCTTTGATGATTTATAACAGCAATGTTCAGACCATGCTTGACCTAACGCCTGAAGTTCTACATCAGTCGGCAGCCGTTTTTTATCCTTGAAATAATTCTGAATATTATTCATCTCAGGAAGAGCCAATGCAAGACCCATTTTTTCACTGATTGCAACAAGTTCCTCTTCACCTGCAGATAAGATATCTACTTTGAATAGTTCAAAATCAACTTTTTCTTTTTTAAATAAATTGTCAATGTCCACAATGCACTCCCCAGAAAACATATCTATTTTTCCATAATTTCGATATCATAAGTATGAATAACAGGGTTGGTAAGAAGTCTTTGACACATATCTTCTACATTTCTTTCAACTTCTTTTTTGTTTTTTCCATCGATTAACAAATCAACTGTTCTGATCATCTTTGCTTCTTTTACATTATTAAAACCCAGGAGTTTCAATGCCTTAAGAGTGTTTGCTCCCTCTGGATCAGATATCCCTTTTTTTAAACCAATTGTTACTTTTGCTTCAAACATCTAACTTAAACCCCGCAGCCGAAAATCAGGAATAGTGTAAATAAGGTTATCGTTTTTCAATTGAAAAAATCATAATTTTTCAAAAACATGTTTTATGTTTTCTTCAAATTCCTCTATAGTTCCTTCATTTGAGATAATTATATCGGCAGAATTAATTACTTTATCAAGTCCCCAAGATAGCTCTCTTTTATCTCTTTTCTTGATAAGTTCGATGTCCTGGCTGTCGTCTTCTCTTCCCCTGCTCATTGCTCTTCTGTATCTTTCTTTATCTGAGACTTTAACTGCAATTAATAGAAAATCTTGACCTAGTGATTTTTGAAAAGTCTCTATTTCCTCGGTGTTTCTTACTCCATCAATTACGATTTTTTCGTTTTGATTCATCGTTTTTATCTTTTCAAGTGTTTTTTTAGCCCAGATGTCCATTCCATGCTCTTTTCTCATTTCATTTGCAATTTTTCCAACGTTTTCATCATTTATCTCAAGTCCTCTTTTTCTAGTTTCTTCCCATATGAAATCACCCATTCTGATTACTGGTATTTGGTTTTCCTTTGCTATTTTCACTGCTTCTGATTTACCTGAGAATGGCATTCCTGCAAATGCAATTATCTTCAATTTATCTTTCCTCAAAACCGTTATTTTTGATAATAATTAATTTAGTGCAGGGGGAGCGATTCGAACGCTCGAAGACCTACGTCACAGGGTCCTAAGCCCTGCCCCTTTGACCGCTCGGGTACCCCTGCAGATAAAGAACCACTAATATATAATCTACTCAAAAATGTTTTCGTAAAATAATTTTAAAATCTTTTTTGTTTATTCATTTCCCTTTAAAAGCCTTTTTTCTCCATATTTTGCATAGCATTCAGAGCAGAAAGTCCTTGCAAGTAAGGAGTGAAGATGTTCATTTGCTCCTTTCTCGAGATGAAAAACCTCTCCAGTTTGAATTTCTTTGTCACAATTTGTACATATTTTGTTAGAATTGGCAACCTTTTTAGTAAGATAAGTTTGAATATCCATTCAATCTTCCTCATTAATTCAAATTTTAATGTTGCTTATAAACATTTTTACTTCTCACATTTTTTATTAAAGTATTAAGTTTAAGTAATAGAAACCTTATTCCCAAGAAGTTTAATTCAGCATATTGCGGGGTATGCTACCCATCATAGCGAGTAGGGTTCATTATTAGAATTCTATCTATAAGGGTGGGGTAGCCAGGAAATCCCGACGGGCCCATAACCCGTAGATCAGTGGTTCAAATCCACTCCCCGCTATTATTCTTTTTTTCTTGTTGCGTCATCTTTTTTAATGTTAGTTGTATTGAGCTTATTATTTGGTTGAAATGAATATTATGGATTTTGATGCTAGACAAAATGTTTTGAAGATTTCATTGTTCATCTTATTTTTATTTCCATTGTTTTTTCTTGATGATTTCTACATTCATTTCAATTCTCATTTCACAGGTAGTATTCTACCTGCAGTTATTCAGAATCAGTGGCATATTGTATTTTTGAATATCATTATTTTTGTTACTTTTTTAATTCCTTTGTCGTTTAGACGCAAGATTAATTGGAAGGAATATGGCATTGTCACTGCTTTTTTTGTCTCTTTGTTTGTTGAGATGTATGGTCTACCTTTGACTGTTTTTTTCGCATCTAAGACAATTAACAGTGGAATGACTCAATCGCCGACTATTGTTTTTTCTTTTTATTTGTTCGGTGTTAATATTGCTATGGATGTTGCTATGTTTTATGCAACTGTTCTGATGAGTATTGGCATGGTTTTTATTGTTGTTGGATGGGTGAGTCTGTATAAGGGTTTGGAGGGTGATGAGATCGTTACATCTGGTCTGTACTCTTTATCTCGTCATCCACAGTATCTCGGCTTCTTATTGATAATTATTGGCTGGTTTATTGGATGGCCTACCATCCTTTCAACCGTTTTCATGATTATCCTTGTTTATAAATATGTAAAAGTCTGTATGGTTGAGGAAAAAGAACTGTATGATAATGAAAAATATAAGGAATATATGAACCGGGTTCCGTTCCTTGTTTAGAATTTTAGTTCATGTTTTTCAAGGCTTACCCCATTTCCTTTTTTGATTTCTCCTACTGTTTGAACTTTTGCTTGCGAGTGTTTTTTCAAAATTTCAATGGTTTCTTGTTCGTCATGTTCATCAACGATTATTGCAAGTCCCATTCCCATGTTGAATGTTTGATACATCTCACGTGTTTCAATGTTTCCTTTTTGCTGTAGGAATTCAAATATTGGTTGAGGTTCGAATGGGTTTGTAATCTCGAATTTTACGTTTTTGTTAATCCTCGATAGTTTGTTCAGCCCACTTCCGGTAATATGTGATATGCCATGTGGTTTTATGTTTTTTAATAGCTCCATTGTCTCTTTTACATATATCCGGGTTGGTGTTAGTAATATCTCACCTATTGATTTTCCAGGGTATAGTTCATCTGGGAAAGGATCTGTGTAGAATAGGTCTGCTTGTTGTACTACCTTTCTTACTAGGCTGTAACCATTTGAATGTATGCCGCTGCTGCTAAGTCCAATAATTTTGTCTCCAGGTTTAATTTGGTCGCCTAGTATTATATCTGATTTTTTTACGTATGCAAGGCATGTTCCAGCAAGATCAAAACCGTTTATTATTTCAGGTAATGAAGCTGTTTCCCCACTTATTATTGAGATATTTGACTGTTCTGCTCCACGTTCTAGTCCGATGCCTATCTCATGTGTTATATCTGGGTTTGGTTTATCAATTGCAAGATAGTCAACAAAGGCTAATGGTTCAGCACCAACACATATCGCATCGTTTACGTTCATTGCTATACAATCAATCCCAACTGTGTCGTATTTTTTCATTTCATTTGCAATTATTACTTTACTGCCAACACCATCTGTACACATGACCAGTGCATTGTCACCGAACTCGATCATACCTGCAAAATGTCCACCTAATGGTTTACCTGTTCCCTGTCTTTGATATTTAAAGCTGGATAGCATGTTTTTGATTGCTTTTTCTTCTTTGAAAATATCAACTCCGCTTTCAGCGTAAGTCATTTTCTTCAATTTTTAATCGCCCCTATCTTTTTTTTTAAATTTTTATTGCTGCGAATAAATAGAGTTATGATAAACTTTTTGAATAAAAAACAATGAGATTTCTGAGATTTTAGTGATAATAAGTGTTAAATAAATGTTTTATATAATAAAAGTTAAAATATTATAGTAGGAGAACAAATGAGCAAGGAAAGCAAAACAAAGTACTATTTGTTATTTTCAGTTATGGCTATAGTAATTGTATTGCTGGTTTTTTTCAGTTTGTTCTCTGGTTTTGTTTTACAAACATCAAAAGATAACAGTAGGCCTTATGTTGATGTTATTTATCCTAATGATAAAACAATTGTTTCCAAGATC
>Ga0272442_10009757_pt1 | contig 11939 bp, 4 predicted proteins | sample SSMForm2O_FD_200262 | JGI IMG/M metagenome (GOLD analysis project Ga0272442, IMG submission 200262) | Marine sediment archaeal communities from Little Sippewissett salt marsh, Falmouth, MA, United States - SSM-Form-2O | ecosystem: Environmental > Aquatic > Marine > Wetlands > Sediment ... | reverse complement strand
CACGGCGACTAAGAACGATCGGCCCTTCCGGGGGTGTCGCAATAGCGTGGGCATCTTAATACTCCAACGAAACTTCGTGAATTCGTAGACTCGTGAATTTGCTCTCAGCACGCGACTTGCGCTGTCAGGCAGCCATCGACGCTGCCGCCGAGGGCGGCGGTGCCAGCCCGGCCAGAAGACCTGCCGAGTCCACGAGTTAACGCATTCACGAGTTCACGATCTTTCGTGGTAGTATTAGGGCTCCCGCAGAAGTGCCTTGGGCAGTTGGGGGCCCCGGGTTCGCGCGCCGACGCGGACACGTCGATCGAGCTTTTTCCGCGGGGGCCTCACCACCCCTCGGCGACGGCCTCGATGCCGCAGAGGATGGGCGGGGCCTGCGAGCCGGCCGTCGGCGAGAGCTTCACGGTGAGCTTGTCGGCGACGGCGACGCCGGGGAAGGTCTTCACGACCGTCCGTCCGGGCCTGCCGGCGGCCCCGGCGACGTCGAAGCGCCGCAGGAGCCACCTGCCCTGGATGGCGACGTCGAAGAGGCGCTCGCCGGGGGCCCTGTCGGCGGGTTCGGCGAAGACCAGGCGGACGGTATAGGGGCGCGGGCTGGGCGGGGCGGGGGCCCCGTCGGGCGGGCGGGGGCCCCAGACGTCGCCGGGAGCCCGCAGTTCCGGGGCCGGCAGGAGCGTGACGGTGATCTGCCGGACGCCCTCGGCCCCGGAGGCGGCGACCCACCGCAGGGCCCCGGAGCGGATGGCGGAAGTGTGGCGGCGGAACCACTGGACCTCGGCGGGTTGGACCTCGACGTCGGGGTCAGGCGACCGGCCGCCGACGCTGGGGCAGTCCAGCCACAGCGTCCCGTCTTCGGCGACGCGGTCGCCCGGGGCGCCGAGGTTGAGCCCGACGCGGCGGATCCGCCGGGTGGCGGGGCCGATGGCGTTGAAGGTCCAGGTCTCCACGTCGGGGCAGTGGACCAGGGCCAGGGAGGTCTGGTTCTGGTAGCTGCACGTGCAGGTGCGGGTGTAGTCGGGGGCGTTGAGGACGCCGTCGGCGGCGATGAGATTGGAGGTGCAGCCGGAGCGGAAGCCTCCGATGTTTCCGGTGCCGCCGTCGGTGCCGAGGTCGTAGTAGCCGGCGGCGGCGGATCGGAAGGTCAGCAGGTGCTGGCTGGCGATGGCGGTGTTGCAGCCGTAGCCGCGGCGGAACTGCCAGGCGACGGGCTCTCCGGAGAGCGGGTGGGGCCGGAGCTTCTCCTGCCCGGTGAGCAGGTCAACGGCGCCGCCCTGGGTGTAGACGGTCCAGCCGTGGAGGATCGGCGGGCCGCGATAGCCGAACGGCCGGTCCCAGAGCACCTGGCCGTTCCGGCCGGCCAGGGCGGCCATGCGGTCGCCGGCCTCGTCCCAGAGCATGTCCCGCGACCTCCTGGAGGCCTCCAGGAGCACGTCGTGCTCGGCGGAGTAGCTCAGCCAGGTCCCGAAGACGTCGTGGTCGGTGCTCCAGCGGAGCTGGCCGGTGTTGAGGTTCATGGCGAGCAGGCGGGGCCGGTGGGGGGGCATCTCGCCCCGACGAGCCAGGGCCCGGGCAACCGGGGCCGGGAGCATGTCGATGCAGAAGAGCGTTCCGTTGCCGACGGCGATGGCGTTGTGCCGCAGCCCCAGTCGGGCGGTGAAGGTCCAGCGGACCTGCCCGCTGTGGCGGTCCATGACGACGAGGCGTCGGCTGCCGGCGGCGCCGTAGTTGACGAAGGGCAGGGAGTTGGCCTTGAGCTTCTTGCCGTTGCTCTTGTCGAGGCCCAGGTCGTCGGGGAATCGCATCATCTCGGCCCCGGCGATGAGCAGGTCGCGATGCACGCCGAGGTATCCCCAGGTGGGGCGGCTGCGGGGGCCGCCGCCGGGCAGGCGGAACTCGGCCAGCGTCCTGCCGGTGGCCGGGTCGAGCGTCAGGCAGCTTCGGCGCTGGAGGACGTACACCGCGTCGTCGGCGGCGAAGAAGTTCGTCCCGCGGGCGTTGGCGCCGGGGATGTGGATTTGGTTGTAGCTCAGGTCGAGGGGGTCGGGGTCGTAGGTGCGGTCGTAGTAAAGGCCGAAGGTGGCCATGTCGGGCAGGATCCGTTTCCAGAGGACCCGCCCGGTGTAGACGTCGCGGGCGCTGAGGCCCCGGACCCCCTCGATGAACAGGCGCCCGCCGACGATCTGCTCGGGGGGGCCGTGGGCGTGGCGGGGGAGGACGTCGGCGTGGCCGGGCCCGCCGAACCACAGCAGGCCGAAGGGCGGCCTGACGAGCGCGTCGGTCGAGCAGACGGTGTTGGCGAGGTCGCCGTACTGGCCCTGCCACCGGCCCGCGCCGGGCAGGGGGCCTTCGCGCCGCAGCAGGACGATGCCGCCGCCGGCCTCGATGCGCGCCCCCGGCAGGCCGGCGCGATCGACCGCGGCCTGGAGGGCGCCATCCGCCGGCCCGGGGCCCGCCGCCACGGCGACGCCCCCGTAGGGGCGCATGGAGCGGAAGACCTGCTCGAGGAATTGCCCGCCGCCGGCGAGCCTGGCCGCGTGGGGCCCATCGAGGACGGTCAGGGAGGCGAAGTACGGCGGGAGCTTGAGGCCCTCGGCGTCGGCGTGGACGGCGACCCGCCGGCCGTACAGGCCCGCGTCGTCCAGCTTCCCGCGGAGGGCCCCTGCCTTTGCCTCGTCGCCGACCAGGGCGAGCAGCCTCAGGCGGGACCCCAGCGCCAGGTCTCTCAGCAGCGGCCAGGTGCCGCCGTAGACGACGGCGTAGCCCTCGCGGACCTTGCTGCGCCGGAGGATGTCGCCGGCGAGCCGGGCCGGCGCCGGCGCCGTCGCGGCCGGGGGCTCCGCGCGAGGCGGCGGGTATCGCCGCGGCGTGACCTCCTCGCCGCCGAAGCAGTAGATCCTGCCGGCGCGGGTGACGGCGAAGAGCCGGTTGTCGGCGGCCAGCAGGCGCGCGACGGTGCCGTCGACCTTCCGCTTCCAGGCGAGGCGGGCGCGCCAGTGGTGGGGGGGCACGTTGATGGCGGAGACGGAGTCCCGGCCGCCGGCGTAGAGGCGGTCTCCGGCGAGGATCAGCGCGGCCGAGGCGTCGGCCTGGCAACGCCAGAGCGTCTTGAGCGAGTACCGGACCCTCGGGACGGCGACGGTTCGCTTGCGCTTTCGGTCCCAGGTGCGGCGCTGGTAGTCGATTCTCTGGAGGCTTGTGGGGTCCAGCGCGGTGACGGTCCGGCCGGAGAAGTAGTAGGCCCGCTCGGTGAGGACGGGGACGTGGCCGACGCGGCGGAGTCGGGCCTGGCCGGTGGGCAGGTCGTAGAGGTCGGCCCCGCGCCCGCGGTAGTTGAAGAACCGGTCGCCGAGGGCGGAGACGTGGGCCCCGCCGGTCTTGGCGTTGGCGGCGAGATGGTAATAGAGCAGCCGGCCGGTGTGGCGGTCGAAGCAGGCGGGCGTGGACCGGCCGGTGGGGACCAGGAGCCTGTCGCCGGCCACGACCAGGGGCCCCTGGGGGGGCGGCCCGGCGAAGGCCGGGCTGCGGTGGGGCTGGAGCAGGAAGGTCGAGCCGGTCCCGTCGTTGGTCCAGATCACGCGGCCGGTGCGGGCGTCGAGGGCGTGGAGGAAGGTTCCCAGGAACGGCCAGATGCTGCCGCCGAAGTAGACGATGCCGTCGGCGACCACGGGGCCGCCGCGCGCCGGCCAGGCGGAGATGAGGCGTTCGTTTCCCAGGACCTTCCGGCCGTCGGGCCCGGCGCGGAACCGCCACGCCAGCGAGCCGTCGGCGGCGTTGAGGCAGTAGAGGAACCCGTCGTCGCTGACGAAGTAGACCTTGCCGGCCCAGGCGGCGGGGGGCAGCCGCACCGGGCCATCGGTGTAGAAGCGCCATTTCTCCCGGCCCGAGCGCGTGTCCAGGGCCACCAGCTTGTCGGAGGCGTTGAAGCCGACGAACATCGTCGAGCCGGCGACGACGGGCTCGTAGACGGCGTCGTAGGCCATTCGGTCGCGGTTGATCGCGTCGGTCCAGGCGGGCTTGAGGGCCGGATACTGGCGGACCCATTGCAGGTGCACGGTTCGGGGGAGGCGTTGGGGCGAGGCGGCGGTCCGCCCGGCGTCGTATCGCCACTGGGGCCAGTCCCTGGGCGTCGGCGGCTCCGCGGGGCGCAGCAGCGCCCGGATCGCCCAGCCGGCGCCCGCGAGCAGGACGGCGGCGGCCAGCAGGCGGAGGCTCCGCCACACGAGCCGCTTGCTCGGCTGGCTTTCAGCGGGATCGGGCACGGGCAACTTCTCTCCAGCCTGGCGGTCGCGAGCTCTCCACCCCCAATCCGCCGGGGCCCACGATATCCTAGCCGCCCGTGCATCCGCGAATCAAGGCGGATCGAACTGACCCGGCGGCGCCCGCGCCGCCGGCAGCGCGGATCGGCGACGCCAAACAGACATGCCCCGGCGAGACTTGGACTTGCCCAGGGGGTTAAACCCTCATACAGTCAGCCCCTCGACGCGACGGACTGGCGACGTTCAGGTGCTTTCTCGGCCCGGGCCCGAGCGGCCACGTCGGCCAGTGGTGAAACGGACAGGCCTTTCGCAGGCATTGAGCGGAGACATTGGGTTTGTTCCTCAAGGCGATTTTTCTGAGCCCGTGGATGCTGGCCGGTCTGATCGCCGCTGCGATCCCTCTGATCATCGAGTGGCTTTTCAGGCGGCGCAAGCGTCAGATCGAGTTGCCGACGATTCGCTTTCTGCTCGACAACAAGGAGCAGGAGCGGATCCGCCGGCAGGACCGCATCCTGTTGCTGCTTCGCACGGTCGCGATCGTGCTGCTGGTGCTGGCGGTGGCCCGGCCGGTGATCCGCCACGAGTGGGTTGGCGCGAAGACCCGGCGCGACGTGGTCCTGCTGATCGACGGCACCGCCAGCATGAGGCAGTTGGCCGGAACGCAGAGCAGCTTCCGGGAGGCCATCGACAAGGCCGCCAAGGCCGTCGCCGCGCTGCCCAAGGACGGCGCCTCCGTCAGCGCGGTCTACCTCGGCGAGGACGCCGAGACCGTCATCGAGGCCGCCGCCGACCTGGCCTACGCCCGGGGGAAGGTCCGGGCCCTCCGGCCCAGCTCCGGCGACACGCCGCTGTGCCGCGGCCTCATGGAGGTCCAACGTCTCCTCGAGAGGAACCGGCTGGAAAACGCCGAGCTGTACATCTTCTCCGACCTTCAGAGGCACACCTGGAACGAGCCGTGGTCGCGGCCGGGGGGGCGGACGACGGTTCACCCGGCCGAGGTGCTCTCGCAACTGGCGGACAAGTGCAAGATCCACGCCGTGGATGTGGGCGGGATGGCCGGCTTCAACTACTTCGTCAGCGAGCTGTACCCGACCGAGTGGGTGCTCTCGGCGGACACGCCGGTCCAGTTCGTCGTGACGGTGCGGGCGGTCGGCGAGGTGCCCGCCGACGCCAGGCCGGCGAAGGTGAAGTTCATCGTCAACGACGACGTGGTCAAGACCCTCGACAACGTCCGCCCGACTCCGGAGGGCGTCTCGCTGAGCTTCGACTACCGCTTCGCCCCGCCGCAGCCGAACGCTGAAGGCGAGCTGCCCGCCTTCCAGGAGTACCTGGTCGAGGCGGAGGTCTCCGGCGACAGCCACCACGCCGACAACCGGCGGTTCTACCTGTGCAACGTCCCCGCGGCGGTCCGGGTCCTCATTCTCGACGAGACGGCCGAGAAGGACGAGGCCGACCGCGACAGCCTCTTTCTGGCCCGGGCCGTTGTCCCGCCGACGCACCCCGGGGTGGCCAAGCTGTCGCACTTCGCCGCCGACGTGATTCATCCCTCGCAACTGGCGCGGGTGAACATCGACGACTACGCCGTGGTGGCGATGGCGGGCATCGACCTCCAGGACGCCTCGACGGTCGGCAAGCTGGAGCGCTACGTCTCCGACGGCGGGGCGCTGTGGGTCTTCCTTGGGCCTCGGGTCAACCTCCACGACTACAACAAGCTGCTGTTCAAGGACGGCCGGGGCCTGCTGCCCGCCCGCCTGCCCGAGGCCTCGCCCACGACCGCGCCCGCGGGTCCGGCCAGCGCCGAGGCCGCCGTCTTCCCCCGCTTCGGCATGGCCCGCCACCCGGCCCTGGCCGCACTGACCGACCACGGCGGCAGCGAGGAGGCCGCCTTCCGGCGGTTCGTTCCTCTCGGCGACCCCGGCGGCAAGGTCGTGCTGGAGCTGTCCGACGGCACGCCGGCCATCGTCGAGAAGACCTTCGGCGCCGGGCGCGTGCTGCTGACCAACACCACCGTCAGCGGCGAGTGGACCTACCTGCCGGCCCTGAGCGAGTTCACGGTGATGGTCCAGGAGCTGCTGCGGCATCTCGTCGGCCGGCCCGATCGCGCGGTCAACCTGACGGTGGGGGATCCCTTCGTCCAGCCGGTCTACATCTCCGACCAGCACCTGATGGTCCGGCTGCCCGACGACAGCCGCCAGGAGGCGCCGCCGATGCCCGGCGAGCACAAGAACAGCTACGCGCTTCGATTCAGCAAGACCAGCCAGGAGGGCCTCTACGAGGTCGAGAACGCCGCCGGCTTCCTGCCGCGGACGCGGTTCGTCGTCAACCAGGGCCCCGGCGGCAGCAAGGAAGGCGACCTGGCCCGGCTGGACCCGGATGAGCTGGGCCGGACGTTCGGCCGGAGCCGGCTGAAATGGGTCAGCCGGGGCAGCCGGATTGAGGACGTCGTGGCCCAGGAGGACACGGAACTGGCCGCGGCCGTCTTCTGGACGCTGGTGGGCCTTCTGGCGGCGGAGTCGCTGCTGGCGTGGCGCTTCGGCCGGCGTCGCGGGGAGGTGCCGCAATGAGACTGGAACTGGCGGCTCGCGAGCTGGTGCCCCTGCTGCTGATCTGCGCCGCGGCGCTGACGGTCTTCTATTTCTACATCTACCGCAAGGAGGCCACCCAGGCGGCCAAGCTGTCGGCCGGCCGGCGGATCACGCTGTGGCTGCTGCGGATCACCGTGGCGGCGCTGGTGCTGGCGGCGCTGTCGGGGCCCCAGACCCGGCGCGAGGTCGTCACCACCCGCCCGCCCGTGACGGCGGTCCTGCTGGACGCCTCCGGCAGCATGGACTTTCCGGCCAGCGAGAGCGACGCCCTGGTCCGCGACCTGGGCGCGGGCCAGCGGAGCCGGTTCAACTCCGCCCGCAAGGCCATCGAGGCGATCCGGTCCCAGCTCACCGAGACGCACGACGTGAGGGTCTACCACTTCGCCGACTCGCCCCGCTTCCTGGCCGAGCTGCCTCGCCGGGCCGGCCCCTCGGCGCCGGCGCCCGCCATCCGCTACGTCCGCCAGGTCGGGCAGGCCGACCGGGGCGCGGCCGGCGAGGCGCCCCTGCTGCCGGACGGGCGGTTCTCCTACGTCGGCAGCTCGGTCGTGAAGGTCGTCAAGCAGTTGGGCAGCGAGAAGCTCTCGGCCGTCGTCCTCCTCAGCGACGGCCAGTTGACCGGCGGGACGAAGCTGGAGGGCGTGGCGCGGGAGATCCTCAAGGCCCGCAACGTCAACATCCCCGTGCACGCGGTGACGCTGGGGTCGCGGCACCCGCTGATCGACCTGAGCATCGACGAGGTGAACGTCGGCTCCGAGGCCAGCCTCGGCGACGTGCTGACGTTCCACGTCGACCTGACCAACCAGCTCAGCGATTCGCTCCAGACGACCATCGAGCTGGCCGAGAAAGACGCCGCCAAGAAGGGCGCGAAGTACCAGCCGGTGCCCGGCTTCCCCCGCCCGCTCAAGGCCCTCAAGCGCGGCCGGACAACCATCGACCTGGCCATGGTCCCCGAGGTCGAGGGGATGCGCCGGTTCCGGATCGCCGTGCCGGTGGACGGGCGCGAGGTCAACAAGGACAACAACGTCGCGGAGGTGACCGTCAAGATCGTCAAGCGCACGCTGCGCGTGCTGGTGGTCTGCGGCGAGCCGCAGCGCGAGTATTTCTACATGGTGCCCGCCCTGCTGCGCGACCCCATCATCCAGCTCAGCACCTTCCTCCAGGCCGCCGACGTCGACTACATCCAGCAGGGCAACGAGGTGATCGAGCGGCTGCCGACCACGCTGGACGCGTGGGTCAAGTTCGACGTGGTGGTCCTGTACGACGTGGACCCCAACGGGCTGACCGTCCAGCAGATCGCCGGCGTCGAGCACATGGTCGCCAAGGGGGGCGGGCTGCTGGTGATCGCCGGGCGGGCGCAGGGGCTGGCCAAGCTGATCCAGGTGCACGCGGCCAAGGTCCGCGGACTGCTGCCGGTGGAGGTCGACAAGAACCTCCACCCCAATTACGACGCCGTCTACGACAAGCCCTTCGAGGTCGCCAGGACGCGCCAGGGGCGGAACCACCCGATCATGTTCGTCTCCTCCGATCCGAAGACCAACGAGGTCGTCTGGAAGACCTTCCCCAAGCTCTTCTGGCACCACCCGGTCGTCCGGGCCAAGGCCAAGGCCATCCCCCTGTTGAAGAAGCTCGGCGCAGACGACTGCCTGATGGCCGTCCAGCGCTACGGCGAGGGGGCGGTGTTCTTTTCGGCCCTGGACAGCATCTGGCTGTGGCGCTACCCGCACGAGAGCTACGACTACGACCGTTTCTGGACGCGGGCGATCCGCTACCTGGGCGAGTCGCGGCTGACGGGCACGCAGCAGCAGGTCGCCCTGGGCACCGACAAGCGGGTGTACGCGCCCGGCGAGAAGGTCGTCGTCGAGCTGCGAATCCTCGATCCCGCCCTGATGCTTCAGCTCGCCGACGAGAAGGTCTCGGTGGAGGTGACCTCCCCCGGCGGCGAGAAGTTCTTCGTGCAGATGACGGCCGCCACCGACGGCATGCCCGCCTATCGCGGCGTCTACCGGCCCAGAGGGGTCGGCACCATGACGGTCAACGCCAAGCAGGCCGCCCCCGAGGGCGACACCTCCGGCAAGCCGCTGTTCGACGTCACCGGCGCCTTCGAGGTCAAGCTTCGTCCCCAGGAGCTGGTCAAGACCGAGGCCAACTACGCGGGCATGCGCAAGCTGGCGGCGCTGACGGAGGGGCTGCACTTCTGTGCCGAGCCCAACCGCGACGGCGCCCACGGGGACAAGCCGCTGGACGAGCTGGCGTCGCTGCCGGAGCGGATCGACAAGACGCCGCTGAAGCTGACGGAGGTGTACCCGCTGACGTTGTGGGACGGGTGGATACTGGTGGGGCTGTTTCTGGCGCTGGTTGCCGGCGAGTGGTCGCTGCGCAAGTGGTGGGGCCTGTTGTAGGGACCGACCGGGAGGTCGCGGTGAAGAGCTTGGGAGCTGGATCGTTCGTGCTGAAGGCGCTTCTGCTGGCGGCGGCCCTGGCCGCCGGGCACGCGCACGCCCAGAGCGCCAAGGACCCGAAGAAGCCCCCGCCCAAAAAAGACGACGCCGGCACGAAGGCCCCCGCCGTCACCGCGGAAGAGGCCCAGAGGCTGATGGCGCTTCGGGAGCGGAGGCGCGGGCCGACGTTCCCGGGGATCGACCCGGCCTTTCTGGTCCTGCCGCGGCCCACGGAGCGGTCCGATCTGCCCCGGGAGCTGCTGGGCCTGGAACTGCCGGACGTCGCCGCGGTGGCCAAGCTGCCGCCGGACCACATCAAGGCCCTCTACCCGTCGCTGCGGACGCTGCACGGCATCGAGGACATCCTCGTCGGGATCGACGAGAAGGACCCGGAGGTCGCCAAGGTCATCCAGGCGATGACGGACCTCCGCCCGCACCGGCGGGCCGATCTGCTGGATGCGCTGGGCAAGGCCAAGCTGGCCCCGGAGGTCCGCAGCAGCCTGATCCAGGCCGTTTCGGCCAAGGTCACGCCGCTGGAGATGGCCGACCGGGCGTTGACGTACCTGGTGCGGGCGCAGGAGCCGGCCGGCGGGTGGTCCGACACGCAGTACCCCGGCAACACCGGCGTGACGGCCCTGTGCGCCCTGGCGTTCATGGGCGAGGGCAGCCGGCCTCGCGTCGGCAAGTACGGACGCGACCTCGAAGAGGCCCTGGCCTTCCTCCTCAAGAACGTCCAGACCAGCGGGGTGATCGCCGGCAAGGGGTCGAACAAGCTGGGCCCGGCGTACGAGCACACGTACTCGACGCTGGCGCTGCTGTACGGCTACGGCGACATGCCGTGGCGGCCGGCGACCCGCGACGCCATCAGCCGGGCCATTCAGGCCCTCGCCAACGCCCAGAGGCTCGACGGCGGGTGGCGCTACCAGTTCAGCCGGGAAGGCCACAGCGACATCTCCGTCACCGCCAACGTGCTGTGGGTGATGCGGACGGCCAAGAAGTGCGGCTTCACCGTCGACAGCAAGTCGATCCAGCGCGGCGTGAACTTCGTGATGAGCTGCGCCATGCCCGACCGCAAGCATTTCCGCTACCGCTACCACGGCATCCTGGCCTCGGCCGAGGGACTCACCGGCAGCGGGCTGATCGCCCTGGCCAACGACGGGCGATTCAACCAGTACCTGCTCTCGCCGCGCGGGACGAGCATCCCCAAGGACGATCCCAACTTCACCGACAGCGACCGCATGCTGCTGACGCTGATCCATCGCACCAGCAAGCAGATCGCCTACGAGTACCGCCGCTACACCGTCAAGGACCTCAAGGAGCGGCGGTATTTCGTGTACGGCTGCTTCTACGCGTCGCTGGCGATGTACATGTGCGGCGACGAGTTCTGGGAGCCGTGGTACCGCAAGGCGGCGATGGTGCTGGCGCACACACAGAAGAAGGACGGCGAGTTCGAGGACCGTTACGGCAACACGGTCTACTCGACCGCCCTGGCGGCCCTGGTGCTGCTGGCGCCCAAGAGCTACCTGCCGATCTACGAGCGATGAGCCCTTCGAGGATGAATCCGACCGGGAACACCCCGCTGCCGCCTCCGGCGGCGCCGCCCGCCGCACGGGGCTTGCCGGCGCCGAACTCGATCATCACGCGACGGCCAGGCTGCCGTTGCCAGGACCGGCCGGCAACGGCCCATAGACCGACGGGAAGACCCCGTGGAACGGACTGACAACACCACACGTCTCGATCGCCTCTGCGATCGGTTCCGCGCGACGCTCAAGCGGCGCCAACTCCTCACGGCCCTGTCCATGCTGATCACGCTGGCGCTGCTGCTGGCGGCCGTCTTCATGGCCGTGGACTGGTGGCACCACGTGGGCTGGGCCGTCCGCCTGATCCTGCTGCTGGTGTACCTGGCGGCGGTAGGCTCGGCCGCGTGGTTCGCCCTGATCCAGCCCGCGGTGCATCGCTGGTCGAACCGCCAGGTGCTGAGCTACCTGGACGCGACGTCCCCCGAAGGCCGCGACATGCTCATGGACCTGTACGAGCTGAGCGGCGCGCAGGACCAGATCCAGGAGGTCGAGACCGAACAGGGCCGCCAACTGGCCGAGCAGGCCGTGGCGGAACTGGCGCCGCTGGCCGGGGAGGTCCGCCCCGGCGCGTCCTTTGTGGCCCGGACCACCGGGCACTGGCTGGGGGCCGCCCTGGTCGTGCTGGCGTTGGGGGCGGCCTTTACGGTGCGGTTCCCCGGCCACGCCAAGGCCGGCCTGCTGCGCCTGTTCAACCCCTTCTCCAGCGCCCGCTGGCCGCACAAGACGGCCATCTTCGTCTACCGCGCCGACCCGGATACGCGCGAGCCCATGGTCGATTCCCGCACCGGCCAGAAGATGCGAATCACCCCCGTCGGCGTCAGCGTGCCCGAGCTGGAGAAGCTGCCCGTAGTCGCCGAGGTCACCGACGTCACCGGCGCCCCGCCCAGCGAGGTGACGCTCTTCTGGAAGGGCGCTTCCGGCACGGAGTGGATCCCCAAGCTGCTGAGCGTCCGCGACGGGCTGGCTCGCTACGAGTTCCCCGAGGTCGGCGAGCCCATCACCTTCTACATCGCCGGCGGCGACTACGAAACCGACCGCCTGCCCATCCACATCATCGAGCGGCCTTACGTCAAGCGC
>Ga0272442_10009756_pt1 | contig 11939 bp, 9 predicted proteins | sample SSMForm2O_FD_200262 | JGI IMG/M metagenome (GOLD analysis project Ga0272442, IMG submission 200262) | Marine sediment archaeal communities from Little Sippewissett salt marsh, Falmouth, MA, United States - SSM-Form-2O | ecosystem: Environmental > Aquatic > Marine > Wetlands > Sediment ... | reverse complement strand
TGAAGCTGAACGACGCGTCCCTGATATATGAAAAGGATTCATCGGCGGCCCTCGGTTTCGGCTTCCGCTGCGGATTTCTGGGTTTGCTGCATCTTGAAGTCATACAGGAAAGGATAGAACGGGAATTTGACCTCTCAATTATTTTGACAGCACCATCTGTACGGTACAGAATAAAAATGAAGAACGGAGATATACGGAAAATTGATAATCCTCTTGATTTCCCCGATATAATGAGCATCGAGTACAGTGAAGAACCCTTCATAATGGCCAATATCATCACACCGTCCGTATACCTTGGAAATATTATTCAACTGTGTCTGGATAAACGCGGTGTACAGCAAAGTATGAACTATCTGGATGAAAAAAGGGTGGAGGTGGTATACGAAATGCCGCTGGCAGAAGTCCTGTTCGATTTTTACGATAAACTGAAATCAGTGAGCCGGGGTTTCGCGTCCTTCGATTATGATTTGTCAGAATACCAGCAGACCGATTTAGTAAAACTTGACATACTCGTGAACGGTTCATCGGTCGACGCTCTCAGTCAGCTGGTACATAAAGATCTGGCCGTGTCCCGGGCCAGGAACATCTGTCGTAAATTGAGAGAGGAGATTCCGCGGCAGCAGTTTAAAATCCCCATTCAGGGGTCCATCGGCAGTACAATCATTGCCCGTGAAACGATAAGCGCCCTGCGAAAGGATGTAACGGCCAAGTGTTACGGCGGTGATATTTCCCGAAAGAGGAAATTGCTTGAGAAACAGAAAGAGGGCAAAAAGAGAATGAAAATGGTTGGTAATGTCGAGCTGCCCCAGTCAGCGTTTGTTTCCGTGCTGAGGAGCGATGATTAACTTTTACTATCCGCTGCTGATGGTCTGCGCATTTTTCAGAAGATGAAGATAGTGTCCAGTAGAAATCAGGATCCTTTTCAGCATGACCGGATCGGGGCCCTCAATCTGGAAACCCGTCTCCGGAAAAGAAGAAAACAGGTAGTCACACTGGTTGACCAGGCTGATAAGCTCGGTTCTTGTGTTCTCACTGGAAACACCCTGAAGATACTCCCTTCCCAGGTAATAGATTCTTCTGAGCATTTCAATTTCGGAAATAAAAAAATGTTCCGTGAGCCGGGATTCAAGTTGTCTGCGCTCAGTACCGGAATCAGCGGCAGTCTCGTCCACGGCCGGCTGGGATCGGGACCCGTACCACGTTCTCATGATTTTAACGGCTTCATCCCGATTCACTGAAGGGATGCTGAGGGGCAAACCAACCGGTTGCAGATGAAAAAGCCTTTCTATGTCTGAAAAAATCCTGCTGAAATTGCGCGCGTACCGCTCAAGGGTCGTGGTTGTAAGAAGCAGTTTACGATTCGGGTCCGCTGGTTGTACTCCGGTGCCGGTGGACATGCCGAAATCCAGAAGGGTACTGGTCCGTGTAGTCTCCTGGAGCATACGTAAATGTTGAGGGCAGGCCCTGGAATGCGTCTTGCCGGCGTAAAAGGAAAAATCAATACCGGTAATAAAAACAGGTCCCCGGGTAATCCTGAGGGCAATATCTACAGCGGTATTCCCGACAGATCCCATGGGAGGAAGCATTTCAGGAAGAAGATCATACGATTCGAGCCTGGAGAATAATTTACTCTGCATATACCTGGTGATGAAAAGATGAATGATACCGCCGCTCAACTGAAAAACACCCGGGTAACTGGATATATCAGCAATCAGCGGAACATTAATGTCCGGTGAATTGATAAAGTCATACAAATTAAAAAACTGGGCTTCCTGAACGATAACAGCGTCAGGAAGGACCCCGAAATTCAGGAGCGGTGTATAGGCCGTGTCTACGGCTAATAAAAAAAAATTATCCCGTTCGGTTTTTAAAAACGGTATGGTAAGCTCAAGGGATGGGCCTGCCCCGGCTACCACCACAGGCTTAAAAACAGACGGCAGTGTCATTCTGATGCGGGAATTTTCTTTCAAAGAAGAAAAACGCGACAGGTTAAAGAAAATGTTTTTTACCCATAAGGGAAGCATATGCATAATAGTATATTTATTATGCCAGAATTGCTGGACTTCCTCCTCCAGGAGAGCATGAAGACGGGCATACTCCTGATGGTGTACGCGGTACCCGCCGTTCAGGGTCAGGAGATGGACTCTGCGAAAGTTCTGGATACCGGCATCCTGTAACGATTTGTAAAGCGAGTCTTTATCAGCGGGGTGTAAAAAGACAATGGATTGTTTTCCAGCGAGGTCACCGGGAATATAATCCAGGCTGATCCCGGCTAGCAGCGGGTCATGCTCGATCGCAATCAGAAAGGAGGAGTCAGGCAGGCGTTCCAGGATTTCGGGTACCCCGTACCAGAGTAGAGGGGCCGCGAGCAGGTAAAGAGTATGGTCCTGAAGATGATACGTGCGGGCCCTTCTGAGAGCAGTTTCCTCCGGTGAACCCTTTCCGTAGAGATTTATATTTTTGTACAAGATAGAAGTTCCCCCGGCCTGTTGAACCAGCCGGGGAACTTCACTTTGCATATTCACTACCTGTTAATTAAGAAAATACTTTGAAAAGATCTGCATAAAGTTGTCTTCCAGATATTCAGACTGCAGAAAATGTCTTTGTATATCCTGGTTCTGGAAATTACTCGTGATATAGGTGTAGTAACTCTTTATCCCTTCAAGTTCTTCTGCCGGTACTTCCCTTTCATCCAAAAGCTGAGCGACTACTACCGACTGGCCAAGAACGAAGGGTTCAGAGAAGGAATCTTTTTCGAGGGAGAAGAGTTTCTGTAAAATACGGGTGTTGGACTGAGCGTTTCCAAGCGGACCGCTGCCGGATTCATTCTGAATGGTCTTGAGGAAAAAACTACCGCCATAGTTCACGGGAAAATAATTCGTGGTAATAATGTCGAGATTATTGACGGCGGCGGCTGAAGAAAAACCTTCGCTCACGGCAGCTTCAACAAGGGTGTTGGCTCTTTCAATAAAATAGTTTTCCACATCACCACGGAGGTTCTGAATCAGATAGGACCTGACTGCATCCACTTCCTCGGGGGATGTAATATCGGGCTGCTGGACAGGTTCATCACAGCGGTACACCGCCCAGCCGAAGGAGGTCTCTATCAGTTGGGAAATATCACCCTTTTTTAGCGAGAAGACTGTGTCAGCTTTCGCTTCGTCCTCAAAAATTGAAGCAAGCTCATGGTACCTGACCCAAGCCATATCTCCGCCCTTGTCGGCGTTTTCATCTGAGGAATGGTTCTGGGCAAGCTCCTCGAACCTTTCCGGTGCCGAGCTGAGCTGGGAGTAGATTTCCCTGGCTTCGGATTCCTTCATCCTCAGGGATATGCGGCTGAGGTTCATCCTCCGAAAGAGAGTATTATTTTCCAGCGCGAAAGCGGCGACTTCTTCCCTGGGGTAGTCCAGGAGGGAATAGCTGATATATTGAAATTTTCGCTCAGGTGTAGCAAGATTGGCGAAAAAATCAGCCTCACCCGGACTTGACGGGATGTTTCTCAGATCTGATTCCCACTGATCATGGATCAGATTCTCTCTAAAGAGATCTCTGGTTGCCAGTTTATCGGCATTGGATGCCTGACGGTACAGCTCAGCACTGAATTTTCCATTGGATTGATATGGACCATACTTTGCAATCGTGCGGTCCAGTTTTTTTTCTGAAATGTGAAGTCCGCTCTTCTCGGATTGCTGAAGAACAGCCGTATGTACAACAGTCGCGTCATACGCGGCCTTCCAGACCTGCAGAGCTTGAAACTGGAGATTATCAGAGTTGTTCTCTGACATATTCTGAACCTGTTCCGCGTAGGCGTCTCGCTGCCGGGCGAAATAGCTGTCCGGTGTATATTCTATCGGTTCTCCATTGAAATATCCGAAAATAAGGCGATTCGACTGCCTCATTCCGCCAAACGCGGGGGCAATGATAAACGCAACCACTACAATCACAAGCACAAGCACGCTGAATACCCACATCAATGGATGCTGTGTCCTTTTTTTCTCTACCGCATTGATTTGAGAAGATTTTTTCTGAAGTTTTTCTTTTACTCTACGTTGTTCTCTTGACGGCATGTGTATTCCTTCAAACAGATTTTGGTATTATATCAAATATAGAAATCTACATCGAAAAACAGTACCATGACCTGACATAAGTGTCAATTCAAGCCCAAGTCATTCTATGAAGGTAGTTGACATAGAAGGACGCATTAAGTATAGTGATCTCCGTTCCTCTGGGGGCGTAGCGAAGATGGTTATCGCGCCGGCCTGTCAAGCCGGAGATCGCGGGTTCGATCCCCGTCGCTCCCGAGAACATTTTGTTTTCAACGCAGCCAGACTATACATCTGATGCTTTTCATCCTGAGCTGCGTGAAAACATTTATCGGGCTGTAGCGCAGGGGCTAGCGCGCTTGGTTCGGGACCAAGAAGTCGGCAGTTCGAATCTGCCCAGCCCGACTGGCAAAGTCTTACTATACAATGTTTTATTGAAAGCGCCTTTTTTGAAGGGCGCTTTTTTTAATGTTAACCGCATTGATACCCCAATGTAATTTCGCGTGTTTTTATGATATAACAACAAACCAGGCTGAGAAAACCAGGGCCGGCGGGAAATATGATCTGCCTGTTCATTTTTTAGTGTATACAATGCGCCGGCATCAGCATCTGAACGCATGGGCTTAAAAGGCAGAGACCTGGAACTTGTTTAACCGCTGTTTTTTCTTTTAGACATATTAGTATAAATAAGTATATTTAATATGTGTTTTTTTATTGCATAAATGGAGTTATGCGGTTATAATCCATGGTTAAACCATAGCAAAGGGGTATGAAAATGAAGAATATTTCCACAAAAACAAAAAGTGCAGCTCTTTCTACGAAGGAGTTTTCAAAAGTTTGGGACACTATTTCCGACGATTTAGCCGCGGCGTTCAGGATGCCTGAAGAAGAGAAGATGAGGTTCAAGGATAAAGATATCGCAAAATTGATCGCGGCCATTCCTTTCCTGGCCGGGTGTGAAGACGCCGAACGAACAGCTGTCAGCCATGTCGGAATTTATGTGCTCTCGAACAGGGAAACAAAACTCTACTACAACGCTCACTTTTCGGATAATGAGAGTGTCTTTGAAAGACTGCGTCTGATTAGTTCCTTTAAGGGTGGAAATCCGGATATTATTAAAAAGGGTATGGCTCTCATCGCTCTGACAATGCTGAATGACTACAAACGCGATGTGTATATCGATGAGACCCTCGGCAAGTACAACCCGGTAGCAGACAACGAGTTCGACTACGAAGGCTTGAAAAAGGACCTTGAGACACGCATCCGTTCAGTCAAATGTTTCGAGATGGATGAAATACTCGACGAAGCCGGTACCAGAGGATTCTGGGGTCATTAAACCGGGGATAGAAATAAAACCAGGATGGCTTTCTTTAAAAATCAGATAAGTACTCGGATCAACAAAGCGGTAGGATTTGGTGTTTGTATAGCTACCACTATTCTATCGCTTATCGAGTTCGTATTTTTTTATTATTTCCAGAATGAACCTCTGATACAAGCTTTATGTGAGTTTTCAGTCCTGCCTGTTTTCTTAATAGGGCTGCTTTTTCTGTTTACCGCATATTTTCTCGATAAACCTGCAAAGATCCTGCAGGTGACAACCATTATCATCTCGGGTTTCTTCTCTGCAACTCAGGCAGGATCGGGGGATTTTTCCAGCTTCGTGATAGTGGCGATAGGCTATCTTCTCGCCATGGAATACGGTTTTCTCAGCAAGAGAATCATCCTGAAAACATCCATTTTAGGCGTGATTTATATAGTTTTTCTGATTTATGGTCTCAGCGTTTTTAATAAACTTACATTAATTATCGCCCTCCATACACTTGTTGGCGCAGGGATGGTGTTTTTCCTGTTCTTTGTTCTACTCAGGGCTCAGTTTGACAAGGAGAAGATGCGGAGACAGGATCTCGAGATCAAGGTTGAGGAGCGGACCTCCGAACTGCAAAGAGCCTTGAGTGAAAAAGAAACACTCCTTCGTGAAGTCCACCACCGAACAAAGAACAACATGCAGCTCATTTCGAGTCTGTTGAACCTGGAGTATTCTTCGGTTTCTGATCCGAAAGCGATAGAGGCGGCCCAGAAAAGCATGAGACGAATCCAGGCCCTTTCGACAGCCCATGAATATCTCCATCACTCAAGCAATATTTCAAATATATATCTACATGATTATATCGGTGAATTTCTGTCCCTGATCATAGGTGATATGGAAGTGGTTAATATTGCTTTCAAGAGCTATATTGACGAAAATATCGGAGCTAATATAGAGGCTGCCATCCCTTTTGGCCTCATCGTAAATGAACTTATCAGCAATTCTTTAAAGCACGCGTTTAATAATATGGAAGAGGGACTGATTTCCTTGAATGTGCGTGCGGACGAGAAGGAGACAGTGCTGACAATCGAAGATAATGGGCAGGGGATTCCTGAGGAGCTGGATCTGAAAAGTGCGGATTCGATAGGCATGAATATAATTTTCGGCCTGATAGACCAGCTCGGCGGGAGATATGTGGTCAGCAGAGATAATGGGACGCAGTGGAAAATAATGCTTCCCATGTCCGATCCGGAGCTGTCCGTCAGCATAGAAAAACCGGTGTTCTATTTATTGCAAAAATAAAGATGAACAGCCGGTAAAACCCGTCTGCCGATAGAAGACAGTTTTATATCAGACGGATTTAAAAAAACTACGGCATTTCAACAAGCCGGGTTTTCTCAATTATTTATATAAGAGGACCCAGTATTCAAACCAGGAACAAAACACGTGTCAGACTTGCGTTTACATGGCGATGTATTAGAATCTGAGGTAGACAAGCGAATCCGCAGGGCGGAAAGATGTTTCTGTCTGATGGATCAGGTTTTATGTGATTTAATCTCCGGACAGGAGGAATGCCATGAGAAGACCAGATGCAGGAGAGATTGCCGCCGCGCTTGAACAGGCGGCCCAGTCCCATCATGTATATGAAGAGAAATATCTGAATGGAAAGAGAGACCGTCTGTGGTCAGGATTTTACGCGGCATATGTGCTGGGAAGGTGCGGACACTTCACTGCGGCGGACGAATTATCACGTCTGCTTGAGGAGGTGCCGCAAAGTGAACGATGGGCAGAGGAAGCAGCCAGGATGATTTTCTCCAAAATCTTTGGTGGTGGAACTGCTGCTGAAAGGGACGGGGCCGACGATATACTGTTTATCTGCCCCCGCTGTTTTCTTGTTTCCGAGGATTCAGGTGTATGCCGTTCCTGCGGCTCTGAGGTCTATGAGTTTCATCCCGGAGATCCTGATGATCCGTGCAGGTGTCCGGTGAGGGATAAAAACGGCGAGATAATAACCGGAGCGCCATTGTGGTGGATCCGCTGTGTTATGCCGCAGATCCTGAAAGAGATCAACGGTGAAGGAAAAATGAGACAGTAAAAGATATCGATATAAATGAAACGGGAGATGAAAATGCAGACAGAAAAAGTAGTTATCATCGGTTCAGGACCGGCGGGACTCGCGGCGGCATTATATACCGGACGGGCGGGGTTGAAGCCGTTGGTTATCAGTGGTCTTCAGCTTGGAGGACAGATTTCCCTTACCTATGATGTGGATAATTATCTGGGATTTCCGGAAGGAACTACAGGTCCCGATCTCATTGAGTTGATGACGAAGCATGCAGCTAAATTCGATGCCGCTATTGTTTTTGAAGAGGTGACCGAAGTTTCTTTGTTGAAGGGTTCTCCTTTTCTTGTGAAGACTTCCGGAAATGAATACCATGCTGAAAGTATTGTGATCGCTACAGGGGCCTCTCCAAAAAGACTGAAGGTTCCCGGGGAAGAAAAGTACATCGGACACGGTATTTCCTTTTGCGCGACTTGTGACGGTTTTTTCTTCAGGGACAAGGAAGTCCTGGTTATCGGAGGAGGCGACAGCGCCATTGAAGAGAGTCTTTTTCTCACACGCTTCGCGAAGCGTATCAGGGTTGTGCACCGGAGAGATACGCTGAGAGCGGGAGAGCAGCTGAAAAAGGCGGCATATGAACACGAAAAAATAGACTTTGTATGGGACTCGGTGGTGGAGGAGATAGTCGGTGATGACAAGGTCACCGGTGCCAGGGTGAAAAATCTAAAGACCGGAGAGAAATCCATACTGGAGGCGGAGGGGGTTTTTATTTTTGTTGGTCATTATCCTAATTCCAGACTTTTCAAGGGGCAGCTTAAAATGAGTGATGAAGGGTATGTTATTACGGATGAAAAGATGATGACCAGCGTACCCGGGGTTTTTGCCGCCGGAGAAATTCAGGACAGGTTATATCGTCAGATCGCCACCTCGGTGGGACAAGGCAGCGGTGCCGGGATAATGACCGAACGATGGCTCAGGGAAAGGAAGTAAAGGTGTTGATATGCAAAGGGTAATTGAGTATTACACCCGTTGACAGTCAATCCTGATATTGGGATATGATTTTATTGATATCCTCGGCGAACTTTTTCATTTCCGTTGATACAACCTTGAAAGCGTCGCCCGCGCTGCCCAGTTTCGCGGCCTGTATGGAGCCGTTGAGAGCGAGGACCTTCATATTATCTGAAAGGTTGGTTATCTGGCTTACAAACTGCTTTCTGAGCTCGGTTTCACTTTTTTTCTGTTCAATCTTGTTTATCTCATCCTGGATGATAATTTCGGCCATCTTCTGCAGCGGCTTAACGATTTCAGGATCACCTCCGATCCCGATTACTCCGATTTTTTTGCCACCGTGGTAAACCGCGCCATTGTATCCCGGCAAAGCTCCTTTCATATCTGCTGCCATTTCCGGTGTAATGGCCAATTCATCAGAGTGCCCCTCCATGATCATCTTGCCGCCCTCATGGATGGTGCCGACACGCTCAGCTTGAGCGGAGGAGATGATGATTCCTCCTTCACCGATGAAGTTCACTTTGTTGCCGGTTATTCTGTGAAGAATATCAACGACCCGGTCGGTAATTGATTTATTGATAATTATATCATTATTGTGTACTGGGTTCATAAGAATGCATTCTCCTTCTGCGAGTATACTCTGATAGCAGGGTTTATACAATTTTTTTTTTAGCATCTCTAATGTATTTAATATATCAAGAATCATCCTGAAAGCTTTACAAGAACCGGCTGTATTTATACACTCCCTTCAAGAGTATGGATATATAAAGCAAAAATCTATTTTCTGGAGTAATCGTATGAGCGGTCATGAAAAAACAGGACAGTTCCCGGATGATTTTCTTTGGGGAGCTGCAACAGCGAGTTATCAGGTGGAAGGCGCGGTAAAAGAAGGAGGGAGAACTCCTTCGATCTGGGATACATTTTCACACACACCGGGCAAGATCGCGCATGGCCATACCGGTGACATGGCCTGTGATCAGTATCACAGATACGGGGAAGATGTGCAGCTGATGGCAGATCTCGGGCTCGGGGCTTATCGTTTTTCCTTATCATGGTCACGAATTATCCCGCATGGTATCGGCAGGGTGAACGAAGAAGGTGCCGCGTACTATAAAAATCTTATTTCTGCCCTTAGAGACAAAAACATCGAACCGGTTGTAACTCTATATCATTGGGACCTGCCGCAGGAATTGGAGGACGCGGGCGGCTGGCCGGAAAGGGCGACTGCCGACGCTTTCCAGAAGTATGCCGAGAGCTGCTTTGAATTGTTTCCCGATGTAAAGTACTGGATTACCCTGAACGAACCCTTGTGCAGCTCCGTCCTGGGATACCTGCAGGGAACACAGGCTCCTGGTATCCGTGACCGTCAAAAATCAATGTCAGCTATTCACCATCTTCTCCTCGCCCATGGAAAGGCGGTGAATTCCTATCGAAAACGCGGTCTGGGTGGTCAAATTGGTATCACTCTCAATATGCAGACTCCGCGGCCTGCTACCTCATCATCCCGGGACAGGGAAGCCGCGGACCGTGCCGCGGACCTGAGGACCAGAATGTTTCTGGATCCGGTCATGGGAAGAACTTATCCGCGGAGGTATCTGGATGCTTATCCCGGATACCCGCTTCCCGTTCAGTCCGGAGACATGGAAACCATAGCAGCGAAATTGGATTTCCTGGGAGTGAATTTCTACTGGGAAGACGCTGTGGTATGGGATCAGTCGAAACCTGAAAAATACCGCCTGACTCCGCAGTACCAGCCAACTACAGCCATGGGTTGGCCTGTCACTCCTGAAGGTCTGTATCGTCACCTCAAATGGATAGCACATGAAACGGACGGGTTGCCGCTCTATGTGACCGAAAACGGAGCGGCTTTTAACGATGTTCTCGGAACTGATGGCAATTCCTGCCATGATTCTGAAAGGATCGAATACCTGAAAAGCTATCTGGCCGCGTGCAGAAGGGCGATCGAAACCGGTGTTCCACTGAAGGGATATTTTCTCTGGAGCCTGATCGATAACTTCGAATGGAGTTATGGGTATGAAAAACGGTTCGGGATCGTGTACTGCGATTTTAAGAGCCAGCGCCGACTCCCGAAGGACAGCTTCTATTTTTACCGGGATGTGATAAGCGGGATGGAGCGCGTGTAAGTCCGGGAATTATTGTATATGTTCTCAAACACCTTCCCGCAGGGTAGAGGGCAGTTACCGGCTTTTCTTCTGAGCGTAGTAGCCGCTCAACAACTGCTCAGTTACACGGGCGGTGCGCAGGGCCGATTCGCCTGTACTTGGACATTTCCCCGTCCCGAGCAAATCATTCACAACTGTTTGTATGAGAGGCTGCTGTACATGCGGCGGATACGGGATATTGAAATCGGTGAGTTTTCCTGCGGACTGAAGGGTCACGGGACTTTCATTGAACGAGGCAAACCTTATGATACCTGTGGTGCCGATTATCTCAGTACTATCCTGGTCTTCACCTACGGTAAACGACCATGAACCGGTTCCCAAAATTCCGCTTTCAAATCTGAATGAGGCGCTTACTGTGTCCTCAGCGGGGTAGAGCCCGGCCAGGTTCGCGGCAAAACCGTGTGCTTCCGCGATCGGTCCGAAGAGAAAATCCAGAAAATCAAGAGTATGTGACCCCATATCCATAAGGTATCCTCCTCCGGAGATGGATGGGTCAATTCTCCAATGATATTCTTGAGAAAAATCCGGGGGTCGCGGAGCTGTATGGAGAGTTGTCTGAATATTTCTGACCGTGCCGATCGCTCCCGATTCCAATAATTGCTTTATTTTCAAAAAACGGGGGAGGGCCCTGCGGTAGTACGCGACGAAAAGCGGTACACTGTGAAGCCTGCAGGTTTCAATCATACGCAGGCATTCGCTTACATTCAGCGCCATCGGTTTTTCAACATAGACTGGTTTACCGGCTTTTGCCGCCTGGACGGTGTATTGAAGATGAAATGCAGGGGGAGTGGCGATATATACCGCGTCCACTTCTTTATCGTTGATAAGATCATCCGCCTCAGAATACCAGCGGGGCACGCCGTGCCGTTCAGCGTAATCCTTCGCCTTCGCACCGTCGCGGCGCATAACAGCAGTGAGCCCGGAATGCTCAGCCTTGATAAAACCCGGACCGCTCTTTTTTTCAGTTACATCGCCGCATCCGATTATTCCCCAGCGAATTTTGTCCATGGGGCATGGCCTCCTTGAGATTTCATATGTTAAATCATTAAACATAGTGAAGCAGTTTTCAAGCCTGCACCGGACTCAAGGTAAGTATATCCCGTGCCCACTTCAGCTGGACAAAGTATTCAGGATTACCGCCCTTATCAGGGTGGTACAGTTTACTTAATCTTCTATACCTGGAGGAAACGATGGCCCTGTCGGGAAGGTATGGAGAACTCTGAGCGGGAAGACTTTCAAGTATAAAACAAGCCAGGAGACGGTCGGTCAATACGGGGGTATGAGCGCGGTAGCGCTGCTCCAGGTATCCAAAAAAATGACGGAAGAATGAAATCCAT
>Ga0272442_10009754_pt1 | contig 11939 bp, 8 predicted proteins | sample SSMForm2O_FD_200262 | JGI IMG/M metagenome (GOLD analysis project Ga0272442, IMG submission 200262) | Marine sediment archaeal communities from Little Sippewissett salt marsh, Falmouth, MA, United States - SSM-Form-2O | ecosystem: Environmental > Aquatic > Marine > Wetlands > Sediment ... | reverse complement strand
TGCCTGCCAGTTACAAAAAAAGTCGACCTCGCCTCGTGTCTGCTCAGTATTTCGAGAACCCGGTCTGTGTACGGCGGGTTCGGACCATCATCAAAAGTCAGAGCGAAGAAACTGGAGTCTGTGGGCACGAAAAAAACGATATCCGGCACTATTTTCTGCACCGCACGCACCAGCGGATAAGGCTGGTAATAGGCCAGACCGCACCCGCCTGCTCCTACACCAGCCAGGCATATCACAATAAATCCGACACCTTTTTTCAACATCGGGTTCATCCCCGGCAATGACAGTAAAAACTTGCCTCTGACAGAGAAACCAGTCGTGGGCAGCCTGCATCCGGCAGCTAAATAAAGCTACATTACAGGGGCTGACCTGGCAATACGGCAAATTACAATCCCTCCAACGGCTGATAGAAAATATGAGTGTTATTTTCGTAACGGATCGATTCCCTGGTTGCTGAAAGATTGACGCTCATTTCTCTTCCTAGTATAATCCATATAACTTTTTCGGCTTGATAATATTTATTTCTCAATGACTGTCAGCTTTCCAGCAGGTTCAGGTTTCATACGATCGAAATAGACCTTATCGATTTCGTAAAAAACTGAGACAACCCACCTCGTTTCGAGGCTGGAAGGAGGTATGAAATGAGCCGGAGCGAAAAAGGCTCAAAGCTTGACCGCCGCAAGTTCATCTCACTGACTGCCGGCGGCCTGGCCACAGCGGTGATCACCCGGCCGGCTTCCTCGACCGCCCGGGTGGCCGGGGCCAACAGCCGGATCAGGATCGGCGTGATCGGCTGCGGCAACCGGGTAAACTCGTTGATCGAATCGATGGCCCCTTTTACCAAAGAGGAAAATTTCGAGTTCGCCGCAGTGTGCGATGTCTGGAAGGTGAACCTCGAGAGAACTATCCAGAATATCGGCAAACTCACAGGCAGCAGTGTTGAAATCTTTCCCCGATACGATGATCTGCTCAATTCCCCGGAGATAGACGCGGTGATGATCACCACCCCGGATCACGCACATACGCCTGTGTTGATCGCGGCCTGCCGGGCGGGCAAAGACGCTTTCTGCGAGAAACCGATGTCGATGAACATTGCCGAGGCGCGGGAGGCGGTGGATGTGGTGAAAGCCAGCGGGCGCATAGTGCAGATCGGCACCCAACGCCGCAGCGACGGCCTTTACATGGCAGCGGCCGAGTTCATCCGGTCGGGAAAACTGGGCAAGATCAGCGTGATCGACCTCAAGTGGAACGACGCCGGGCCGCGCTGGGAGCGGGGCTACGATAACGTGAAGCCTGATGAAGTGGACTGGGAGGGCTACCTGATGCACCTTCCGCCGCGGCCTTTCGATCCCCGCCGCTTCCGCTGCTGGCATCTCTACCGCGACTACTCGATCGGGGTTGTCGGCCTGCTGGGAGCGCACCACACGGACCAGGTTCACTGGTTCATGGACGACCCCTGGCCGGAAAGCGTTACTGCAACCGGCGCTACTTTGGTCTGGCCGGAACGCGAGCATTACGACACAATCCACTGCTCGTTCAAGTACCCCAAGGGTTTCATGGTTTTCTACGAAACGCGTTTCGGCAACAGCTCGATGCGGGCCGAGTCGGTTTTCTACGGCACGAACGGAACGATCGACAGCAAGAGCTGGACAATGACCGGTGAGGGCCGGGTGCTGCCAGAGCGCCTCGAACCGGGCAACCGGCAGTATCCCACATCCGCGTTCGCCATGCACGAGGGTGCCGGTGAAGGCGAGCTGATCAAGATCGAGCCCAGTCCCGAAGGCATCGATCACATGCGCAACTGGATACAGTGCGTGCGCGAGCGCAAAACGCCTAACGCCACTGTGGAACACGGCTACAGCCACTCCCTGGCTGCGATCATGGCTCACCGCGCCGCGGACTACGGCAAGCGAATGGTCTACGATCCCGCACGGCGCGAGATCAGGGAGGGTTGAGCCTGAGCCGGAATAATTATTAAAGTACCGATCCGTTCAGTCTGTTTTATATCAACCAGATTCCTCGGGGCTGTCCGCCCCCTAGGGAGACAAGCGTGAAAATATTAAATAATCTGTTACTGACAGCCGCCACTCTTGCAGCGATCGGTTTTTTCCCGGGCTGCTCCACCGAGGACATGATCAAGGTGACTTTCCCGGAAGAGATAGGCCTTCAGCAGTTCCCCGTAACCATGACCCTGCCGCCTGGTTTCAGCGACACTGTTAAGGCGTGGGAGGTCTTTCCACCCGACTGCCAGCGCGCGAAAAAATCCCACGCGCAGGTCTGGCTCGACAGCTCGGGCGTGGTGCGAGGCGAGCCTGTGCAGCGCAAGATCACATTCCTCTGGGAGTTGATGAAAGGCACGGGCGGGGAAACACGGTTTTTTGTCATTAAAAAAACCACCGAACCGGCAGCTCCGGCGTTCACGTTCACGGATGAAGATCGGATGCAACTGACCCTCTCGGAAGCCGGCAAGCCGGTGTTCAGCTATGTCTACGGCATGAACCTGAAAGAGGGCGTGCCTGAAGACCGCCGCCGCTCCAGCTACTTCCATCCGGTCTACGGGCTTAACGGCGAGGTTCTGAGTGATGATTTCCCGCAGGACCATTACCACCACCGCGGGATTTTCTGGACCTGGCCGCAGGTTATTATCGGCGGCGAGACATACAGCCTGTGGGACATCAGGGGAATCCACCAGCGGTTCGAAAGCTGGCTCTGCCGCCAGAACGGGCCGATTTTCGCCAGGCTCGGGGTACAGAACGGCTGGTATGTGGAGGGCCGAAGAGTGGTGGACGAGAAAGTCTGGGTCAAAGCTTACCGGGCCAGTGAAATGGGCCGTATTCTTGATTTCGAGCTTTGCTGGGAGGCAGTGGATGAGCCGGTAACCCTGCTCGGGTCACCCGATATCAAGGGCTACGGCGGTTTCAGTTTCCGCTTCGCCCCGTTCGAGAATCCCGTGCTCACTACATCGGGCGGCGTGCAGGCCGAGGACAGCAACCGGATTCCGTTCCCCTGGGCGGACTTTTCCGCAAATTTCGAGCAACGTGAACTGAAAAGCGGCGCGGCCCTGTTTGACCACCCCCAGAATATCGACCACCCCAACGGCTGGTGCCTGCGCCACTACGGGTTTGTCGGGATCGCCTGGCCGGGGATCGAGCCGTTCGTCCTTCAGCCCGGCAACCCGATAACGGCCCGCTACCGGGTGCTGATCCACCGTGACGATGCAGCGGAAGCCGACGTGGCCAGGGCGTACACGGCGTACAAAGAACCGCCGCAAGCTGTGTTACTGGTTGAATAATTTGATGCCCACAAGAAAAGGATAGGTGCGCAGATGAAGGGTCTTAAAAAGAAAAGCGCGGTTGCCGGGGCTGTTGTATTCATCACTTTTTTCACATCTGTGCTGTTGCTCCTAACGCCCTTTCCGCTTGCAGCCGGGGATGGGCCGGCCTACCGGGTCAAGGCCGAATTCGACGTAAAAGTGCCGATGCGCGACGGTGTTCTTCTCTCCACGGATGTATACCGGCCGGACACCACGGGCAGGTTTCCGGTGCTGCTGATGCGCACGCCCTACAACAATTTCGATCCCGCTACCGGCTACTGGTTCGCCGAGCGCGGCTACGCCGTGGTGCTTCAGGACGTGCGCGGTAAGTGCGACAGCGACGGCGAATTCTACCCCCTCGCGAACGAGGCCGCCGACGGCTACGACACCCAGACCTGGTGCGGCACCCGCCAGTGGTCCAACGGCAAGGTCGGCACGTTCGGGGGAAGCTATGTGGGAGCCACCCAGTGGCTGGCTGCCACCCTGACCAATCCGCACCTGATCTGCATGTTCCCCACAGTGGCTGCCAGCGATTACTACCGGCACTGGATCTACAACGGCGGGGCATTCGCCCTGAGTTTCAACACGATGTGGGGAGCGCTGAGCGTTTCGGCGCGGGTGGGCCAGGACATGGACGCCCAGCCGCTGGACTGGGACGGCCTGTTTCGCAGCCTGCCCGTGGGAGATATCCCCTCTCTGATCGGGCGCGATGTGCCCTGGTATGCTGACTGGCTGCAACACCCGCTGTTCGACGACTACTGGAAAAAGCTGCGCGTGGCCGCGCGCTACGGGCAGATCAAGGCCCCGGCTTTCAATCTCGGCGGATGGTATGACGTTTTTGTAGAGGGCACGCTGGAGAATTTTACCGGGATGCGCTTTCGGGGCGGCTCACAGGAGGCGCGCACCGGACAGCGCCTGCTGATCGGGCCCTGGTTCCATACATCCTCGGCCCGCACAGAGCTGGGGCAGATCGAGTTCGGAGCGCAGGCTGCTGTGGACGGCCGCGCTCTTCAACTGCGGTGGTTCGACTACTGGCTCAAGGGAATATCAAACGGTGTGCAAAGCGATCCCCCGGTGAGGCTTTTTATCATGGGAGAGAACCGCTACCGCGATTTCGACTCCTGGCCGCCGAAAGGAATACAGCAGCAGGAATACTACTTCCATTCCCGCCGGGGAGCGAACAGCCTGTCCGGGGACGGCACGCTGGACACGTCCGCCCCCCGCGGCGATGAACGGGCGGACAGCTACACTTACGACCCGTCTAACCCGGTGCCCACCCTGGGAGGCAACGACTGCTGCCGGGAAACCATAGTGACCCAGGGCCCCTACGACCAGCGCCCGGTGGAGCGCAGGGATGACGTTCTTCTCTACACCAGCGCGCCTGTGGATAAGCCCCTGACTGTAGTCGGGCCGCTGGCGGTGAAACTCTGGGCTTCCTCCAGCGCGTCCAATACGGATTTCACCGCCAAGCTGGTGGATGTTTACCCGGACGGGCGGGCGATCAATATCAGCTCGGGTATCCTCCGCGCGCCTTTGCGCAACGGGTTCGAAACCTGGGAAGAGCTGACTCCGGGCAAGCCGTACGAGCTTACTATCAAGCTCAGGCCCACGGCTAACATCTTTCTGCCCGGCCACCGTATCCGCGTGGAGATATCCAGCAGCAATTTCCCGCGCTACGACCGTAACCTCAACACTCCGGGCGCGAATATCGCTGAAAAAACGGATTACAAGGCAGCCGGGCAGCAGGTGTTCCACGACCGGCAGCGGCCCTCGCGTATCCTTCTGCCTGTTCTGAAATAGCCTTCCGAATAAAAAGGGGGGCGGCCAGTGGCGGCTGGTTGAAAATAAAAGCCTCTATGGTATCCTGAGCAGACGAAAAACTGTTACGGAAAAAGTTTGGGCATTGACCCATTAATTTAATAAAGGTGATTAATAACTTGCTTTTCATTATGAACAAAATTAATTTAAGGATGATATCGAGGTCTATTTCTGGAGAACAGGATGTTAGACCCTCTGACAGGTATCATCGGAGCATTAACCATCTTATTGATTGTTCTGCTGGTTCGGAATAGAACCGGGCCAAAGGAATCCATTTATCCCCTCCAGCCAGAATTTCCACCACCAGAATCAACTCAACAGATCATAGAGACTAAATCCAGGGGCGTGGCGACACTGCTTGCGCTGTTATTGGGCGGGATCGGGGCGCATAAGTTTTACCCGGGCACTCATTCCCTCGGTTCGGGGCCTGATCGAGGGGATATATTACCTGTGCCTTACCGACCAACAATTTGCCGAAAAATACGCCCTGAGATATCCCGTGCGAGCTTAATTAATCGACCCTGTTAGGTATTAATCGCGAGAGAAAAGTGTTTTTTATCAATAAAAAGCTGGAGGAGATTACTGCTGAGGATGAATCCATGAGGTAGGATCAGAATTAGATGGCCTTGCGCCTGTGGAAAAAAACAGACCGTGCCATTAAAACACCTACCTGGGCACTGGAAAAATTCTGCCACCAGGTGGTGGGCTTATATTAGGGCGGGGAACTAAAGGATATTAGGGGAATCCTGAAAGACTTTATGGAGGACAATAAAAAACGAAAATGACAATTGCTATCTTATTATGTTAACTTTTTAAGTCTATACAATATTTAAAGGCAATTAAGATGGAAATTGAAGATTTTTTGGATAGAAAAATAGAAGAATGGATTCATAGAGAATCAAAAAAACTCGCAAGTAACATTGAATTATACAGTTCAGGTCTAAAAGCTAAATTGCGACAATCTGAATTTGCTTTAAAAAAAATCAAAGAACTCATTGAGCAAGATTATAGTGGGTCCACTTCAACACAAGATAACCGTTTTCCACACGACGAGAAAATCCATTTCTTTGTTGATACATTCTTTGCTTTTTTAAATTCTACATTTGATATTTGCGCACAAATAATCAATCAAAAATACAAATTAGGCAAAGACGAGAAAGATGTTAATTTTAAAAATATTATACAAATTCTTAAAACTGAAAGCCCCCAACCTCCTTTATATCATATAGTTAAAAAAACCCCCAAGAAGATATTTTTTATAAATCTTAATAAATATAGGCATTGCTCTTTACATAGACGGCAGATTTACATAGAAACGGAATCTCATAGTACTAAGGGAACGAAAGGTTATAATGTTACATTTTCAACATTTAGTAATTTTATTCAAAGAGTACTTTGTGATGATCCATTTTCTATTAATCCTAAAATAAAGCAAAAAAGAATCGTAAATGAATACTGTATGGACATTTTTAATAAAGCCATAAATGAAATTAAAAATATTGCCTACAATATCTAAAGGAGCTTCTTATGCCAGCAAAGAACAAAAATGTCGAAAGTGTTCAAAAAGAAGAGTCTTTAAGAGAAATGACAGTTCTTAGTCAACCTGATATTTTTAAAGGTGTTTATACTAATCTTGCGTATATACATCACACAGAAAACGAATTCTTAATCGATTTTTTTCTCAAATTTGCTGGACAGACTCAACTAGTTTCTCGGGTTATTATGAGTCCAGCTCATATGGCTGCATTCAAAAAAGCTTTAGTCGAGAATATAAATAATTTCGAATCTAAATATCGGAAAAAAATGGTTTCTAAGAGTAAGAAAGCTAAAGTTCCACCCCCTCCACCGCCCGAACAAAGACAGGCAGAACGCAAGACGTTACGCGAGTATGCAAAACGCCATAAAGAAAAATGATGTTTTAAAATAAATTTTCTCAAAAACACAGCCTCTTGAGTTTGCGAATCGGCCACTGTGGCCGGTGAGAATAATTATCAGAGTGGCTGTTTAAACCCCATGCGACTTCGCGTTGCATGGGGTTTTTTCATTTTACAAAGAATCACTGCCCGCCCCTGCCGTTTCATTCAGCCTGTCAGACTCAGGCGCTGAAAAGTTTGTACATGCAGCGCTGCGGGATGTGGTGGACCGGTATCCGGGGATATTTTTCCGCAAGGTGCTCCGCCAGCATTTTCATTCCGTATTCCTCGCTCACCGGGTGGTTCACAATCGCCACGGGGAAACCCGAGTCGATTGCGTAAGCGCCGTCTCTCCAGTAGGTGAAACCGTCATCGGAGCAGATAGCCATGTCCGCGTGAAGTTCCTCGATAAATCGGAACATGGGCGTAATTGCGCCCGTACCCAGGACGACCCTTTTTACTGGCTTGTCCTCGGGCCCGATGAACTGCACTCCCGGCTGGGCCAGCCCCGCCACTCTCGAGGCTATCTTAGCGGCAATCGCGCCTGCCTGCTGCCCTTTGCCGTCATATACATAATAATACCCGCCGCCTTCTACCGGCTCACCCAGGTCAAGGAACTTGCCCCAGGCGGTCGGTATGCCGATCTCCGGATACTGGTCCCAGACATCGTGGCAGCGGATGATGGTCATGCCGGATGCGGCGATAAACTCCCTCTTTTTGCGGGCCGGCTCGAAGCGGAAGATTTTTTCATCGTTATCCCGGTGGTTGTAGTAAGTCGGCTCGTGGGTGACAAACAGGTTGCAGCTGAGCTCCAGCGCTTTTTCGACAGCCCCGGTGTAGGACATCCAGGCCACCGCGATGCCTTTGACCTGGTCCTCCGCAGCCCCGGCTTTGAAAGTGTCCACTGTCTCGCTCAGGTCAACCCATCCGCTGCCCAGTGAATTGAGGTATTTATTGACCTCTCCCGCCGTAAGCGCCTTCTTTGTCTCGGAACATGAAACCACGGCCGGAGCGGACGCCAGGACCGCGGCCACAACGGGCATGCTGGAAATAAAGCTGCGGCGGCCGATACCTTTCTCGAGGCCTGAATCTTTCATCTCGTCCTCCTGTTTCAATACTATAGCACGGGGGATTTCTGCCATCCGGCATAAATATAAACCGCCTCCTTCAGGGAGCAAAGTGAATTTGAGAGCTGCGCAAAATCCGTGTTTGCAAATTAAAGCAATCGAACTTCCCATTTGATCTTTGGAGTCAGGCGAGTTATTTTCTGTAGAAATCGGAAACAGAAAAGACCGATCGGCATTTATGGCATCTCTGATATTTTGAAACAGACTTTTTACACCCACCACCTCGAACCAGGGGGCTTCATGAGAGCCGCGAAAAGTGCCAGAGAACTTCCCCTCGTTTTCCTCGCCTTCATTCTTGTATTTATCCTCCAGACCGGCAGCTCCGCCCTGGCCCAGGAAGAAAATCTGGACGTGTTCAGCAGGTGGGTCCAGTGGAGCGACGGCAGCCACATGCTGATACACCATCTTAACCGCCAGGCCTTTGACTGCCTCGACCAGAGGGACAAAGAGGTGGCTATCCTGAGCACGAAGACAAACTGGAAGCAAAGACAGGAGAAAGTAAAAGAGATTTTAAACCAGATCCTCGGGCCGTTCCCGCAAAAAACGCCGCTTAACCCGAAAGTTACCGGGATCGTGAAAAAGGACGGCTATCGGATCGAAAAGATAGTCTTCGAGTCCCTGCCGAAATTCTACGTTACCGGCTGCCTTTTCATTCCCGATGGAATTACCGGGAAAAGGCCGGCAATCCTGAACGTGATCGGACATACCGGTATCGCTTTCAGGGGTAAGGGCTACCAGACCCTGATCCACAATCTGGTGAAAAAGGGTTTTATCGTCTTTGCCATCGACCCGATAGGTCAGGGCGAAAGACTTCAGTACTACGACCCGGAAAAGAAAAAGTCGGTGGTCGGCGGGGCTACCTCCGAGCATTCCTACGTGGGCCGCCAGTGTTTCATTTCAGGCTCGTCTCTGGCAAAGTATTTCACCTGGGACGGAATCAGAGCCGTGGATTACCTTCTGACCCGTAAGGAAATCGACCCCGAACGGATCGGAATCACCGGTATCTCCGGCGGCGGGACCCAGACCTCGTATATCTGGGCCATGGACGACAGGCTGGCCGCCGCTGCGCCCACCTGCTATATCACCGGGTTCAGGAGGCTGCTTGAATCAATCGGCCCCCAGGATGCGGAGCAGAACCTCTACCACGGTGTGGCCAGCGGGATAACTCATGCCGATTACCTCGAGGTCCAGGCCCCCAAGCCTGCGCTGATAGTCAGCACGACCCGCGATTTTTTCAGCATCCAGGGTGCGATGGAAACTTTCGATGAGGTGAAGCGGGCTTACCGGGCTTTCGGAAAAGAGGAAAATATAAGCATGGCAGTGGACGATTACGTGCACGGCTACACGGCCAAAACCAGAGAGGCGATCTATTCCTTTTTCCAGGAAACGCTCGGGCTGCCCGGAAACCCGGCGGACGTGGAGGTCGAGATACTTGAGCCCGAAGAGCTGCATGCGACAGAAACCGGGCAGCTTTCCACCTCCCTGGGCGGGGAGACCGCATTCAGCCTGAACAGGAAAGAAACCCAGGCCCTGCTTCAAAATATCGAAGCCTCGCGGAAAGATCCACAGCGGCATCTGGAGCTTGTCCTGCACAAAGCGAGAGAGCTTTCCGGCTATGAAGCTCCGCAGGGGACCGGTGCGATTGTCCGCCGGGGAAGGTATCAGCGGGATGGCTATACTGTATCGATGTATGCGCTGGAAACCGAAAACAAATACGTGATTCCCCTGCTCGTATTCGCTCCTGAGGGTGAAGGAAATCATCAGGTTGTGATATACCTGCACCCCGAGGGCAAATCCACCGATGCGGCTCCCGGTGGAAAAATCGAGCAGCTTGTCAAACGGGGATTCACCGTTGTCGCAGCGGATGTAATCGGCACGGGCGAAACCGGCAACGGCTCCGGCTCTGCCGCTTTTGCCGCAATGCTTGTCGGCAGGAGCATACCGGGAGTCCAGGCCGGGGATATCGTGAGAGTGGCGAAATTCGCCCGCTGGCTGGGCAGCAGCCGGATCAGTGCCCTCGCTTTCGGCGAACTGTGCCCGGCTCTGCTGCACGCCGCGGCTTTCGACAACTCGATCGAGAAAATAACCCTGGTGGACTTTCCCGTTTCATACCGCTCGATCGTGATGAACAGGTTCTACGAGTGGAATTTTTCCTGCGCGGTGAGCGGAGCATTGACCGCCTATGACCTTCCGGACCTGGCCGCCAGTATGGCCCCGCGCAAACTTCTGCTGGTCGAGCCGAAAGACCAGTTGAAAGAAACCGCTTCCGGGGAGCTGGTCAGTGGCGAATTCGAGTTTCCGCGCCTGGTTTACAAGAATAAAAATGCAGGTCAATACATGAAAATCATTCCGGTCAAGCCTGAAAACTGCATGGAACAAATCGCCGGCTGGCTCGAATAGGCCGGGAGGAAAACATCCGCGCCAGATCATGCGCCGGGGTGGATTCTTCCCGGAACCTGGCGACAGTGCCGCCTGATCCGGTGCATTCTACTTGACCGTCATGCTATAAAAGTGGTAAACTTGATTCCCCGCACGACTTTTAACAACCGGTGAACTTATGATTTTTCAAAGTAAAAAATCCAGGCTGTTCAATGCAATAGCTGAGGGGCAGGTCAGCAAGGTCAAGGCCCTCCTCAGTAAGGGCATGGATCTGAACCAGCGGGACGATTCAGGCAAAACACCCCTGATCGCCGCTGCCGGAGAGGGGCATGCCGGGATCGTGAAAGCCCTGCTCGGCGCAGGTGCAAAAGTGAACCCCGGCTCAAAGTCCGGGGAAACCGCTCTGATGGCCGCCTCGAGAAAAGGCAACGCACCAGTGATCGAACTTCTGCTGGACGCGGGTGCGGATGCGAATAAGAAAGACTCCGACGGCAACTCGCCGCTCACCCTGGCCGTTATCTGGGCCACGAGAATGGCCTCCGTGGGTATTTCCGACACCTGGCAGAAGGTCGAGCTGTTGCTCGATGCCGGGGCTGCTGTCAACGCGACTGACAAAAAGGGCAGGACAGCCTTGATGGCAGCGGTTCGCAGCGGCGGCGGCACTCTTGAAGAGTCTAAACGGCTGCCGGTGCTCAAGGCTCTGCTGGATAACGGAGCGGAGGTTAACGCTCAAAGCCACCAGGGCCGCACCGCGCTGATGAGCGCGGCTTTCCGGGGACTGAAAGAAACTTTCAAGTTTCTGATGGAAGCCGGCGCGGATTTCAACCTGAAAGATAAATCGGGCCGCACAGCGCTGATGTACGCCACCCAGGGTTGTTTCTGGTCTTACAGGCACTCCGGCTATATTTCAGTCATTCAATACATCCTGGATGCCGGGGCGGATTTCTCGGTTAAAGACAGCCAGGGACGCACCGCGCTGAAAATCGCCCAGCTCAATCACCGCAAGGATATTATCAATGTGCTCAAAAAAGCCGGCGCCTGGGAATAAAACGCTAAATCTCACCCGCACCATGAGTGAATCACCCTGGATTAAATTTCCTGAATACTCTTGCCTGTTAAAGAAAGACTCAGCAGTGCCCGTTTAAAATAAAAGGCATTTAGTACAAGTGACCCACATCCGGCGACATAGACGTTCAATCCGCTTGAAGGATTACGATTATGCCTCTCCGGGAGCGTATTTTGTGACTGTCTGCACTTATAATCGGGAATGTTTGTTCGGAAAAATTGTGGATGGTGAGATGATTTTTAATGAAAGCGGCCTGATTGCGGTGGGAGAATGGAAAAGATCCTCGACTGTCAGGGAAGAGATCGAGATTGATTCATTTGTGG
>Ga0272442_10009753_pt1 | contig 11940 bp, 9 predicted proteins | sample SSMForm2O_FD_200262 | JGI IMG/M metagenome (GOLD analysis project Ga0272442, IMG submission 200262) | Marine sediment archaeal communities from Little Sippewissett salt marsh, Falmouth, MA, United States - SSM-Form-2O | ecosystem: Environmental > Aquatic > Marine > Wetlands > Sediment ... | reverse complement strand
GGATAGAGCAAGATGCATTGATAGTTGTACCATAAGTTTGAGAGGATGTTTTGTCAAAGGTTAAGTTAGTTTGACCTGCAGCTTTACTAACAGTATAAGTTGCATTTACAGAATCATTTTGATTTCCTAAGGTATCGTTAGCAAACCAGTAATAAGTATAAGTTCCAGCTGCCAAGTCAACTACAGTTGAGTTGTAGATATCTCCTTCAGCATAGGTTGAATAATTGGCTCCGTCGAATTCAAATAAGACAGTATAAATTGCAGTTGAATCTAACACTGTAGCATTAAATCTATAATATGCTCCTAAAGAATAAGTTGCAGGGTCAGCTGGATCTTCAATTAAATCTGTGATATTTGGAGGAACTATGTCAGGGATGTAGGTAACATTAACCCACCATGTTTCAGAACACCTTGTATAGTTTCCTGTAGCTTCATAAACAGCTGTAATGTTATAGAGAGCTGTGTGATTGAAATCAGTAAGATTAGCTAATGGTGAAGTTGCATTTGCAACTAAAGTTCCATTGTTAAATAAAGTTATATTTGCACCTGTATCTCCAGCTATCATTGTAGCATTCAACCAAATATTTGTATTGTTAAGAATAGTTATATTTGACCTTGAGTTATTTAGATAAGTGTAAACACTACATGCAGCTTTATCTATTGTAAAATCTGAAGTGTTCTCTGCAGCTGTATAATTCTGAGTAGCTGTCATATTACAATAATAAGTATAGGTACCTGCAGCTAAGGTTACATCTTCTCCGTTCTCTGTAGCTGTAACATCGACACCGTCTCTGTAAAGGACAACTTCACCTTCACCTTCAAGGATAGAGCAAGATGCATTGATAGTTGTACCATAAGTTTGAGAGGATGTTTTGTCAAAGGTTAAGTTAGTTTGACCTGCAGCTTTACTAACAGTATAAGTTGCATTTACAGAATCATTTTGATTTCCTAAGGTATCGTTAGCAAACCAGTAATAAGTATAAGTTCCAGCTGCCAAGTCAACTACAGTTGAGTTGTAGATATCTCCTTCAGCATAGGTTGAATAATTGGCTCCGTCGAATTCAAATAAGACAGTATAAATTGCAGTTGAATCTAACACTGTAGCATTAAATCTATAATATGCTCCTAAAGAATAAGTTGCAGGGTCAGCTGGATCTTCAATTAAATCTGTGATATTTGGACTTGTTGTATCCGCTGTAACATTCACAGTGTAACTTCTAGCACCAGAACAGTTAAAATTATTACTTGTACCATTCCCCCAAGAGCACCAAACATAACTATACGTTCCTGCAGTTAAAGATGCAGTTGCATTAAATAAAGTAGCAGTTATATTTGATGAAGTATAATTTGTATTATTTATTTCAAGTAATACAGTTCCATTTGTTGAAATAACTGTCACATTAAAATGTCCAGTTCCACTATCAACTAAACTTGCATTGTCATCCCAGTAATTTGAGAAGATTGGGTACTCTGTGTCCCCTGCACTTACTGTAACATTTAAAAAAGGAGCATTGGCTTCTCCAGATACAGAAAAAAGAGCGTAAAAATTATCGTTGGAAGCGATTGCTGTATCTGTTGCGTCGTGTCCTTCTCTTGCTCCTAATTTTGTATATCCCTCAACATTTACCCAACTTAATGCATTTGAGTTAAAAACCCATTCTATATATTGGTTGTCTGCAGTTGTTGTTAAATCCATTCTATACTCGCTGTCATGTGCTTCTGTTGGATTATCTACTGCATCCCCAATTACATTAAAATCCTCAACTGCAAGCTCATTATCACTTGCTACATCAAATGCTGAGACTATACAAACAAAATCTTTTCCATCATGATGGTCGGATGCAGCAGTTGTAACATACATAAATAAAGATGCTGCTGTCACTGTTGAACCAGCACCAATTCCCGAAGTATCTATAGGGATGTAAGCCCTATAAATATTTGTTAAAGTTTGATAATTCATCTCAGAATTTGGAAATATATATCCTGAATGTACTCCACTTGCCGTAGTTGCATCATGTGCTGTGTTCCAATTTGCCCCATCACCTAAATAAGCTATTCCATCTCCACTTGCTACATCATAATTAGTTGAATGGTCTGTATATAATGGATAAACTGCCTTTTCTAAAATATCAGATGTTATTGTTTTTCTTAAATAAATTTTATCGTCTTTTACATAAAGTTCAATATCAACTGGTTTTACTAATGTTTTATTATCCCATATATATGCATTTCTAAAATAACTTTCCTTCCCCTCTTCACCAATCTTTAAAGTTTTGTCCTTAAAATCTAATGTAGATTCTTTATCCCAAATATTTCCATTACTATCTTTTACCTTATCTTTTTTATTTGATAATTGGTCTGTTTCAGTTGGAAGAATTAATTCAAAATCAAAGGTTAAGTCGGTTTTTGTATCATTTAGTTTATTATTTATTATAATAACTTTTTTCAAACCGCTCAATTCGGCATAAACTTTTAAGTCAATTCCATTTCCAAAAGCATCTTTATATAAAACACTTTTTTTATCTGTGCTTAAAACCCCTTTAATATGTTCTGATTGTGGAATAGCTTTTATTGTGTGTTCTGCACCTTCATAATTATTATAAAATTCAAATAAACCATCTGCATATTCTGGAATTTTAGGAAAGTAAGAAGCTTTATACATTTCCCAGTATTTCTCTTTATCATTCCAAGAAAGAGTTGTATCTATATCTTGAAAATTATATTGTTCATCCTTATAATGAATCTGTGCTAAGTGTATATTATAATTTTTCTGTCCGTCTTCCAATTCAAATACTTTTTGGTTATAAGTTCTATTAGATAATATTTCCCCTGTAATTGGATTCGTTTCAGAACTAGCAACAACCTCACCACCAAACCAACTCTCCCAAATATCAGTGACAGAATTCCAGATCCATCCGGTAAGAGAAAAAGTTTGATCATCTTCTGCGCTTACTGAAGGAATTAATGCTACAGAAAATGTTAATGTTAGTACTAAGAATATAGAAATGAGTAATATGCTATTAGAAAATACATTGCTTTTCTTATTCATTTTGACCTCCCTTAAAAATAGGCCATCCACCAACAAATTCAAAAAATAAAACTGAATTTGTACTGGAAATTAATCCAGTACAAACTAAAAAAAATAAATTCAATACTTTAAATTGTATTTTAAAGGACACTTATTCCTCCTTATACAACACCTGCGTCTCTCAAAGAACCGTAAGTAACTGCAATACCAATTCCAAGGATTCCTAATGCAAAGAAACCTGGAACTAACTTCAATACAGTTGCTCCCCAACTAGTGTTCAATGTAAGATTGCTTGTTGCAGCTGTTGCTCCGTATACTTCATCGGATATTGGACCAATTAAGCTTACACCTAAAAGAATCGCTACAAAACCACCTATTAATCTACTTATCATTTTATATTATGATCTTAAACAACACCAGCATCTCTAAGAGCACCGTATGTTACTGAAATTCCAATTCCAAGGATTCCTAATGCAAAGAAACCTGGAACTAATTTCAATACAGTTGCTCCCCAACTAGTGGTCAATGTAAGATTACCTGTTGAACTAGCAGCAGTATTAACTTGTTCGGATATTGGACCAATTAAGCTTACACCTAAAAGAATCGCTACAAAACCACCGATTAATCTACTTATCATTTTAACTTATAATCTTAAACAACCCCAGCATCTCTAAGAGAACCGTATGTAACTGCAATTCCAATTCCAAGTATTCCTAATGCAAAGAAACCTGGAACTAACTTCAAAACAGTTGCTCCCCAAGTGGATGCGTTGTATAACGCTGTAGCATTTGTGTTAGCTACTTTGTCAATTTCATCAGCTACTGGTCCAATAAGGGACACACCGATAAGAATTGAGACAAAACCACCAATTAATCTGGATATCATCGTTTAATTTATTTGTCTACCTCTTAGATATAGTAATATAAGTTCATTTATAAATGTTCTCTTAACCACCAAAATAAGGCTTTAGTAAAAAAATATATAAAAGATTAAAATTCAAAAAAGAATTACTAAGCAGTAACAACGAAAGGTTTATAAACTACAGAGAATAAATTAGATTAACCTTTACTTGATGAGGGTTGGTCCTTGCGGATCTGGTCCAAAGCCCAGCACGGCGCAAGGACTTCATTTTTTTCTCGCTACTACAAACAACGTAACGAAACCCTCGTCGGATTTATATTCTTCTTCACGGTGTTTGTCCCACCATTTTTTAAAAGGAACTTCCATATTTAAGAACCACTTGAACGGATAAAATAAAAACATTGAAATAAGTTCAAACCATCCTCCACAAACGTTGATGCTTTCAATTTCAAATCCCTCGTCGACTAAAGGTTCGATCAAACTCTCAACAGTATAATGCCTATGATTTTTTCCAGTACTCTTTGGAAGATACCAAGCAGGATCAAAGTATTTTGTAAAGTTATCAAGAGGAGTTGAAATCACAAATCGTCCTCCAGGTTTCAGAGAACGGTGAACCTTAGCAGCTATTAATCTTTCCTTATTTTCAGGAAGATGTTCGATGACGTCGAACATAGTAACAACATCACAAGATCCCTCTGGTAGTTCATGTTTAATTATATCTGCCTTAACAAAATTAATCTTACTTGATTTTAGCTCAAGCTCAGCAGTTAAGATATCTATAGGATTTGGATCTATGCCTACTATTTCCTTAGCTTTTTCACCAACGAGAGATTCAAATATACCTATCCCACATCCAATATTAATTATCTTTTTATCAGCATAATCTATAGCTTTAGCACAAGCAAGATGACGCCCAGATAATCTTTGAGTAATTGTATTTCTATACTTTACCAATCGTCTATCTCCCTAAGTTTATTTACTCTTTGAGAAATAGGAGGGTGTGTGTAATCAATAAAAACTTTTAATTTACTTGGAGTTGGATTAGTAAGATTATCAACTTCCAATTTACTAAGAGCAGAAGCCATTGCCTTTGATGAAGAAGTTTTAGCAGAGAAAGCATCAGCAGACAATTCAAATCTTCGAGACATAATGTTACTAACAACTGAGAAGACAAAAGCAATTGGAGTATAAAGGATAGACATTATAAAAAGACTAACATGAACAGAAAATGTCTCAACCCCTAAGGCTAAGAAAAATCCATTAGATGTAAGAAATAAAGATAGAAAATAAAACATAATAAAGCTTTCAAAAAGATAAAATGAAAGCTTTTTAAAAATATGATTCTTTTTATTGTGGCCAACCTCGTGGGCGACAATGGCAACTATCTCTTCGATAGAATGATTTTTTATTAATGTATCACTTAAGATTATTCTCTTATTAAAAAATAAACCTACAAGAGAAGCGCTTGACTTTGTAGATCTCTTTGAACTATCAACTACTTTTATGTTATCTATATTTATGTTAAGGTTTTGAGATTTAAGATAATTACTTATTGCAGATTTTAACTCTCCATCAGGTAGTATCTTAAATTTATTGAACATAGGCATCACAAATCTTGGGAATATAATGATAGCAAAAATCTGTAATAAACTAACAAGGATCCAACAGTAAATCCAAATCCCTGGTCCAAATTTATTGAACAATATAAAGAGTGGTAAAAGTCCTACGCCTCCAACCAAGATCCAAAGGAAGATTGTTTTTAAGGTGTCTTTAAAAAACAGTCCTGGAGTTGATTTGTTAAAGCCATATTTCTTCTCGAGGTAGAATGTTCTATAAATTGAGAAAGGTAAATCTAAAATGAATATTGCTCCACCCAAGATCCCAAAGAATAATAAACCCAATAGGGATTCATTTTGGATGAGATTTCTTAAAAACATATCTACAAAATTAAGTAACCCTGAGAAAATTATTGTTAAGAGTACCAAGGTTCCTATAATGTTACTTAAGATACTTAACTTTATATTTGACTTTAAGTATTGTTTAGCCTTTGCTTGTTTTTGATCTTTAATTGGAGACTTATGGTAAAAGTCTAAGAGAGATAAAACTATCGAGAAAGTTGCGTTGCCTATGATCAAGACGAGGATTAAGAGGATGTAGATGTTAACTCCCATATGGATTAACCTCCGGAGTTTTATTTCTTGTTATGAATCTAATGCCAACTCTAAGTCGCAGGTATAACATACCAAGCGTAAGAATTGGATGGGCTAGGAGCCTCTTCCACTTTCCCTTCTCAATGAAGACCCCACATAGGCGGTAGTAGAATCCAAACTGCTTCTTTAGATCGGGATCTCCACGACCCCACTTAGCGATGTATTTGTCAAAGCTCTTAGAGTAATAAGATTTCTTATCTAAGTATTTTTTTAAGTTGAACTCTGCTTCATTGTGATTTATATGACTATTAGTTACAAGGTGTATTTTCTTACCAGCTTGTTTTAGCCGCTTGTCTATATCCCAATCTTCTGGGCCTGCCATCTTTTCATCAAACCCATCTACCTCTTTAAAAGACTTTTTTAAAAAGAATCTTGTACCGTCAATTAAAGTTCCATCGTAGAATCCCCTCTCAAATCTACGCACCTGTGAAAAAAATGATTGTCCAAGAACAACCTCTGGAATATAAAGTGCATCTGAATTTGTTTGTTGTATTTGTTTTACACACTCCTCAATGAGATTTGTCTCAAGTAACATATCAGCGTCGACAAACATTACGTACTTGCCGGTGGACTTATTTATCATCCCATAGTTTCTTTGTTGAGAACGTTCATTTCCAAAATTGTAAACTTTCTCTGTATGCTGTTCTGCAAGATATCTTGTTTCATCAATGCTGCAATTATCAACAACAATTATTTCTATATTTTTATATGTTTGATCTTCAATTGCCTGGAGGCAGGTGACTATATTCGCTGCTTCATTCTTAGTGGTAATAACAATACTAACTTTTGGTAAGCCAATAATCATCTAAAATCCTTAAGGTGCTTTTTAGTTATTGACTTCGCTCCACGGAAAATGTAAACTACATCCTCCCAACATCTTATATTTAATATCTGACGTAAAATAAACTTAGGAGAAAAAGCAAGGCGATATAATTGAGATACATAGTCTTTTATCTCTTCTTCGCTTAAAGGAGACTTCATTATTTGATTACGCATATCAAATTTGCACCAATCCCCAGGAGAAACTTTAAGCTGATTATTTTTTAAACATTCTTTATACAACTTTGTATTTGGGTAGGGTACTACAAAAGTTCCTTGAAGAGTATCTGCATGCCCCCTATTAAATATCTTCTTAGCAAGAGCAATTGTTTTCTCTGCATGCTTTTTTCCTTCCCAAGGATATCCAATCATACATGTTAAATGCACATTCAACCCCGCTTCGCTAGCCCATTTAGCCCCCTGAGTTATATCTTTCACTTTAATCCCCTTATCAATCAGATCAAGGGTATCTTGACTTCCACTCTCTAATCCAAAGAGAAGGAAACGGAACCCTGCCTTTCGCATTAACTTATAATGTCTAGGTTTAAGAATACCAAACCTAGCATTACAACTTATCCTAACCTTCTTGTTTAAGCCCTTTGCAATTAAAAGATTACAAAGATTAGTTAACCAAGGTCCTGCTGGAATAGTTCCTGCGTCATCAAATATCTCCCTTACCCCAAAAGTATTAACAAGATATTCTATCTCATCTACCACATCCTCTGGGCTTCTTCGTCTATAAGAACAAAGGGGATATAAATTTGCCCAGCTACAAAAAGTACATTTACCCCACCAGCAATCACGCGCAGACTGAATATAAGTTCCTGGGGTATATTTGAAATTTCCATTATTAAATGCATAATCTTTCCAATTAGTAAGTTCTCTATCTACAAAAGGAAGTTCATCTAAACTTTCTATTTTAGTTAAATGCTTTCCTTCAAGAACTTCTAAGACATTTAATAACTCAATATCATAATCCCCTGTCTTCAAAACAAAATCTGCCCCTTTAGCTAATGCTTCTTGGGGGAACTCTTTAACGTGATCACCCATAAGAATAACCTTAGTATAAGGAGAAAACTTATGAATATCTTTTATAATCTCAAAATGATATTTTATAACAGGAGTTTTTGATTCAATAGCAATGACCTCTGGCATCTCATTAGCAATCTTCTTTATCCAATCTTGGTAAGGTTCTTGTTTAGTTATTGCGTCATCCCAAACAACATCATAACCTTTAGAATTTAATAGAGTTGCAGCGCTGGCGAGGAGAACAGGATAAATTGTAGAATGGGATTGGAATACCTGATACTGCCTATTCTGCGCCAATTGTGGAGTTCCCCTTACAAATTCATTCAAAGGGGGCATTGATATAAAAACTTTCATCTTAGTTACCAAGCAACGTTTAAAAATAAACAGATTCTTTTTTGTATCTATTCAATATCTTTATTGCTGCTTTCTTCGCCTCATCAAAGTTTTTATAAAATTTTTCATCTCCAAAAAAGTTATCTGAAAGGACGAATCCATTTTCAATACAATTTATTTCTATACTTATCTTTGTATTCCACATATTTTATTTACCTCCTTATATATTTTATTATACATTTCATTGTTTAAGATTATCTTCTTTCAACTTTGAACTCTATAATCCAAATAACTTTATCACTCTTAAAAGATCCCTTGGTCTTAATCCTATCATCAATAAATGATCGAGGATTATTATATCCCATCTTCTCCAACTCTCCTAAAGTTAAATCTTGCAACTCTTTAGAATAAATCTTCAATATCTCCTTCCTCTCACCGCTTTTAAATTTAAGGAATTTACCGACCCTAAACTTTGGTTCATCCTCAACTAATATAGAATCTCTTCGTTTAGTTCTTTTTGTAACCATCTTAGATATTTTTTTAAAGTAGCAAAGGTTTATAAATCTTTCGGTGTTACTCAGAAGTAGTTTTGAATATAAATTAATTTATTAATTAACCACAAGTTGACAAAACAATCTCTGCAATTACGCCTGTAAAAATAGCACCAATTATAATACCAATGAAAACTATTAACATCTTTGTTAAATCTAATTCTTCTGTATTATAAACAAAGATGAAAGCTACTCCTAAAACGGCCAAGGCAAAAAAACCAATCATTAGTTTAAGAATATTCCTTTCAAGAGAACTACAAGTTTGAGTATCTACAGAATTAATCGTATATGTACCATTGATAGAATCATTCTGATTACCTAATGTATCATTAGCAAACCAGTAATATGTATAGTTCCCGGAGGGTAGTCCAACAATTGTTACATTATAAATGTTTCCTATAGAAGAAGTGGAGTAATTAATTCCTCCAATTTCGAAGAACACTACATAAATAGGACTCTCATCAATGATTGTAGAATTAAATTCATAAACTTGAGTAGATGAGTATGTTGCAGGGTCAGCTGGGTACTCTGTTAAAGTTGTAATGTTCGGCGAAATTGTATCTGGCCCTGAAGCTACATTAACCCACCATGTTTCAGAACACCTTGTATAGTTATCTGTAGCTTCATAGACAGAAGTAATGTTGTAGATAGCTGTGTGATTGAAATCTGTTAGGTTAGCTAATGGTGAAGTTGCATTTGCAACTAAGGTTCCATTATTAAATAAGGTTATAATCGCACCAGTATCCCCAGATATCATTGTTGAATTTAATAATACTGCTGTATTATTAAGGATAGTTATACTTGAACGAGAGTTATTTAGGTAAGTATAAACACTACATGCAGCTTTATCTATTGTGAAATCTGAAGTGTTCTCTGCATCTGTGAAGTTTGTTGTAGCTGTCATGTTACAATAATATGTGTAGGTTCCTGCAGCTAAAGTTACATCTTTACCGTTCTCTGTGGATGTAACATCGACACCGTCTCTGTAAAGGACAACTTCACCTTCACCTTCAAGGATAGAGCAAGATGCATTGATAGTTGTACCATAAGTTTGAGAGGATGTTTTGTCAAATGTTAAGTTAGTTTGACCTGCAGCTTTACTAACAGTATAAGTTGCATTTACAGAATCATTTTGATTTCCAGATGTATCATTTGCAAACCAATAATAAGTATAAGTTCCAGCTGCTAAGTCAATGACAGTTGAGTTATAAACTTCATCTATATTTGAAGTTGTGTAGTTAACACCGTTAAACTGGAAGATAACATCATCAATCTCAGTATTATCTAACACTGTAGCATTAAATCTATAATAGGCTCCTGAAGAGTAAGTTGCAGGGTCAGCCGGAGCTTCAATTAAGTTTGTTATGTTTGGTGAAGTTGTATCTGGAACCACAGTATAGGTAACATTAACCCACCATGTTTCAGAACACCTTGTATAGTTTCCTGTAGCTTCATATACAGCTGTAATGTTATACCAAGCTGTATGATTGAAATCCGTTAGGTTAGCTAATGGTGAAGTTGCATTTGCAACTAAAGTTCCATTGTTATACAAAGTTATATTTGCACCTGTATCTCCAGCTATCATTGTAGCATTCAACCAAATATTTGTGTTGTTAAGAATAGTTATATTTGACCTTGAGTTATTAAGATAAGCGTAGACACTACATGCAGCTTTATCTATTGTGAAATCTGAAGTGTTCTCTGCATCTGTGAAGTTTGTTGTAGCTGACATATTACAATAATATGTATAGGTACCTGCAGCTAAAGTTACATCTTTACCGTTCTCTGTGGATGTAACATCGACACCGTCTCTGTAAAGGACAACTTCACCTTCACCTTCAAGGATAGAGCAAGATGCATTGATAGTTGTACCATAAGTTTGAGAGGATGTTTTGTCAAAGGTTAAGTTAGTTTGACCTGCAGCTTTACTAACAGTATAAGTTGCATTTACAGAATCATTTTGATTTCCAGATGTATCATTAGCAAACCAATAATAAGTATAAGTTCCAGCTGCTAAGTCAATGACAGTTGAGTTATAAACTTCATCTATATTTGAAGTTGTGTAGTTAACACCGTTAAACTGGAAGATAACATCATCAATCTCAGTATTATCTAACACTGTAGCATTAAATCTATAATAGGCTCCTGAAGAGTAAGTTGCAGGGTCAGCCGGAGCTTCAATTAAGTTTGTTATGTTTGGTGAAGTTGTATCTAAAGTAGAATTTATTTCAACTAACCATCCACCAGTCATATTTGAAACAGATAGATCTGAAGTTTCATTTGCGTACACAAAAAATGTATGATTCACCCCTGTAACCCCTGTTGCGTTAACTTCAAAAACAATTATTTGAGACTCATCCTTATTTAAGGTTATTGTTTTAGGATTTGAATCATTTGTATAAAAAGGAACCGCTCCTTCTATCGTAGAAATTAAACCTGATTTAGAGGTAACATTCCATATCACTTGTTCTTCATAAAGATTCATATAACCAAAAGCCTCACAAGTATAATTAAATTTTAATTGTAATGTTGAAGTAGTTAAACAATTAGAACTAATAGTGTAATTATTTCTTTCAACATCGTTGTCTGTATTGTCTGTAAATATTGGATCATAATGGTTAGAGTTGTTCATACAATAACCATAAAAAATTCCTTGAGGCCTTAAATCAAACTTTATCTCCCAAATACTCGGACTTGAACTACTTATAGAATAATTTATATATAACTCATCATTCTCAGAACCTCCTTGAGAATATAGTCTACCTGCAACATCCCAGTTTTCATCAAAAGCGCCAGAAATATCACCCTCAAAAGACTTATTAACATATAAATAAGAATCTTCAGTATCATCAACAATTAAGGGATCCAAACTAACATTGATCTCTCCGCAATTTGCACCCCGACAGCTTACATTAACAGTAACATTAAACCACTCATATTGTTCAACAGTGATATTAGTAAGGGGATAGATTAAATCTAAACTAAGAGAACTTGGAGGGATGTAGGTAACATTAACCCACCATGTTTCAGAACACCTTGTATAGTTTCCTGTAGCTTCATATACAGCTGTAATGTTATAGAGAGCTGTATGATTGAAATCTGTTAGGTT
>Ga0272442_10009752_pt1 | contig 11941 bp, 15 predicted proteins | sample SSMForm2O_FD_200262 | JGI IMG/M metagenome (GOLD analysis project Ga0272442, IMG submission 200262) | Marine sediment archaeal communities from Little Sippewissett salt marsh, Falmouth, MA, United States - SSM-Form-2O | ecosystem: Environmental > Aquatic > Marine > Wetlands > Sediment ... | reverse complement strand
ATGAAAACCAGCTATACATTAACTGGAGCCTTATTAATTGCTTTCTTTATATCACTCTTAATTTTTCCTTTAAATAAATCCTTTTTTTCGGAATTAAGCAAAATATTGCCAACAGAATATTTCATATTTGTTTTAGCAATAATCTTATCTATAAGTATATGCCTATTGGGCATTTTTTATTTAGTTTTAAGTTTTAATAATTTGGAAATAAAAGGTCCAATATTAAAAATTGGAATTTGGAGTTTAATTTTAGGGTGGGTTGGATTTTTATATCAAACACTTTATTTTGGACATGGATGGATTTTTGCGTTAATGGGGCTTTTTATTGCAGGAATTTTAGCTGTAATAGCCTTAATTATGTTAATTTTATCTAAATACAAGAAATAATTCTAAAAGTACATATAAGATATGTTAGATGAACTTTTATCTATACACTTTTCTATAAAATTGATCTCTATACCCAAAAACATTATATTTTTTAGCGTATTTATGTATATCTACTATTTCGTATATTAAAAGAATGAATATAACAAACCTTAGTAACTGGAATATCCAAATTCCCAATTTGATGCTAGTAACGAAGGGGTTTGTAGGATATAAGTTAGATTCTATAAAAGAGATTAGATATTTATCATAAAGGCTATATTGGCTAGGGATTAAGTTAGATAGCGTAAACAAGAGAATAGTGAACTTTCCAATAACCTTTATTTCAGAGGGTTTCATTTTAATTTATTTTGCAACCCCTTTAATTTAGATTTAAGATATATAAACATTGCTAAAAGAAACATTTATAATTAAAAACCCCCTTATTTTTGATATGAACCTTAAGAATTTATTTAAATCAAAAAAGAAGAAAAGAGATCAAGAAATGTTATCTAAAGCGGTGTTTGGACAGGCTCTAAAAATGGAGGAAGAGAGGCTTTCTTTAGAAAAAGAAAATCCAACCTTCCGGGATTTATTTAAAAAAAGTGATCGATTAACTAGCGAAGGCAAATACAAAGATGCCCTAAAATATATTAATAAGGCTCTAAAGATTAACCCAAAACATCTTACAGCATCAAATCTAAAAATAGGTCTTTTAAAAGAATTGGGAAAAGACAAGGAAGCTTCAAAGTACATAAAAGAAGATTTTATTATTAGAATGAACCTTACAGAAAAAAACGCAAGTTTTTGGAGTATGAAAGGTTCTATTTATATGATTGATAAGAAATATGAAAAAGCAATAAAATGTTTCGAAAAAGCGCTAAAAATAGACCCTAATTTAATTGGGTGTGAAAGAGAAAAAGAGAAGGCTGTTAAATTATTAAATAAAGATTAATTAATTCTACCCGAAAACCTTAAATACAAAAGTACATCTAACGTACATTAAAAGTAGTCTTTCTTTCCAAAATCCTTAAATATAACAATTAATTACCAAAAATATGTTACTTGAAAAAGCAATAAGGCGGGAATTTGTAGCAGCATACAATGATGTAAAAGCCAGCCAAGAACCAAGTTTAAAGGGCATAAAAAGTAATTTCCAACGTTGGTTTTACCCTATTGGTTGGAGAAGAAGAGCATTAGACATAGTTTATTGGACTGCAGTTAGTTATTATGCAGTAACCGGTGCCGAGAATACCTCATCTCGATTTTATGAACCTACAAGAGATCAATAATTCTTAACATAACCTTTAAATAAAAGTACATTTAATGCATATTAAGTGAAGTTATATTCAAAACTTGCTTAAAATAGCCTAATATCGAAGAAAAACATAGGCTTTTACATGAAAAGAGGTGAAAAATGTTAGAAGAATTAGAAACTGAACTAAAACTTAGAGGTTTTACAGAAAAAACAATTCAAGCATATATTTTCCATAATCAATCATTTCTCAATTTTATCAAAAAACAACCAAATAAAATTACTACAGAAGATATCAAAAAATACCTAGCATATTTAATGTCAGAGAAAAAATTAAAATCAACATCAGTCAATCTAACTATTTCTGCCCTAAGATTTTATTATGAAGAAATCCTAAAAAAGAAATTATTTACAGATATCAAACCACCAAAAATAGATAAAAAGATTCCACAAGCTCTAACAAAAGAAGAAGTTAAAAAATTAATAGATTCTATTTCTAATAAAAAACACAGATTATTAGTAGAACTAATGTATTCATCCGGATTAAGAGTTAGCGAAGCAGTTTCTGTTAAAATAGATGATCTTAATTTAGAAGAAGGTATTGGAACCTTAAGAGAAGCAAAAGGAAAAAAAGACAGACATATTATTTTATCTAAATCAGTAATTAATCATTTATCAGATTACTTAGCAGAAAGGAAAAAACAATCAGATTATGTATTCCCTAGTAGAAATTCTCATATTACGACGAGAATGGCCCAGAAAATAGTTTCAGATGCAGCCAAAAAAGCAGGATTTAAAAAAAGAGTTTATTGTCATATTCTTAGATCTAGTTTTGCTACTCATCTTTTAGAAAATGGAGTTGATATAAGAAAAATTCAAGTTTTGCTAGGTCATAGTTCTATTTCTACAACTGAAAGATACACAAAAATTTCTACAAAACATTTAAAGGAAATCCAAAGCCCTTTCGACGACATTTAACAAAAACAAAACTCTTAAATACCTGTTTTCCCTTGATAATCATACATTTATCAAATAAAAAGGAGGTAAAAATGGGAAGAGTTGTTGCTAAAAAGGTTATTACAAGGAAAAAAGGTTATTTGTATTATGTAGACGGTAAAGGAAATGTTTGTGAAGCAAAAATGTCTCGTGGTGGAAAAAGAAAGAAAAAAACCACAAGAAAAAAAGTTGCTAAGAGAAGAACCGTCAGAAGAAAAACTACTCGTAAAAAAACTACCAGAAGAAGGAGAAGATAAATTTTTTCCTTTATAATTTATTTTTAATTTATTTTAAATTCTGTTATTTATTTTTATCTAAAAACTTTTTATCTTTGCTAGGAACTTTTAATCTTTATACTGATAGTAACTTTTAATCAATGATTAAAATATTTACTGATAAAAACTTTTAATCAAAAACTAAAAATATTATATTTTAAAAACATATATAAATCCTTATTAAATCTAAACTTTATATGGAAGTTTCTATTATAAACAGTAAAGGCAACCTTGAAAGAAAATCACTGGATTCTATATTAAATTGGGATGAGATTGAATTATTAACCGCCATTGATCCAGATGATAAAGATAAATTAGTTCTTAAAAATACACAACTACCTTTAAAAGTAGTAGATTTAGATGGAAGACAATGTTACATTGTTCATCATTCATTGTACTTTTATGATGAAATACAACAAGCAAAATCTCCAACCTCACAAGGAAGATATATTGCTAGAAGTGAAGATAAATCTAATGGATGGTTACTTCAATATTTACCTCCATTCTCACATACTTCAAAACACTATCATGGATTAAAAAAAGAAAAATATCATGGCCTTGAGGGAGAATGCTCTTTAGAAATTGACGGAAAAAAAGTAAAATTAAAAGGTAATGTTGTAACCGTTCAACCAGGTCAAATTCATCAAGTAAAAACAACACAACAATTTGCTCTTACTCTCTTAATCATACAAGGAGATCCAAAAGGCCTAAGCATGGATGATCATAATTACATATAATTTACATAATTTATTATTATCTTTTAAAGAAACTAGTCAAATCTTTATTACTCTTCCTAGGAATAACATTAACTTTTCTCCATCCAACTAATTCTAATTTACTTCTTTCACCACAATTAGGACATTTATTAGGAGCTTTATCAGACGTATTAGACATCCACTCCCAATTGCAATTATGACACAACATACTATATCTTAAAGACTTTTTTCCAGACATATCAACAGGAATTTTATGATAGCCTTGAAAAACTACAAAAACTCCAGCAAAAATTAAAACAAATAAAGCAATCAAACCAGCTAAAATATAATTATTCACAACAATATTTCTTAAAGATAAAGATAAAAATATTATAATAAAACTAACTATATAGATCATAACCAAAGGTCCTAACCTTTTTCTAAGAACTTCCCCCCAATTCATACAAATAAGTAAGTAAAGAAAATATATAAACCTTTTCTATATAAGCTAATCATCCTAAATAACTTAAATCTTTTTTAGCTTTAACATCTTTTACATTTTGACTTTGTTTAACTAAATCTTTAATTTTTGATTCAAATTCTTTAGCTTTTTTCAACAAAGGTTTATAATCAACTTTTAATCCAAGATATTTATCAAGAACTTCTACAACTTTAGCAGCAGCTCTAGAATCAGGCAAATTACTGTGAGTTTCTGCAAAAACACAACTTAAAGGAGTTTGCTTAAACTTCATCATTAAAGCAGCAGTAACACCAATAACAATACCTTCATTTAATTCAGAAACACCAACATTTTTCCATTTACTTGCAACTTTAGAATAATAATAAGCATTACTTTTCCCTCCAGGTGCACCCATACTTCCAACACCTTCAATACTAATCATCTCTTTTGCGCTTAACATTTTACAAAGTTGACTTAAAGCATCTACAATTTTCCATTCCATACCTTTTATATCTGCTAAAGCATGAACAATTATTAAATTATATTTTTTTGCATAAAATATTCCTAAGGGTTCAACCATTTTTCCTTCATGAACAGCAACTAAAGGAGATAATTCATTAAACCAAATTGTACCTATTCTTTCAGCATTTAAGTGATCAATTAGAAATTCAGTTGTTATTGTTCCAACCAAACCAAAACCTGGAAAACCTTCAATAACCCTAACATTTTTTGGTTTTCTTTTTAATTCAATTTCAATTTTCATAATCACAACAAACAAATCTTTATTTATATAACTTTCCATATCTTAATTGTAATCTCTTAGTAATGAATAAACTATATAAACATTATAAAAGAAAAAATCTTTATGGTAGAAGAGAAATTAGTTAAATTTATTAGAGATGCTTCTAGCAAAGGATATACAAAACCAGAAATTATTAAATTATTAAAAGAAAAAACATGGACTGATCAAGAAATAGAAGAAGCTTATCAGGAAATTTTAAATCCTAAACCAAAAGAACAAGAATATGAACCAGATTATAAACCAAAAAAACAAGTTGATCCTAAATTAATTATTTTTATCAAAGAAGCTTTAAATAAACATTTCTTAAAACAAGAAATTAAACAAGCTTTACTTTCTAAAGGTTGGTCACTGTTTGATATTGAAGCAGGTTTTGAAGAAATAAAACCAGAAATATCAAAACAACCAGTAACAGAACTCAAACCCAAAGTATTTGAACCAACTTTTAAACCCAAACCCAAACCCATTAAAAAAGAAACTTTTAAACCCAAACCCAAACCAATAAAAACTTCTTCAATAATTCCAAAAGAAAATAAAACAAGAAAAATAATTATTTATATTTTATCTTTTATTGTAATTGCAGGAATACTTTCCTTTACTTTTATGGTTTTCTATTACATGCAAGGGATTACTTCTTATGAAGTAAAAGATCCAAATACTGGACAAATGATTAAAGGAGCTTGTTTAGAAGAAAATTGTTCAGATATGAAAGGAGCAGCATTAGATTTTGTAAAAACTAAATTCATATTTTCTGTAATAATCGGGTCTTTGGCAGCAATAGTTATAATACTCTTACATGAGGTTTTACCCTTCAAAAACGTCTTTTTATGGTTAGTTAATTTAGCATATTTAATATTTTTAACAATGATAGCTTATATGTGGATAGCTTTTAATAATACAAAATAGAAACCCTTTTAAAATAAAATAATGTTCAATCTAACAAGATGATACCAGAAGTAATACAAAACTTAGGAGAATTTATCACTAATTTAAGTCCAGCCGAATATATTCTTTACGGATTTGGAATTGGAGCAGTTTATGCCTTTTATAGATCAGCACAAGATGTAATAAGAATATCAAGATTAATAGATGAGGATTACGAAAGAACAGGAAAAACACTAGGAGATAGTATAAATAATGTTACGCAAGCAGTAGAGAGAATAACTAAATGTTTTTAATTAAAACCAAACATTTTTAAATTAATTTCTTTAACTTCTTTTCATCGGGCTCGTGGCTCAGTTTGGTAGAGCAACTGGCTCTTATCTATAAGAGAGATACCAGTAGGTCGGGGGTTCAAATCCCTCCGAGCCCATTAATCTTTAGGAAATTTCTCATCAAACTTTTCTTTTGCTTTCTGCTCTTTTTTAAACACATCATGAGAAGCTCTTTTCTCAAATAAAGAAATAGCTAAACTAATAATATCACTTTGGTAATCTTTTAAATTTTTATCAGAAATAATTTGTTTTGCGTCATCAACACACTCTTTCATAGTATTCATAATGTCTTTTCTGTTCTCTTTTTCAACTTGCTCTTCTTCATCACTATTTAAAATAATCTCTTCCCAAATAGGATATGTGCTTCCCTTTATTGTTCTAGGAAAACGTTTAGAAAAAACCATCATAACATATTCTTTATCCTTTCAATATGGTCTGCAATCTTATCTCCTGCATCAGTTAATCTTATTGTTTTTATTCTTCCTTGTTTTTCAAATGTAACTAATCTCGCCTTTTCCATTTCTTGAAGAATTTTAACAGCATGAGAATAAGTACAGTCAACTTCTTTAGCCAAAACACTACCATATCTATTTTTTGATGAATTTTTTAATGCAACTAAAATCATAGCCGGCTTTCTTCGAAAGAAAACCTCGAATATGTCCTTTTTCTTAACCAATATAACCCCCTCCTAACTTGAACAGTGATATACCATAGATTATTTAAAACTTTATATTTTGCAGTATATAGATTCTAATATATAAGCTTTATGTACTACATACTTAGGATAACACATATAAGATAATACACTTTATCGTCGATAAAATTACTTAATTAAGCTAATTTTCTCAAAAAGTATATATCAAAACATTTATATAATTCGTTTAAATAAATTAAGAATATGAAACAAAAGACAATAGTAACTCCTTGGGAAGTTAGAGGGAATATTAATTATGATAAACTAATAAAAGAATTTGGTGTAGAAAAAATATCTTCTAATTTATTAAAAAGAATAGAAAAACATACAAAACAATTACATTTTATGCTAAAAAGAAAAGTTTTTTTTGCAGGAAGAGATCTTAATTGGTTATTAGATCAGTATGAAAAAGGAAATAAATTTTTTATATATACTGGAAGGGCCCCAGCAGGACCAATACATCTAGGACATTTGCTTCCATGGGTTTTTACAAAATGGTTACAAGATAAATTTAAAACAGAATTATGGTTTCAATTTCCAGATGAAGAAAAATTCTTTTTTAAACAAAAAATAACTTTAGAAGATACTGAAAAATATTTAAATGAAAATATGTTAGATGTAATCGCTCTTGGTTTTAATCCTAAGAAAACTAATTTTATAATTGACACAGTTCATGCAGATTTAATGTATAAACAAGCTTGCAAAGTTGCAAAGAAAATAACTTTTTCAATGGTAAAATCTTCTTTTGGATTAAATGAACAATCAAATATTGGAGCAATATTTTACACGTCAATGCAAGCAGTTCCAGCATTTTTACCATCTGTTATAAAAAATAAAAATATTCCTTGCGTAATACCTCACGCAATTGATCAAGATCCGCATTTTAGATTATCAAGAGACATTATACCCAAATTAGGTTATTATAAGCCAGCCAGCATTCAATGTATGTTTTTACCCCCTTTAATTGGAGTAGAAGGAAAAATGTCAGCTTCTAGTTTTTCTGATCATGTTATCTATACAAAAGATTCATCAAAAGAAGTAGAAAGAAAAATTAAAAAATATGCTTTTTCTGGGGGTGGAGTAACTATTAAAGAACACAAAGAAAAAGGGGGAAATCCAGATGTGGATGTAAGTTATCAGTATTTAAGAATGTTTTTTGAGCCAAATAATAAAAAACTAAAAAAGATTCATGATGATTATAAGTCAGGAAAATTACTAACTGGAGAACTAAAACAAATATTAATTGATAAAATAAATGAATTCTTAAAAGAACACCAAAAGCAAAGACAAAAAGCTAAAAAGAAATTAAACAAGTTTATCTATAAAAGGTAAACTTTATAAAACCTAATTCTACTAGCCAAAATATGCTTGATATAAAGCTTCTAAGAGAAAATAAGAAATTAGTTATAGAATCAGAAAAGAAAAGAGGAAATTCTATTAAAACCATAGATGAAGTTCTTAATTTAGACAAAAAATGGCTTAAATTTAAACAAGAAGCAGAAAAATTAAAACATAAAAGAAATATTGTTTCTTTAGAAATAAACAAACTAAAAAAACAAGGAAAATCAACTACTCTAAAAATTAAAGAAATGCAAGATGTAGCAAATAAAATAAGAAATCTTGATTCTAAATCAGAAGAAACTTTAAAACAAAGAAACGAAATTTTATCCCAAATAGGAAACATTATCCATAAATCAGTACCAATTGGAAAAGAAGAAAAAGATAATAAAGTAATAAAAAAATGGGGAAAATCAACTAAATTTTCCTTTAAACCAAAAACACATGTAGAATTAATAGAAGATTTAGATGTAGGAAATTTTGATACTTCTGCAAAAGTTTCTGGAAACGGTTTCTACTTTTTAAAAGGAGAACTTGCTTTATTAAATCAGGCTTTAATTAGATTCGCAATCGATTTGATGCATAAGAAAAAATATAAATATATTGAACCTCCATTAATGTTAAGAAAAAATATTCTATCTGCTGCAACAGATTATGAGACTCTAAAAGATTCTATTTATGATTTAGAAGGAGAAGATATTTCTTTAATAGGTACAAGTGAATATTCCTTACTTGCCTTGCATTTTAATGAAATCCTAATGGAGAAAGATTTACCTAAGAAATATTTTTCTTATACTATGTGTTTTAGAAAAGAAATAGGGGCACATGGAATTAATGAAAAAGGTCTTTGGAGAACACACCAGTTCAATAAAATTGAACAATTCATTTTTTGTAAACCAGAAGATTCTTACAAATATTATGAAGAATTATTAAAAAATACTGAAGAAATTTTTAAAAAATTAAAACTTCCCTATAGAATTATCGAATTTTGTTCAGGAGATCTTTCTTTATGGAAATCAAAAGCAGCAGATTTAGAAGTTTACAGACCAACTACAAAGGAATATGAAGAAGTTGCCTCATTAAGTAATTGCACAGATTATCAAGCAAGAAAACTTAATATAAAATTAACAAATAAAAAAGGAGAAAAGCAAGTAGTTCATACTTTAAATAACACAGCATTAGCAACATCTAGAGCAATGGTAACAATATTAGAAAATTACCAACAAAAAGATGGAACTGTAAAGGTTCCGACAGTTTTACAAAAATATATGTATGGAATAAAGAAAATCGGAGGGAAAAATGGAAGAAAATCTAGATAATAAAGAAGATGATGTATATTCTGACGATGCTATAGAAGGTAAGTTAGAAGCAGATGAAATAGATGAAATAGAAGAAGGATTTATGAAAGGTTATAATGAAGAAGAGAGTATGGCAGAATGCGCAAATTGCGGAAAAATTTTAACAGAAGATATAGTTGAAGAAGAATTTGATGGAGAATTATTTAGGTTTTGTTGTGAAGATTGTGCCAGAAAATTTGAGCAAAAACATGCCCATCAATAATTTTTTCTTTTTTCGAAACACTTAAAAAATTAACTTTCTATCTTATTTTAAGATGAAAATACTTGCCGCTGGAGATATTCATGGAAATGTAAGAACTGCTGAAAAACTAGCTGAAAAAGCAGAAAAAGAAAAAGCAGATTTAGTAGTTTTATGTGGAGATATAATTGAATCAGAAGGAGAATCTACAGATAATCTAATTGGACCCTTTGTTAAAAAAGGAAAAAAAGTTGTTTTAATTCCCGGAAATCACGAATCATTAGCTACTGCAGATTTCTTATCAGAAATGTATGATGCAACAAACTTACATGGATATTCAATAAAAGTAGGAAACATAGGATTATTTGGTTGTGGATTATCTAATATGGGAATCTTTGGTATAAAAGAAGGTGAAATCTTTGATACCTTAAAAAAAGGTTTTTCAAAAATAAAAGATTCTAAAAGAAAAATAATGATAACTCATATGCATCCAGAAGGAAGCAAATCAGAATTTTCTGGTTTTAAAGGGAGTAAGAGTATTAGAAAAGCAATTGAACAATTTAAACCAGATTTAGCTTTGTTTAGTCACATACATGAAGCAGAAGGTATAGAAGAAAAATTAGGAAGAACAAAATTAATAAATGTTGGAATAGAAGGAAAGATCATCGAAATTTAATTTCCAAAACCTTTATAAGAATTTCTAATATTATTCAATTTCTATGACAGAACTTTTAATTAGTGAAAAACCAAATGCAGCTAAAAAAATAGTAGAAGCTTTAGCAGATAGTAAAGTATTAACTAACAAATACAAAAAAATATCTTATTACCAATTTAAACACAATGATAAAGATATAATTGTTTGTTGTGCAGTAGGACATTTATTTACTTTAGCTGAAAAAGAAAGAAAGTTCTGGAAATATCCAATATTTGATTTTGAATGGAAACCTTCTTACCAAGTTTCTAAATCATCTGCATTTTCAAAACCTTACACCCAATTAATTGAAAAACTAGCTAAAAAATGTAAAGAATTTACAGTTTGTACAGATTATGATATTGAAGGCTCAGTAATAGGATACAATTGTATAAGATTTCTTTGTAAACAAAAAGATGCTAAAAGAATGAAATTCTCAACATTAACAAAAGATGAACTTAGAGAAAGTTATGATAAAGCAGCTAAACATTTAGATTTTCCACAAATAGAAGCTGGAGAAACAAGGCATTCTTTAGATTGGTTGTGGGGATTAAATATATCAAGAGCATTAACTTTATCAATTAAGAATGCAACAGGTAGATTCAAAGTTCTTTCTTCAGGAAGAGTTCAGGGACCAACTTTAAAGTTAATTGTAGATAAAGAGAAAGAAATCTCTAAATTTGTTCCAGAACCTTATTGGGAAATTCATTTAAAAGGAATTTTGAATAAAAAAGAAATTCATGCTCAACACAAAAAAGGCAAAATAAAACAAGAAAAAGAGGCAAAAGAAATAATTGCGACAACAAAAGGAAAACCAGCAATTGTCGAAGATATTAAAAAAGCAACAAAAAAACAATCACCACCAAATCCTTTTGATTTAACTTCTCTACAAACAGAAGCTTATAGATGTTTAAAAATTACTCCAAAAGAAACATTAAAAAGAGCACAAGATCTTTATACATCTGGGTTAATTTCTTATCCAAGAACAAGTTCCCAAAAACTTCCAAAATCAATTAATTACAAAAAAATATTAACCAATCTATCAAAAATAGCTACTTTATCAAAACCCTGTAAAGAATTATTAAATAAAAAAATATTAAAACCAAATGAAGGTAAGAAAAAAGATCCAGCTCATCCAGCAATATATCCTACCGGAGAATTTAAGAAATTAGAAGGAAAATCAGCTCAATTATTTTCATTAATTATCCGAAGATTCTTAGCAACTTTTGCGGATCCAGCAAAAAGAGAAACAATTACAATTACAATTGATGTAAATAAAGAAAAATTTCTTACTTCTGGTACAAGAACAATTGAACCAGGATGGATTAATTTTTATGGTAGATTTGCTAAATTTAAAGAAGAAGAATTACCAGTTGTTAAAAAAAGAGATAAAATAGATCCTAGAAAAATTAGTTCTTTAAAAAAAGAAACACAACCTCCAAAAAGATATAGTCCAGCCTCAATAATTAAAGCAATGGAATCTTTAAATCTAGGTACCAAAGCAACAAGATCATCTATCTTAGATTCTTTATATCAAAGACATTACATTAAAGACCAACAGATTAAAGCAACTTTATTAGGAATAAAAACAACAGAAACTTTAGAAAAATACTGCCCAGAAATAA
>Ga0272442_10009750_pt1 | contig 11945 bp, 9 predicted proteins | sample SSMForm2O_FD_200262 | JGI IMG/M metagenome (GOLD analysis project Ga0272442, IMG submission 200262) | Marine sediment archaeal communities from Little Sippewissett salt marsh, Falmouth, MA, United States - SSM-Form-2O | ecosystem: Environmental > Aquatic > Marine > Wetlands > Sediment ... | reverse complement strand
GCTCCGACTCGATCACCTCGTAGAGCAGAGCCGTGCCCGTCGCGTTCGTGTCGAAGAAGCGGCTGTAGTTCGGCATGAGGTCCTGGTATGCCGCCTGATGAAAGACGACATCGACATCGGCAAGCGCCTGTGACACCGCCCCTCGGTCTCGAACGTCCCCTTCGACGAAATCGATCTCGGACGGCAGATAGGTAGGCCGCCCGCTCGGGTGAACGCGCGGCTCCAGGCTGTCGAGGACCCGCACCGCGCAGCCGTCCCCCAGAAGTCGATCCACGAGGTGCGATCCGATGAACCCCGCCCCTCCCGTCACCAGTGCTCTCATCGGTTCACCTCGGTTCCAGGCACGCCGCCCCGACGGCCGACCGCCCATCTCGCACTCACGTCGTCTGACACGTTTCGTAGATCTCGAGGAGGCGGCAGGTCGAGTGGTGCGTCGAGAGCCGCTCCGCCGTTCGACGCGCGCCTTCGCCCAGCCGCGCCCGCCGGGCGTCGTCAGCCAGGAGTTCGGCGACACGCGCCGCGAATCCGTCCTCGTTTTCCGGGGCGAGACACCCGTTGACCTCATCCTCCAGGATGTCCAACACGCCCATCTCGCCGATCGCCACCGCGGGCGTCCCCCCCGCCATCGCTTCCAGGATCGCCAGGCCTTGCGTCTCCGTCTTCGACGCGAAGACGAAGAGGTCCGCCGCCTTGTACAGGTCCACCAGCCGCGCGTGGTCGAGGAACCCGGTGAACGTCACGGCTTCGTTCAGTCCGCGCTCAGCGGCCTGTGCCTCCAGGCGGATGCGCATCGGACCGTCTCCGGCGAGGACGAGCACCGCCCGCGGTTCCGAGGCTCGCAGCCGCGCGAAGACGTCGAGCAAGAAGGGAAGGTTCTTCTCCTGCGCCAGGCGCCCCGAGTAGAGAAGGAGCAAGACGTCCTCGCGGATCCCCAGGACACTACGGGGCGACCAAACCGGGTCCGCCTCGAACAACGAGAGCTTGACACCGTAGGGGAAGACGTGGATCGGTCGACGGACCCCGTAGCGGAGGAGTTCCTGTCGGATCGCCTCCGAGGGCGCCGTGACCGCTGTGCATCGGTTGCAGAAGACCGCGGACGCCTCCTCGGTCGTCCTGCGGGGCGGCCGAAGGAGTCGGGGCAGGTATCGCCGATACTCCGCGAGGTAGGTGTGGTACGTGTGGACGTGTGGCGTCCGATGCCGCCGCGCTGCGGCAAGCGCGACGACCCCCAGCGAGAACGGCGAGTGGCTGTGGATCACGTCGAGTTCTCTGAACGACCGCATCGCGGCCCGATCGTAGGGAAGGGCGACGCGGCTCGCCCGGTGGAACAAGAACGGCTGGGAGCGGAATCGGAAGACGTGGTGCTCGTCTCCGGAAAGCTCGTCGTAGTGGGGCGCGTAGACGTACGCCGCGTGCCCCAACGCCTCGAGTTCTTCCTTCAGCCAGAGGACAGAGCTGGTCACCCCGCTGATCTCGGGGAGGTAGCCGTCGGTGAACAGCCCGATATTCATCGATCTCACCTCTCTCACGGCCGAGATCCCGAACACGAAGGCGTCGGTCGACGTGTCATGGCGACCTGAGACGGCGTGTTCGGCGCAGCCGGAATCGACGGATCAGCCGGCGGCGTGGCATCCGCGGAGATGCGATACACGCCTCAAGGATCCCGAGCAGATTCAGCGTGGAGTGGCGCGTCGAGAGATTCCGCGCCGTCTCCAGCCCCGCAGCGGCCAGACGCCCTCGCCGAGGCGCATCGTGAAAGAGCGCAAGCGCGGCAGCGGCGAAACCAGCCTCCTCCTCCGGCGCATGGACGCCGTTCACCTCGTCGTGCACGAAATCGACGACGCCGAGCTCGCCGAGCACCACCGCCGGCGTCCCGGCGGCCATCGCCTCCACGAGAACGAGTCCCTGCGTCTCCGTCTTGGAGGCAAACAGGAACAGGTCCGCGGCCTTGTAGAGGTCGATAAGTCGCGGCTGATCGAGGAATCCGGTGAAGACGACCGACTCGCCGAGGCCGCTCGATGCGGCCTGCGCCTCCAGGGCCCGTCGGGTCGGACCGTCCCCGGCGATCACGAGGACCGCCTGCGGCTCCCGCTCGACGAGACGCTCAAACGCCCTCAACAGGAACCCCAGGTTCTTCTCCACCGCGAGGCGCCCCGCGTACAGGAACAACGGGACGGTCGGCGGGATCCCCAGAGTCTCGCGCGGCTGCCAGATCGCCTCTCGCTCGAAGAGGGGCAGCCGGATGCCGAACGGCACGAGATGGATCGGCCGTCGGACCCCGTACCGCAGCAGCTCCTCGCGGATCGGCGTCGAGTGGGCGGTCACCGCGTCACACCGGTTGCAGAAGGAGGCGATGATCCTCGCCGTCTGCCGCGGCGTCGGACGGATCGGTCGCGGCAGGTAGGACCGGTCCTCCATCAGGTGCGTGTGATAGGTATGAACGTGCGGGAGATCGTGGCGCAGCGACGCGTGGAGCGCGGCGAGTCCGAGCGAGAACGGCGTGCTGCTGTGAACGACATCGAGTTCGCGGAAGCTCCGCGCTGCGGCACGGCTGAACGGGAGCGCCACGCGACTCGATTTGTGAAACGCGAACTGCCGAGAGCGGAATCGAAAGACCCCGGGCTCGTCTTCGCTGGCACCCTGATAGGCGGGCGCGTAGACGATCGGACGGTGGCCGAGCGCCTCCAGCTCTTCCCTGAGCCAGCTGATCGTCATCGTGACGCCGCTGACCTCGGGGAGATAGACGTCCACGAACAGGCCGATCTTCAAGCGACCCTCCTGGATTCGTACACCGGTTCACCGCCGACGAAGGTCATCTCGACGTTCAGATCGCGGATCCTCTCCGGAACGCGGAGCGGGTCGTCGTCCAGGACAACCAGATCGGCAAGCATCCCGGCCTCGATCCGTCCCTTCGATCCTTCTTCGAACGACAGGTAGGCACCGCCCTCCGTGTAGCACTCGACCGCCTCGGCGACGCTCACCCGCTGCACAGGGTGCGGCGCGTTCACCGCCGCGTGGATGCCGTACAGCGGGGAGATCGGCATGCAATCGGAGCCGAAGGCCAGGTGGACGCCGGCGTCGAGGATCGATCGGTGAGGATCGATGCGACGATCGCGCTCCTCCCCCAGCCGATCCACGTACAGTTTCCCCTCCCCCGACCAGTCGCCGACGAAATTCGGCTGCATGGAGACTGCGATGCCCAGCTCCGCGGTGCGCGCGATCTGCTCCGGGGTCGCCAGTTCGTAGTGCTCGATGCGATGCCTCAGCTCGGGGGACGTCCCGACCTTCGCGTGCGCCGCCAGGACCTGTTCGATTGCGACGTCCCCGATCGCGTGGATCACCGTCTGAAGCCCGGCCTCCTCCGCGCGAGCCACCCACGCCCCCAGGGTTTCGTCGCTGTGGTTGAGCGCCCCGTGCCCTCCGGTGTCGACGTAGGGCTCCGCGACGGCCGCGTTCCCCGCTCCAATCGACCCGTCCGCGAAGATCTTCAACCCGCCGAATCGGACCCACGCGTCTCCGAACCCGCTCCGAATGCCGAGCGAGATCATCGCATCGAGCGCCGGCATCTCCGGACAGAGCGTCATCCGCGTGCGGATCCTCCCCCGCATCCGAAGATGTGCGGGAAGCTGGTGGGCGGGAAGCATCGCGTGGATCGACGTGATCCCGAGGCGGTTTGCGAGGCGCGACGAGGCCTCCAAGCCCTCGCAGAGCACCTCGTCGGGCGGCTCGAGCCCGCGGAGCACCTCGGACGCCGCCTCTTCCCGGACCAGTCCGCGCGGGGCGTCGACCTTCTCCCGTGGGACCGAAGGCGGGATCCGGGCCATCGCCGCCGAGTTGGCGACGAGCATGTGCATGTCCACGCGAGCCGCGATCAGCGGACGATTCGGAGCCAGGCGATCCAGTTCGTCGCGCTCGAGGTAGCGTCGATCCTGCCACATGCTCTCGTCCCAGCCGCGCGCAATCACCCACAACGCGTCGTCGCCGCGCCGAGCTGCGTCGGCGAGCCGGTCCAGCGTCTCGTCCCGACTCAGCCCGACGAGATCCGTCTCCCAGCCCATCTCTCTCAGCCCCACCGCCACGAAATGCGTGTGCGCGTCGACGAAGCCGGGCAGCACGGTCATCCCGTCAAGGTCCAGCGTGCGGACCTCCGCCCCGTCAGGGAGGATCTCCGCGCCCCCCACCGCGGCGATCCGCCCGTCGCGAAGCACGAGCGTGTCCGCCGAGTGAACCGTCGGGATGTTGCACCCTGTGAGTACGATCTCCTCCGGTCTTCGCATCATGCGAGCCATTCTAGTGGGAACGCGGCATCGCAGCAACGCGGACGCTTGTCGGGTGGGCGACCCCGCGGATATCGTAGGATCGAGCGACGCCGGCCGGACCGCGGCGATCCCCATGGAGGTAGAAGCAGTGAGAAGCATCCGATGGAATCGCAGCATCGCCCTGGGGTGCTCTGCGTGCTTCGTAGTCCTGCTCGCGGGGTCGGTACTGCGGACCCACGGCGCGCCTCGGCTCGAACCCTACGAAGGACTCGCGGCGGCAATCGGCACGGGAGAGGCCTACACAGCCCTCGCCTCCGGTCCCGGAGCGGTCCTCTGGAACCCCGCGGGAATCCTCGGCCCACCCGGGATCCACACGGTCCTCGCGACTTCGCTCGGTCCAGGAGATGAGTCGTCGTTCGTCGGAGGCGCAACGATCGGCACGGAAGGAATCGCGGTCGCTTGGACGACGTCCAGTGCGGGTTCTCCGTCGAGGATCACCGGGTCGGTCGCCGGACGTGCGCTCCCCGGCCTGCAAGTCGGCGCGTCGCTCGCCTTCGCAACGGGGGCAGCCGACCTCGGCCTCTCGGGAGACGTCGGGCTGCGCTATGCTTCGACTACCTGGCGCATCGCCGCCGCTGCGTTCGGCCTCCTCTCCGAGTCCTCGCTCCGCCTCTGCATCGGCGGCTCACTCCACACCCTGCCGGGGTTGACGCTGGCCCTCGACCTCCGCCTGGAGGAGAGCGGGAGCGAGATCGCGCTCGGCGGTGAAGCGACAATCTGGATACTGACCGTGCGATGGGGCGTCGCCATCGGAATCACCGGCGGCTTCAACCACCTCGGCATCGGAATCGGCTTCGACTTCCTCGGCATGCCGGTCGATCTCGGTGCCGGGTTCCTCGGCGCCGACCTCGACCCGCTGATCGCAGGGAGCCTCACCCTCCGGTTCCCCGCGTGGTGGTAGTCACTCCTGGAATTCCAGCCCCGCCGGGCTCGCCCCCGGGAATCCGGTGACCTTCAACCCCGTCGGCTCACCGGTCGCAGGATCGACCTGCACGATTTCGTGACGATCGACGTCGACCGCCCAGAGGTACCCATCGAGCCAGTCCATCGCTGACACGGATTCGACCTGGATCTCCAGCGGATCGCCGACGAGGTCGAGCTGGATCCCGGAGAAGATGTCGACCGGCGGGATGATCTCGAGCTGGTAGAGCAGTCCGGTGTCGCCCTCGAGGTACCAGAGGTAACCCGCCTCGCCGGCTTCGGGCGTCCACGAGAGCCCCACCGGCGTGTGCAGGAAATCCACGTCCGGGAAGTATGTGTTCCCGAACGACTCGCTCCGCTGTAGGTCCGTCATGTTCAGTCCGTAGAACCGGCGCGCCAGACCGTCGGTGTGCCAGATGCGCTGTGGCGAGCCGGCGGCGTGTGTGAGGTTCCTCGGGAGCTGACCCTGCGCCGAGAACTCGACGCTCTCCACGACACCCGCAGGATCGATCTGCCAGATCTTCTGCCGCCCGTCGCCCTCACAAGCCACGTAGAGACGAAGGTTTTCGCCCGTTTCGACCAAGGTCACCCCGGTAGGCTGCGTCGACGGCACCTGGAGTTCGGCGAGCGTCTCGCCGGTCAGACTGAGCTTGAAGACCTTGCCGAGGTTCTTGTCGGTGATCCACACCGCAGGCTCCACCATGATCGTCGCCGACGCGGTGGCGACGGAACCGCCGCTGTGCACGGTGAGGGTGAGCGTGTAGGTGCCGGCGTCGCGGTAGGTGTGGTCGCCGACTGCACCTTCGTGCGCCGGCGTCCCGTCATCGAACGACCACGCGAATGTCGCGTCATCCCCAATCCCCGTCGAATCCGAGGCGTGGAACGCCACGGCGAGCGGAACGGTACCGCTGACCGGCGTCGCCGTGATCACGACCGTGAGGCCTCCGCCGAGCAGCGCACATCCCGACACCAGGCCGAGACCGATCGCCAGCGTAGCGAGTACCAGACCTCGTAGGACACACATCCTCTTCATGTCGTCTCCTTTCCCCGCTTGCACATGACCAGTCTACACGCCGGCGCGGCGCCTGCAATCCCGCGACCGCGAGAGGACGATCCTGGACTCTTCCATCTTCTTTTCAGGAGAAAACCGTCTTCCTTGCATGGAGTCAGGATCCGCTTGCGACCAACATCGAATCACAGGGAAACAAATAAGAAGACGGTGGACGAAGTTCGTTGGTGAGGAGGTGATTAGTTTGGCTAAGAAGGAGATCCTAGACAAGCTTTCCATCTACATTCCGCAGCGAAAGATGGAGGAAAAGCCGGTTCAGAGGCTGATGAAGCTCTCGGAGAAGCGCGACCGCTCGATCAACTACCTGGTCGTCGACGCCATCCTCCAGTACCTGGACCGCGAAGAGAAGAAGTCGTAGCAGTATGTCCTCGAGGCCTGTCGCGGCACCCACGCGGCGGGCCTCTTTTTCTTGTCCATCGGCCCTGCGTTTGCCCCCCGCGACGCAGCGGATGGCGTCACCTTCCCGCCTGCGCCGCGACCTCGTGAATGGGGCTGCGGCGGAAGACACCGGAGGGCTCAGCGCTTCCGCCGCGTCTGCAAGGAGGCTAAGACCTCCGCCGCCTGCGTCGCTTTCGGGCCTGTCCTGCCCTCATCGCACCACCCGGAGAGGCGGTCGATGCCCGATTTGGCGGGCGTAATGCTCATCACGCCATTGAACCCCCGCCCATGGAACCACGGGAACCCCTGGCGCACCGTCGAACCGGACCCTCGTGGTGTGAGAGGCACCCACACGTCCTCGCCTTCGATCGGACGGTGGGCCTAGCCGGCCTTCGAGGCGGCACCCTCGCCGGCCGCCTTTCCCGTCACAAAGGCCCAAAGGAAGTTCGTTCCGCCAATCGGTCCGAAGGCGTCGAGGATCTCCCCGCAGAACGACAGGCACGGGACGATTCGGCTCCGCAGGGTCTTCGGATCGACTTCACCCAGCGGGATCCCGCCTCCGGTAACCTCGGCCTGGTGATAGCCACCCGTCCCGATCACCGGCAGTTCGTACGCGGTCAGCGCGCGGATCAACCTGCGGCGATCCTCACGCCGCAGCTCGGAGGTTCGCACGTCGCTCAATCCCGTCTCCGCGAGCAGGAGGTCGGCGACGCGGTCGGGAAGCTCGGCGCGGAGCAGGGCACGCAGGCTCTTGCCCGGAGAGGTCAGGCGTTCGTGCCACGCAGCCGCGTCGTGCAGCGTCCACGCGACGGAGACGCGGGGAATCTCGCCGGTCACCTTGGCGCGCGCCACGAGGTGCCCGGCCTCCAGCACGACCGGGCCGCTGTAGCCCCGATGGGTGAACAGGAAGTCCCCGTGGAAGCGTCGCGCCGCACCGCTCGCCACGATGGTGAGGGTCACCGGAAGCGCCACGCCGGAGAGCGCGTGATGGCGGCGCCGTCTTCCCCGAAGCGGAACCAGCGCCGGATAGGTCGGGACGACCGCGTGACCGAGGCGGCGGGCGATCTCCAATCCACCACCGTCACTCCCCGTCTGCGGGTAGCTCAACCCCCCGGTGGCGAGGATCACACGCTCGGTGACGATCGCGTCACCGCGCGCGAGACGGATCCGCCGCCGCTCCGAAGGCGCGATCTCGACCACGTCCACGTCGGTTCGAAGCCGGACGCCGACCCGCTTCAAGGCCGCCAAGAGGCGACGCTGCACCTCCTCGCCGCCGCCGGACTTCGGGAAGACCTTCCCGGTGCGCCGCTGGACGATGAGTTCGATGCCGAGCGTCTCCTCGATGAACGACCGCACCTCGGCGAGCGGCCAGGACCGGAGGATCCGCCGCAGGGTGTTGGGAGAGGAATCCGTGGTGAACGTACGCGGGTCGATCGTCTCCGGAAGGATGTTGCAGCGGCCTCCGCCCGACAGCAGGATCTTCTGCCCGGGCAGAGGGTTCCGATCCAACAGGAGGACACGGCACCCGGCCTTCGCCGCGTGGTAGGCGGCGGTCATCCCGGCCGGTCCCCCACCGACGACCCCGACATCGACCCCCTGCCGATCCGTGCCGGCCTTCATGGTCCCACCCTAGGGTGCATCGGCGGCGGCGTCCTCTTGGCGCCTCAGGAGGAGATCGAACAGCTGCACAAGCGGATCCGCCGATTCATCGCCCACGCTCTCGTCCGCCGGAGCGTCCGTCGGAACGCCACGGATCAGGGACCACGCCCGCTCCGCCGTCCGCTCCCGCAGTGCCTCGTACGCCTCGGGGAGGTCGACCTCCTCGCTCGGAACGAGCGCATCGACCCGCAGGCCGAGCTGGGCGATCGCCACGTTGAGTTCCCGGCGCCCGGCCATGAGCAGCCCCTGGCGCGCCGCTTCCAGGATCGGCCTCTCCCACCCCAACTCCGGCGCGTCCGCACTGCCGCCCACGGGGAATCCGATCACCAGCGGGAGCGCCTCGCCGTAGCGATTGATCCCCTCAATCACTCGCTCGGTGAGGACCGGCGTCAGGCCGAACAAGGCCTGTCCCTCGCGCACCGCGACCGCGAGATCCTCGACGACCAGCGAGACCGTGCCGTCGATCTCGCCGTGCTGCACCGACCAAGCGGCCTTGAGCGTGGCCACGCCGGAGACGAGAGTCAGCGGTAGGGTCATCTCGTAGAACGGCTCGAACCAGCGCAGGTCGATCCGCTGCATCTCGAACTCGAAGCGGGTGCGTCGCGCACCGCTCCGACCCTCCCACGTCGCAGCGAGGACGATCGCCGCGTCGTCCTCACCGACCCGCCCGGTAACGCGAAGCCCCACCGGCTCGTCGCTGAGGTCATGCGGGGCGGACAGGTTCGTCAGCTGGAGATCGATCATCGTGATCGGCGGGAACGCAGCCCCCAGGGAGAGCCGATCCTCCAGCGTCAGGTGGATCCGCCCGATCTCCAGTCTCTTTACGACGAACGGCGGCCGAAACGCGGGGAACACCCGCCCTCCGGCGTACCGTGAGAAGTCGGGCTTCAGCGGCTTTCGCGGAGCCGGTTGCGCCAGGTAGTCGAGGAGTCGGCCGAGGAGTCCGAGCCAGTCCACGTCCTGCGCGTGTTCCGCCGCCCAGGCCAGGTAGCCGTCGATGTTCCAGCCCTCGCCGAAATCGTCGACGTTCAGCGTCCCGTCCTCCTGACGCTCCACGTGAAGCCGCACCTCGCCGATCTTCACCGAATCGAAGATGACGCGCTTGGCCGTCAGCGGGAGCATCCCGACGTCCAGGGTCAGCGAGGGAACCTCCAGCACGTTCTCGTCCGACTTCTGCGGATCCTGAACCGTGAGGTGATCGAGGGTGAGTCGGCCGGTGAACAGGCTGAAGCGGCTCTCGCGAACCGCCACCTCACCGCCGATCGCCCACGAGGCGGCCGTCGTCGCGATCCCCCCCGCAAAGACGGGCACGATCAGCGCGGCGAGAAGGTAGCAGGCCGCGTAGATCGCGGGGAGCCCGACCAGCATCCCCCGGCGGACAAACCGGAACGGACCCCACGGCGGCTTTTCCCGCTCGTACTTCGCCTCCCCGCCGGCAAACAGGCGTCTCACGAACCGAACCCCGCGCTTGTCGTGCAGGGCGCGGGAGATCCGCCATCCCCGGACCCGGCTCGCGAAGCGCGTCCGATACCGGATCACGAGGATACGCACCGCGAGGAAGGCCGGAATCGCCAGGACAACCGCCAGGACAAGGCTGCCGAGAAGCAGGTAGCGGCTGTACCCCATCGGTGCGAGGATCGGGAGGTGGAACAGTCGGCGCCACAGCCCGTCGAGACCCCGATGACTGTCGAGCAGGTAGCGGCCCACCGCGTACGCCGCCGGTGCGACCGCCAGCGACAGGAGCTTGAACAGCCCCATGGAGAGCAGGAACGCCCGGAAGCTGCAGCGGAGCATGAGCGCCAGCGTCGCCGGCACGATGACGTGCAGGCCGGTCGGCGGCAGCCCCGCAAGGATCCCCAGCGCGAACGAAAACGCGATCTGATTCGGCGTCAGGGAGGACTTGAGGATCCGCAGTACCTTCTTCAGAAAGCTGACCGGCGTCGGGAACATCATCCCCCCCGGCCCATCATCGGCGCAGGACCGCGGAGCGTCAAGGCGTCGCCCACCGCTAGAGGGAGGCGACCGCCTCCAGATCGACGTGCTCCGCGGCGAGCCGCTCAAGGATTCCGAGCTTGCCGGCATCCGCGGCGGTGAGGAGCGGCTCGAGCCCGCTCACCTGCATCGCGGTGCTGAACGTGTCCCCGGGGACGAGAAGGATCGGTACCCCTGCGTCGCTCGCCTTGGCGATCACGTTGGACGGAGGCACGATATTGTGCGTCAGCACGAGACAGGACGTCCCGCCGGCGTCGAGGGCCGCCAGGACCATGTCGCTGCGATCCCCGCTGGTGATGATCAGCTTCTCCGGCTTGCGAAACAACGGCTCGCTGAGCGCGGCGGAGACCGACATTGCACCGACAAACACGTGCCTGACCGCGCGGCCAAGCCCGTTCTCCCCGGCGATCACCCGGGCGAGCAGCTTCTCCGCGAGGAGTCCGACCGACAGCGTGGTGAGTTCCGCGTCGAACGGGAGGATCCCAAGGATGTTGACCCCGAGCGCCTCGATCTCCGGGAGGTGCGTCTCGACGAAGTCGTCCCGGTGGATGACCTTGTTGACGATCACTCCGGCGACGTCCGCCTCGTCGGCGCCGACGAAGCGCTTGAGGAACGCCAGGTCGTCGCTGATCTCGTTCTCGGCACCGCTCGCCACGACGAGCACCGGAACCCCGAGATCTTGCGACAGCGTCAACGGATCGAGCCAGACGGAGGCCCCGTAGGACAGGTCTTTCCCGCATTCGATGAAGACCGCGTCGCGATCCTCGCCGACCGCCCCGAGGAGCCGCCTCATCTCCGCGCCGATCGTCTCACGATCGTACATGTACCGGAGCTTCGAGTGGTCGAACCCGATGCTGATCGTCTCGGGCTCGTCACCGAGGGAGAACAGACGGGTCAGCAGGGCCGCGTCGTAGTCCCAGAGCCGCTTCTTCCGGTACAGGAACCGATCGCCGAGGGGCTTGACGTACCCGAATCGCTTTCCCATGGCCCTCGCCAGTCCGATCAGGATACTGGTCTTCCCGGCGCTCTCTCGCGTGGATGCGATGATCAGTGAATTCACGCCCGTTCACCCCCTTCGGAGCCCTCGAACAGGACCCTCACGTCGACCGCCCTAACGCCTTCTCCGTGATCGTAGACGACGAGCGGGTTGATTTCGATGTCTGTGATCTCCCGGCACTGCGCGACCAGATGGCTCAGCGTGACAGCGGCTTCCACGATGCCTCCGATGTCCTTGCGCTTCTCGCCGCGCACGCCGAGCAACAACGGATAGGAGCGGATGTCGCCGACCATCGCCGCTGCCTCCGCCCGTCCGATCGGCGCAGCGCGGAACGCAACGTCCTTCATCACCTCCACGTAGATTCCGCCGAGGCCGAACATCACGACCGGTCCGAACGACGCGTCCTGACGCGCGCCGACGATCGTCTCCACCCCGGGACGGATCATCTCCGCCACCTCGATCCCTTCGATCCGCGCGTCCGGTCTGCAGACGCCACAGCTCCGCAGGATCGCCTGGTACGCGTCGATGACCTCGCTTCGATCCTCGAGATCCAACGCGACACCCCCGGCGTCGCTCTTGTGGATGATGTCCTTGGAGACGACCTTCATGA
>Ga0272442_10009749_pt1 | contig 11946 bp, 15 predicted proteins | sample SSMForm2O_FD_200262 | JGI IMG/M metagenome (GOLD analysis project Ga0272442, IMG submission 200262) | Marine sediment archaeal communities from Little Sippewissett salt marsh, Falmouth, MA, United States - SSM-Form-2O | ecosystem: Environmental > Aquatic > Marine > Wetlands > Sediment ... | reverse complement strand
AACCGGGCCTGATTTCTGGTGTTGCGGCGCCGCAGTATTCGGTTGATCAAAGGAATATGATATTGGTCCGCAAGGATTTGCGCTAATAATTCGGCCTGGTTGTATCCCCGCTGACGCTGGCGGGATCTGTGCAACGGGACCGGAACTAAAATATCAAATTTTTGAACAGGAATATGGTAATACTGGATGAATTCGTTTAGGATTCGTGACCAGGTATGGCGCAGTGCGGTCTTATTGCCGTATTTGAACAGATGGATCAAATGGCGCATGGTCTTGTCATAAATAGTGGGTGACCAGGCGCGGTCGAAAGGCAAGATTTCTTTTTGGCAGGATTTGCAGAAAATTTCTTGGAAAGAGACGATCGGTCGTCCGCACTGCCGGCAAAAGGGCGGCCGGTTAAGGCAGATGCGTTGACGGCAAGCCGGGCAGAGGGGATCTTGAGTTTTGGTATCGGGAAGAGACTGGCGGCATAAAAGACATATCCGGGGGTAGACCAGGTTCATCAAACCCGCCAGGATGTCTCTGATCACGAGCGGTATTCTACCACGGGGCAAAGAAGGAGGCAAGTCAGGTTTCAGGTCAAAGGTCAAGGTTTAAAGCGGCTTGCCGGAATTATCTCGGCGTTCGGGTCGCTTCGCTTTACTCACGCCTCGATATTTCTGGCTCGCCTAATATAACCGATGCCTTGTCTCATTGAGCGAGTTTTTTTATCCGGTAATCTAAAAGCCCTTCAAACGAATTGAGCGTAGCGGCCTGAGCACGAAAAGACCTTAGGCGAGCCCTTTTACAAATTAGAGGTCCTGAATCCAAGGTCCGCGTTTGGTGATTGTTGGGAAAAGGGTTTTTTCATTTGCCCTTTGATTTTTTTTTATTCCCCCGCGAGGCTAAGGTCTTTGAAGTGCGAATGAAGCGTAGCGACCTGAGCACGAAAAGACCTTAGGCGAGCCTCCTTGACCTTTCCCCTTTGACCTTTGACCTGGAATTCAAGTGCCTGTATAATATCTTCGAAAAGAACTTGGATCCAAGGAGGGATATATGCGTTTTATACCTAACAAGATGCTGTCGTGCATTTTCGCTGTTATCGTAGCGCTGGTCATTGTCGCGCTTTTTCCTGCGCCGGGTCAGGCTTTTCTGACAGATGTGCCCATGCTCGAGAAATCCGCGATTGCTAGTTTGACTGACGAGCAGCTGATCGATAAATATATTGATGTGATGATTGAGCTCGAGGCCAGTCAAACCTTTCATGAGACCGCTGGGTTTAACAATGCGAATGAATATAAAAAATACAAGGCCCTGCTGAGATACCGTACGGACCTTTTTCTGGAAATAAAGAAGCGTGAACTGGAAGTTCCGCAGATCAAACCCTGAAAAAATTTTAAGTGAGGTCATTGAAGTCAATGCCAATGCATGAATTCTCCGACCAGGTCCGGGCTAGGCTTTTTACACTTTTAAAGGAAAATGCCTTTTTCCGTGAGCGGATCATCTTGTCATCGGGAAAAGAGAGCGATTATTATCTGGACGCCCGGCGCGTGACGTTGAGCTCCCCAGGCGCTTATCTTGGCGCGCGCGTTATTCTTGATGTGATCGGGGACCAAATCCCCGATGCGATCGGCGGGCCGACATTAGGCGCAGATCCCCTGTTAGGTGCGATCGGCGTGCTTTGCCACCAGGCCGGGATTCCGCTCAAAACCTTTATCATCCGCAAGGCGCCCAAGGCTCACGGCAAAAGACAGCAGATCGAAGGTCCGCCGCTTAAGGCTGGCAGCCGGGTTATCCTGATCGATGATGTGGCCACGACGGGCAAGGCCTTGGTGGAGACAATCGACATCCTGGCCCGCGAAAAGATTACTCCGCTGAAGGCGGTATGCCTTGTTGACCGGGGCGAGGGTGCGCGTGAGGCCTTGGCCGCCAAGGGCTGTGAGTTGGTGGCGGTGTATGACATTGCCGAATTTTTTAAGAAGGATTAATGAATGCCGCACGCCACACGACACAGGTCACACGAAAACTTGCGACGCTGTTGTGTGTGCCGTGTGATGTGTGGCATGTGACATGATATTCATGCAACCTATTATTCTTGCCTCGGCTTCGGCTCAGAGAAAGAATCTTTTAAAACTTACCCGGGTTCCGTTCAGGATCAAGGTCAGCCATTGCAAAGAGCTAAATCGCATCCGGACGAATTGCGCGGATTTCGTACGCGAGAACGCCCGGCGTAAGGCTGAAGACGTGGCCGGGCGTATCCGCAACGGGATTGTGGTTGGTGCGGATTCAGTGGTTTATCTGGGCAAGAAAAGGATTATCGGCAAACCGCGTACTCTTAAGCACGCTAAGCGGATTCTGAAACTTCTGTTTTCACAGCCGCATTGGGTATATACCGGCATAGCGGTCAAGGATGCGGGTGCGGGCCGGATTATGGTCGATTACGAGAAAACAAAAATTTATATGGCCCGCCTGTCCGACGCTGAAATTGACCGGTATCATGCGAAAATGCATCCGCTGGATAAGGCCGGCGGATTTGACATCGAAGGCCGGGGCGGGATATTTATCCGCCGGATCGAGGGGTGTTATACGAATGTCATTGGTTTGCCCATGGCCAAACTAAGAATCATGTTAAAAAATTTTGGTATCTATCTGTTGTGAATTTTGTTTATGATGCGATCGTTCGTTTTAGGTCTTTTGATATTATGTTGTTGCGGTTGTGTGAGCGAGTATAATTTGGCTACCAACCGTCAGGAAATGCTTTTATACGGCACAGAAAAAGAGATCAAGATCGGCCAAGCCATTTCCTATCAATTGGAGAAAAATTATAAGCTTGTCCCGGACCGCGATGTTAACGAGCGGGTTCAGGCCATCCTGGACAGGCTGGAAGCCGTGGCTGACCGCCAAGACGTTGTTTACACGGTGCGGGTTTTGGATGAGGATGAAGTCAATGCGGTCAGTCTGCCGGGCGGATATATTTATGTCTTCAAAGGTTTATTGGATAAGGTCGAGAACGATGACCAGTTGGCCGGAGTGATTGCCCACGAAATCGGGCATGTGACTGCCAAGCACGCGATGAAAAGACTCCAGGCCTCTTATGGATATACCTTATTGCAGATTTTAGCGGTTGAAACCGGCACTGCGGCAGTGACGCAGGGCGTGAATGCCTTATACCTGACTGCCTTTCTGGCCTATTCCAAACAGGACGAATTTGAGGCGGACAGATTGGCTGTTAAGTACACCCGGGCTGCGGGGTACGATCCTGAAGGTATGATCAGGGTCTTGGAAATCCTGCGCGAAGAAAACGCTAAAGAATTACGGCCGCTTAATTATTTCCGCACTCACCCGTATCCTAATGAGCGCATCGCGGCCTTGAACACCCGGATCCGCGGGCACATGGATTTCCGGGATTATCTGAATCTTATCGGGTCGGAATAAAATCGATCATACTGAAGAAAGGATAACAGAATGAAATCTTATCGGGCGATTGTGATACTGTTTGTTATGTTTTTTATGGCAGGGGTCGTGCGGGCAGAAGATATCTCTCCAGCCCCGGAGGCCCAAGCGGAGTCCGCCGGCAAGACGGAACCCAAACAGGTCTGCTTCAATTCCCAATGTTATCAGGTCGAGATTGCGGATACCTGCATTACCCGGGCTAAGGGTCTGCAGTATCGGGAGACATTGCCTGAGGACCGGGGCATGCTTTTTGTTTTTCAGTCGATCGGCCCGCGCGGTTTTTGGATGAAAGACACCCCGATCCCGCTTGACATTATTTGGCTCGACGATGATAAAAGGGTTTTGGCCATTGAGCAGAACGCCCCGCCCTGCATCCGGAATCCTTGTCCTATCTATAAACCGGAAGTCCCGACCCGTTTTGTCTTGGAAGTGAATGCGGGTCAGGTTGAGAAATTATCACTGCAGCTAGGCGATCGGCTGACATTCAATTGGGAACCGAAGCCGATCTTTACCAGATGTCAGGTAGGTGGTCGATAGATATGCAGGCTTTGGTTGTGGAAGCCTGCGGCCGCTTCCGGGATTGTTTCCGAAAGCGTGGGGTGGGGATGGATGGTTTGCATGATATCCTCAGCGGTCGCGGCCTTGTTCATCGCCAGCACGCCTTCGCCGATCATCTCGCCGGCAAATTCACCAACAATCGTCATACCGAGCAGCTTGCCGCTTTTGGGCTCAACCAGGATTTTGGTCAGGCCGTCACTGCGGTTTAATGTAACCGCCCGCCCAGACGCCGTCCAAGGAAATTTGAGAACCTTTATAGGAATATCTTTTTCTTTGGCCTCGGTTTCGGTCAGGCCGCACCAGGCGATCTCAGGATCGGTAAAAACTACCGCCGGGATCGCTGCGGGATGGAAGGCCGTTTTTTGTCCGGCGATATTCTGGGCCGCGACCAGGCCTTCATGCGCGGCTTTATGCGCCAGCATGGGCTGGCCGGTGAGATCCCCAATAGCATAAATGGCCGGATCGCTTGTCTGGCGCTGCGGATTGACCTTCACGCATCCGTCATCGTCGAGTTCGATCTTGGTTTTGTCCAGAGCAAGGTCGTGGGTGAGCGGCTTGCGGCCCACAGCTACCAGAACCTTTTCGAATTCTGCTTGTGTCTTTCTCCCGTCTTTATCTTCGAATGAGACTGTGCAAAGGTCTTGTTTCTCTTCGACGGCAGTCACTTTGCATTGGACATGGACGGCTGCCATCCGCGCCACAAACCGTTTTTTTAAAATGGCGACAATATCGCTGTCAGCCCCGGGCAGGATATCAGGCATCATTTCGATAATCGTGACCTTGGTCCCGAGGGCTGAGTAAAACGAGGCAAACTCGAGTCCGATGTATCCGCCGCCGATGATCAGAAGGGACTGAGGGATAGTCTCGACATTTAAAGCCAGTGCTGAGGGGATCACCCGGTCCGACCAAGAGGCAAAGGGCAGCTGGATTGGCGTCGATCCCGTAGCCAGGACCGCGTGGTCATAAGTTATTTGTGAATCCTGGCCGTCCGGAGTCGTGACGCTGACGCTATTGGAATCTAAGAACCGCGCCCGGCCCTGGATGTAATGGATCTTGCGCAGCTTGCTGAGCTGTCCCAATCCGGCGGTCAATTTGGCAACGACATCATCCTTGAAACGATTGATTCTGGCCGGATCGGCGTGCAGGTCGTTAAAGCTGATGCCGATTGACGCGGCATCCTGCGCTTGGGTTATGATTTTGGACACATGCAGGAGCGCTTTTGTCGGAATACAGCCGCGGTATAAACAGACGCCGCCCGGATTTTTTTCAATATCGACCAGGGTAACTTGTAGTCCAAGGTCAGCCGCGCGGAAGGCCGCGGCATAACCGCCTGACCCGGCACCGATGATGAGCAATGGTGTGTGGGGAGTGGATGTCATGTGGATTTATCCGATGAAAGGCAAGAAAGTGCCGGGAGAGAGGGTCGAACTCTCATGGCCGTAAGGCCACACGCCCCTGAAACGTGCGCGTCTACCAGTTTCGCCATCCCGGCATTTTTCTCTGGATGTTTTTTAAGGTAAAATGCCGGGATGGCGGATTCCCATCTTATCTAAAAAAGTTAGAGGTAAATGGGAATACGCCATCCCGGTCTGATTTATTGTGAAAGATCTAAAGAATTTGTATTGGGCTGGCTGATTCCAATCGTATCTATAAAAAAATTAAAGGTCGATTGGGATACGCCATCTGATAATTATTTTCCAGTTTATTTATCAGGAAAGATAATTATCACCCCTGTGGGGCCGGCATCATTTTTTGTTATGTTCGATCGTTCGTCGTAACTCAGCGACCCTTGTTGCAGGACGAACGACGATGGACGATTTAAAGTTACAACAGTATATCTTCAAATTTTTCGGCTGTCAACAGCATTGCCCAAAACGGGTTTGGTTGTTATAATGCATTGCAATAGGTCAAGGGTCAAAGATCAAAGTGGCTCGCCGAAAACAACTCGCGCTCAGATCGCTTCGCTCAATTCGCGCTACGATGTTTTCGGCTCGCCGTGTTGTCACTTTGACCCTTCACCTTTAACCCATGTCCTGAATTATGTCTCCCAATTTCACTGCTACCAACCGTAAGGCATTCCGCGATTATTTTTTTGAAAAGAGATGGGAATGCGGCATTGCCTTGAAGGGGGCTGAGGTTAAGTCAATTCGCGCCGGGCTTGTAGGTTTTAAGAATAGTTATGCTCTGGTTGAGAATGGCGAGGCCTTTTTGCATGATTTGCACATAAGTCCTTATAAGGAAGCTAGTTATCTCAATCCGGACCCGGACCGCCCGCGTAAGCTCCTGCTGCACAAGAAAGAGATCCTCAAGATTGCCGCTCAGGTTCAGACCAAGGGACTGACGCTTATCCCGACCAAACTTTATATCAATCAGCGCGGTTTGGTTAAGGTCGAATTGGCCCTGGGACATGGTAAGAAGCAGTTTGATAAGAGGGAGGCCATCAAGAAGCGCACGATTGAACGCGGCCTGAAGCGCGCTGTGAGGGCCTATAAACGCTAGCAGATATTCAACAGCTTCGTTGACTTGCACTTAGAGGATATTTAAATTATAATATTATTCGTTCTTTAAAATTAATCCTACGCGATACCCGATATGTTTAAAATATGGGGGTGACTGGTCTCGACTTGAGTGAGACATCGTATAGGTGGCATGCCGAGGAAGCCTGGTTGGCCTCGTTAATCATCCGGGCACACACAAATGGCGAATCTATACTCGCTAAAGCCAACGAAATCGTTAACCCGATTTTCGAAGGCGAACCAGTCCTCGCTTAATTAATTAAGTGAGGCCCTTTTGTCAGTGGCGCCTGCGGGCTGATGAGAGGACATTCAGCAGGCTGGTTCCGCAAGCGGCCTGTGTTTGCGGGATAAGATCAGATAAGGCTGGTTCTGTCTGACTTTGTTTGTTGAGGCAGATAGGATGAGATTAAAGAACAAACTAAGCATGTAGAGGCCTATAGGGTGACACCCAAGGACCGGGGTTCGATTCCCCGCACCTCCACCATATCTTTTGGGGTATCTCGTGATGCCCCAACTGTTTCCCACCAAAACCACGAGTTCTCGACGAGAGAACGAAACAATTATTACAAGTTAAATCCAGTTATTGCAAGACACCTTCACCTCATCAAACGCCGATTTTGGCCTTTTGACGTGGTGAAAGTGTGGTGTTTTTAGCCTCCTGTGCGGCTTCTTCCCGCAGGAGGCTTCGTTATTGTGCTTATAACAGCGTCTTGAGTTCAGACGCTGTTATATGAGGTCAAGTGTTAAGAGTCTTAACACTTGTGCTTTAAGGGGATTCTATATGTTTCAGCTGTTAAAACTACAAGCGTTGGAAACGACAAGCAGATATGACCGAATACGGGGCTTCGGCAAGCTGATTAAACAACTTGGGCCTTTCGATTTATACGCAACGATGACTTTCCCGAAGGTGACGGAAAAGACCGAGGCTATGGATGCATACAAGCATTTCTTCAAGTACCTCAACCGTGATTACAAGAAGTTTTATGAGCGGTATATCCATTGCCTTGTGGTTTACGAGCGGAATACGTCAAGGAAAGGCGTTCACATCCATTCCTTCATTCGAGGTATCCAAGCAGACCTCTGTGATATGGTTCTTCGAGAGTGTAAGAATTATTTCGGCCCTCAATGTGATGTTCAGCCTTATGCTCTGAGAAGATGGAAGAAAATCAAGTATATCGCTCGGAAGTATGTGTCGCCTGACTTGGAGGATTTCGATTTCTACAAAATCAATTCCAGATATCGGGGCGGCCAGATATTACAAGTTAAATAAAGGGGAAAAGTGTGGACAAATGTGGACAAACGAAAAATGATTTTGAACATCCTATGCTAACTAAACGAGAGGCAAGGATGAATCAGATTGTTCATTTGCATTATACAGAACATAAAAGTTTTCGTTCGATAGCAAAACAGATGGGCATACATAAAACACAAGTTGAACGTTATCTAAATCGCTTTAAGAAAGAGCATTTTGATGTTTTGGTTCGAGATTTTCGTACGCATAAAAGGCTGTTTGAGAAGATGGTTGAGCTATTGATTCAGTCTCAACATAGGAGGCAGGAGTTGTGGAGGCAATATGAAAATATAACGAAAGAATACGAAGTAATCTTTAAGAGAGTTATTAACTGCCGAGAACTTATTATGAACGATAAATTATCACAGCTTGTGGATGACAGGATGTTTAATTTAACATTAAAGATGATAACTAAAAGAACGCAAATCTTGAATATGCTCAGAAGGGAATCACAAGCAGTTGTAGGGATTTATTGGAGGTATGGTCTCACAGGCAAGGATGCTTCAAAAGTAATTATGCCTAATGGTATCGATATAGAAGAAGCCATAGAGCAGGTCAAAGAGTTCCTTTCCCAGATGCATCATATTGTCGTTCAGGAAGTGGGTAATCCAGAACAGAGGCAGAAGGTCATTTCACGGATACAGGATGAAGTCGATAAGGCCGAGTTCCTGCACGATGAGGAGGAGGAAGAAATCAAGGAGGTACGATATTGAAAGTTGCTATTTATGCCAGAGTAAGTATGGCTGACCAGAATTTGGAGACACAGCTTGTGCCTCTGAGGGATTATTGTCAGAGGATGAGTTATCAAATCGTAAGAGAATATGTGGATACTGGTTCAGGAAAGGACTTGAAACGGCCCCAATTTGAGCGTCTCTTGGCCGATGTGCGGGCGAAAAAGGTCGAAGGCGTGGTCGTGTATAAGCTCGACCGTATCGGTCGCTCCTTGAAGCATTTGCTGAACCTGTTTGAGGAGTTCAGGAATAGCGGCATTGAGTTCATATCGTTGACCCAAAACATCAACACGAATACGCCTGAGGGAAAAATGTTCTGGCAGATGCTGGGAGTATTCGCTGAATACGAAAGGGAGTTGATTGTGGCTCGGACGAACGCAGGGCTTGCTCGTGCGGTCAGGCAGGGCAAGAAGCTCGGGCGACCTGCAGGTAGCAAGGATAAGAAACGCAGGCGTAAGTCTGGATATTATAGTAGATGGGGTAAAAAGAGATGAGGATTACGAGTTGCCGTTACTTTTTCCGAAAATGTAGCCTAAAGCAAGAGTGATTATGGGGATGAAAATAGCCCAGACAGTTTTGATGTCTTCAATGGACAGAGCACATATCTTTAGGAGAGCGCAAAAGAAAAGTGCTAATGAAATAACCCCTCCCGCTATGAAACTGAAAATTATGGTTTGCCAAGCGATAGCGGCTCGAGCGTGCTTCCCAGTTCCAATATATTCTGAAATTTTCCCAGGTGAATCCTCAGTTATTTGAAGACGTGTTGTAAGTTCAGAACTGTCGATAGAGTTGTCTGGATTTTGGTTATTTTCAACCATTACCTTATTCCTCGATGAAGAAAGTATAGTGTACTAACTTCAAAGATTTATCATTGAAAGCATAAACAGTAAATGCAAGAAATAACTTACGCTCCGAATGTACCCCAATCTCAAGGGGCGTTGTTGTTCCTGTTCCCAGGGCATTATTAAAGTTGTAGATTTCAATTCTCAATTCTTTTGGAGAAACGCCGACCCTTTTAATTTGCTGTTTATCCCCATCGTTAATAAAACTCATAACGATTTTCATACCAAGCAAATCAATTTCAAGATGATTGGGCGTAAAGGTATGAACAGTTCCTGAGGCCAGGATTTTCTTGTTTTCTGACTTGAGTGAAATCAAACGTTCCACATTGAGAGGTAGTTCGGACATAACGAGCATATTCTATCATAGATTTTTAATATGAAAAGAGTAAATAATCCTCCCCCCAACAAATCGCAGTTCCTTCCACAGGCATATCCGAAATAAATAATCGACCGTTTATTTAACCTTGACCAATCAAAACAACAGGACTATTATATGGTGATGATGGTTGTATAGGGTTTTGGATTATGACAAATTTCAAAGGATATATAAAAGTCAAAGAGGCCGCCGAGATATTGGGGGTCTCAGTAATGACATTGCACAGATGGGATGCAAGCGGACGACTCAAAGCACGAAGGCATCCCATCAATCATTATAGGCTCTACAAACGCAGTGAGTTGGAGAGTCTACTCAAGAAATTAGATAAGAAAAGGGGTAAATAATGGCAGGCAATCATAATGATATAGAAAAGAAACTCTGGGATGCGGCAGACCAGATGCGGGCTAATTCGAGATTGAAATCCTCGGAATACTCCGTACCTGTTCTGGGGTTGATATTCCTGCGGTACGCCGATTACAAATTCTCAGTAGCGCAGGAAGAAATCGAGAAGAAACAGAAAGGAAGCCGCAGGAGTGTGTCGAAGGTGGACTATCAGGCTAAAGGGGTGCTGTATATTCCTGATACAAGTCGCTTTTCATATCTACTGAAACTCCCAGAGGGCGAGAATATCGGCAGGGCCGTCAATGAGGCGATGAAGCAAATCGAGACCGAGAACGAGGAACTCAGGGACGTTCTGCCCAAGACATACACCCGATTAGAGAATGAGGTTCTGGTGGCCCTCCTCAAGACCCTTTCAGGCATCCCGATGGATATCGAGGGCGATATGTTCGGCAAGATTTATGAGTATTTCCTCGGCAAATTCGCTATGGCAGAAGGACAGCGGGGCGGTGAGTTCTTCACCCCGACCTCACTCGTAAAGCTCATTGTAGAGGTCATAGAGCCGTATCACGGGATGATTTATGACCCTGCCTCAGGAAGCGGCGGTATGTTCGCCCAGAGTGCCAAGTTCGTCGCACGTCATATGGCGAATCCAAGCACAGAGATATCGATTTATGGTCAGGAGAAGGTAGCTGAGACGATAAGGCTCTGCAAAATGAATCTGGCTGTTAATGGATTGTCAGGTGATATCAAACAAGGCAATGCGTATTATGAGGATATTCATAAATCACTTGGGAAATTTCATTTTGTAATGGCAAATCCTCCGTTTAATGTCAATGGAGTTGATAAGGAGAAGATTAAAGACGATAAGAGATTTTCTTATGGTATCCCAAAGCCTGATAATGCCAATTATCTTTGGATTCAGATATTTCTCAATGCGTTAAATGAAAAGGGTCGGGCTGGATTTGTTATGGCGAACTCAGCAAGTGATGCACGGCAGTCTGAGTTGGAAATCAGAAAGCAGATAATTGAGGCAGGATTTGTCGATGTGATGATTGCTATTGGTTCAAATTTCTTCTATACGGTCACGCTTCCTTGCACGCTTTGGTTCTTCGATAAGAGCAAGGTCAAGGCTGACAGGAAGGATAAGGTATTATTCATTGATGCTCGACATCTATACAAGCAAATTAGCCGTGCGCATCGAGAGTTTACTTCTGCCCAGATTGAATTTTTGTCTAATATCGTAAGATTTTATCGTGGAGAGCCTATTGAGAGTGAACGTGGTAGTGGCCAGATGATGAAAGAGCATTTTCCGAAAGCAAAGTATCAGGATATTAAGGGATTGTGTTCGGTGGTTGATATATCTGAAATTAAGAAGCAAGGATATTCTTTGAATCCTGGACGATACGTTGGAGTAGCAGAAGGAGATGAGGAGGATTTTGATTTTGAGGAACGGATAGAAGTTTTGGGTGAAGAATTTTCAGAACTCAATGCTCAATCGCACGAATTAGAGGAAAGAATATCAAGCAACATTTCTCGGTTACTTACGAAAGAATTATAAATGTTAAAGACGGCAAAACTTAGTGACATTTGTGAAATTGTAACTGATGGCACACACGACTCACCAAAACTTTTGAGCTCGGGTGTCCCTTTTATAAAAGGAAAGCATATAAAGGGAGGGGAGATTCTTTTTGATGCTTCGGATTTTATAAGTGAGAAAGACCACCTTAAGGCGATTAAAAGGGCGTATCCTCGCCGAGGTGATATTTTGCTGAGCAACATAGGTACAGTGGGTGAGATGGCGATGGTCAAGGATGACAGGGAATTTAGTATCAAGAATGTTGCATTATTAAGAGCCAAC
>Ga0272442_10009748_pt1 | contig 11947 bp, 11 predicted proteins | sample SSMForm2O_FD_200262 | JGI IMG/M metagenome (GOLD analysis project Ga0272442, IMG submission 200262) | Marine sediment archaeal communities from Little Sippewissett salt marsh, Falmouth, MA, United States - SSM-Form-2O | ecosystem: Environmental > Aquatic > Marine > Wetlands > Sediment ... | reverse complement strand
ACGATGCCCGGTATAGTCGGCTTCGATCATGTCGGGGAAACCACTAGTGCTGATCTCATGCATTTCCGGTGATGGCAGCGTGTAATCCCAGTAAACCAGACGGTTCGCGGGTGATGCATCGCATACAACAGCGGTATGGATATCGTAAAACAACTCGCCATCCATGCAGAATGCAAGCTCGTTCTCTTCTTCAATGGGAATCTGGAACTTCAGCGCGTCGCCCCCGTCAAGATCCCATACATCAACAGGACATGTCCCCGGCCATGCTCCGAGAATATCCGGCGCTATGATTTTCCGTGCTTCCACATTCAGCCCGAACAGTCCCGGCATTCCCTGGAACATCGATCCGACCTTCTCGAATTCCTTCGTGACATTCTCATTCTTGTCAATCCGGTAAAAACCGAAATCGAGTATCGGCGCTGCCTGCGTGCAGTCAACGTAGCATGCATTGAAGAACGTATCGACCTTCGCGCAGAACGGCGAATGGAAAATGTCAGTCAACTCGATAATCAATTCCGGCTCAGGGATGCCCTCCGGTGCTTCTTTTACTTCTATGGTGCCGAACTCGTAAGCAACCAGTGGCAGAGGACTTGAAGGATTCACTATATCCTCTACCGACAGAAGGAATTCATACAATCCGGCTGACGCCGCGAGCACATTAGCCACTTCCGCGGTGAATCGAGTGTAATCCGATCCCGGGATATCCGCGTTCAGCATTACCAGGCCATCAAATAAGTCGGGGCATTCAACCTGTCCAGTGGCTGATATCGCGTCATGCTGCCAGTCGTAAACATCCACGAGGATTCGTGCTGTTCCGGTTCCGTCATCGAATAATCCATCAGTCGTTGAGACCGAAATGTGATAGGCCTCCGGGCAATTGGCATCTAATTCAAAATCATCAGGCACATCGATGACCGTTGGATCGCCGGTCAATGCGGGATCAGGTTTTTTCCATCCGCAATCGACAGCATAGCCGAATAAAAACGGCCCGTCCGGCTTATTAATTATGTAATGCGCAGACGATATCTCCGTTGTGAGAAAGCATCTTCTGGAAGCACCTGTGTTGAATGCCTTGAAACCGTTCAGCGTCGCGGACAACATCACATCCGGCGCCATCCGCCCCCTAGAATACTCCCAGAGGGGCATGCCCAGTGATTCGGGCGGAAACTCGACCGGGTTATACATGCGCGTGTATCCATCAGCGTTCAGCAACTCTCCATCCCCCAGCATCGCGTCGGGCACGGTCAGGCTATGGCCCGGCCATTCTTCGGATCCATTGAAAAGTACAATGCCCCGTACATCGAAGCCTGTAAGCTGTTCGAGTCCAGGGAATGGATGAGTCAGCTGGATATCGAATGCGAGGACATCATCCGGAAGCAGTTCAACATTCCTTATCCTCAGACAGTCTGAACACGGTCCGTCTTCGAGAAATGTCCTGACATTGAAATGCGTAGCCGACTGCCTTGCCGGGATGATGGATAAGCCACCGAGTTGATCAACCTCAAACATTCCATACCAGAGAAGGTTCCGTGTGAATCCGCCATCTGCTGGAAGTGCATGAGAAGGATTCTGGATTTCCGGTGTTTCCGGGTTCAAGGATCCTGTACAGCTGGTCATGCATGCGGCAAGCAGCGCAAACACAACTGTCGTTATCAGTATATTACTAAACCTAATTGAGATCAGATGCATTGGCAGCACCCCGGTGATTTTCATTAATAATAGCACATGGATTGTGCTGATTACCCCATGTTGCCCCCTGCTGCAATATCTGATAATAAAGTTGTACCCGCACGAATAATCTGTTACATTATTCTGTCTAGCATGCAGGATTAGGAGGTTTTTCAGATGCTTCGGCGATTTCCCGCTGAGGTAGTCATATTTGGTCTCTTTTTTCTTATCACGGCATTGGGATGCCAGGACGGATACGCGGTTACCGTCAGTCCTTCGCAAGATAATCCCGTGAGTACCGTTGAAAATCCCGATAATCGAGCATTTATTCGCCAACCTGCGCAGTGGGGATACTGGCATGTTTTCATCGATCCGCAGTCCGAATATATCGACATCCTCCCCGTTCGGACAAACGATTTCGCAGCCAATGTCAACTTATTTCTCGAACCGGGCGGAGAGCCGGCAGGGAACATCGCTATATCGCTCGATCCGGCCAACAGCGATCCCGGCAATAATCTAATCGCGGTTGACGTGACTCTGCATCATCCGCTCAAACTCGATATGTACTCCGGCTTTGATGTCAGGGGAATTCTCATCCATAACGGGAGTGTCTCCTCAAAGTCAGTTGACGGCATCGCATATGCAGTTGCGGGCAATTGTGAAGACGCGGTTCTGCTGAACGCGGACGGCTGGACGAGATGGTGGAATCCGCGGGAATTCACAACTCCCGGATTGTTCGGTTATGTACCGGGTGCGCTCTCGTCGTTCGATAATGTCCCCACCGCCACAATGAATGGCCATAAGATCTTCGCCGATGGTCTCGACGAAGATGATGATTTCCGGGATTTCATCACGAGCGAAGAAAATTACAGCGACCGTGCATGGTTCTCTTCCGATTCAACAAACAGCCGGAAATATATAATCCAGTTTCCCATCGACCAGCCGCTCGAATTCGATTACTGTATTTACGCCTGCTGGAACATGACATCTCCCGATATTTATGGAGATCCGGACGAATACGAACCGGGTGACTGGCCAATCGATACAAACTGCGCAGAGGCATTTTATCTCGTTTGCGACTCGAGTAAATCGACAGCCTACTATTACAGCCCGACAGAAAACGGTGGCTCGATCATACTAGATCTGGAAGTATTCGACTGGCAGGGCGCGTTCGGAAATGGAATCACAGACGAAATTTCCGAGATACGGATCGAGAGCCGGAAAGATCTGATTGCCGATAACCAGAATACAATAATCATTAGTCAAAATGATCTTGAGTCGATCGCCAATGTCAGCACTCCGGTATCCTCCGTGTATTCCTTCGAGATATCAGACCTGAACCTGACCGGAAGCGGTACGGAAGATCTTCTCATCAGTGTGATAAGCGAAGATCCGGACGACTACGATTCCGGCTTCGGCGCGGATTATCCGGTTGGCGCTCCCCTGGCGGCATTCCTGCTGAGCTCCGTCGAGATAATCGGTACTCCTTGTCCCGATCCGCAGGTCGAATCGATCTATCCCGACTGTTTACATACCGGAAGTTACATTGAGAACGTGACCATAACCGGAAGTGGCTTTATCGAAGGGCCGTCGCTCGATGTGATACTGACCGACGGAGCTGCGGATTATCCTGCAGACAATGTAGCTTTTGTGAACGACAATAAAATCACATGCGATTTAGATCTCAGCTCGATTCCTCCCGGCACTTATGATGTCGTCGCCGTCCAGGGCTGCAATCCATCGGCTGAGGGAGTATTGAATAACGGCTTTGTACTACATGATGAAAACACCGGGAGCGATCCGTGGATCGAAGTGGGATACGATTCCAATTTCGATATCCGCGATCATCCGGGTGCAACCGAAATCATACTCGGTGATAACGACAGTACTGGAAATATCGAATTTTTCGACTTCGACTATTACGGCATCACATACAATCACTTCAGTATCAATTCGAACGGTGCGATCCGGCTTGCCAGCCATTCCAACGCACCCGCGTCGGGTTACAGCAAACTGGATGACTGCGGAGAAGACTTCCCTTATATCATCCCTTTCGGTGAAGACCTCGATCCCGATGAAGGCAATGATGGTCGAATCCTCTTTGAGATCATGGGCAACGGTTCGGAGAGAACTCTCACGGTAATGTGGGATGAGGTCGCGTCTTATTATTCATCAAGCGGAAATCCCGGCTCACACACCTTCTCTGTTACCCTCTTTGAATTGGATAACCACATCCGTATGCAGTTCGAGCATCCCAACGCGCTGAACACAGGAGATGTCGGGGGCGACCCGCCGATCGCTCTCTGCAATTTCGAGCTGACAGGTTTCAACTCCGAGCAGCATGAGCTCTTTTGCGAACTAGCCGACTGGCCCGATTCGTGCAGCGATTTCAGAGCGTACGATGCTGTAACCCCGGTTGCTGAACAGCTTGAAATCGACTGCGTTTACCGTACGGACTACACGGACCATGGCTACAACCCGGAATACGAATGCTCCATTTCAGCAGTAATGGTTATTCTCGGGGACAATGACAATTCCGCAGAGATTCCGCTTGGATTCACATTCTCCTGGTGCGGCACCGAATACACAAACGTTTATATTAACTCGAATGGCATCCTGTTTCTCGGCGATGACCAGATTAATCCTGACAGGCTGATGTGCTCCGATTTTTACAGGCACACCGACTGCATCTCAGCGAATTCTGACGATCTTCATCCGGAGAACGGCGGGGAGATTAAGTACGAGACCCGAATCGTCGGTTCCGACCGGGTTTTCATCGTGGAATGGGATATGGTCCCCTCAGCAGAGACCGGCAGCAGCAACACGTTTCAGATCGTTCTCTTCGACTCCGGTTCAACCACCTGTGACCCGGCAATGATCCAGTGGGATGTACTGCATTATCCCCAGGATACCCTTATCCAATACAGGACCGGATTCGAAGACCTGGAGCTTTGTATATTCGATGGAGGGGGGCAATATGAAAACGGCTCGATACTGATCGAGCCGATGTGATTGCTGTTTTTTACTTCCCTGATTTTTATTTACGACGTTTCGCGGAGCCGGCTTCGTATTCCTCTCCGGAAATCCTGATGCGCTTATGCCGGTCTCGTTCCTGCAGGCACTGCATCGTGATCATCTGGTTCAATGGACTCACATGGGTCACTTCGAAAGGAATCCCATCTATCTCTTTCTGATCGCCGACTTTCGGAAGGGTTTTACCGAGTTCCAGATAGTTTTCAAACTCGTAACTCAGGCAGCAGAGCAGCCTTCCGCAGTTCCCAGATATCTTGCCGGGATTCAAAGGGAGATTCTGAGCGCGAGCCATCTTGATACCAATCGGCTGGAATCCTTCCAGCCATGCCCGGCAGCATATTGTACGTCCGCACGGGCCGCAGCCGACATACAGCTTAGCCTCATCCCGCGCCCCGATCTGGTGAAGCTCGATCCGGCAGCGGAAAATGCTCGCGAGATCCCTGACCAGCATCCTGAAGTCAACACGGCCTTCGGCGGCGAAGTGAAATGTAATTTTACGACGGTCGAAGCGAATGTCGGTCGCGAGCATCTTCATCTTAAGACCGTGATGCTCGACACGCTCCCTGCACGTCTCAAGGTACTTGCCCTCGTCACGCACTATCTCGGCGAGCGCTTCATCGTCTTCCGATGTGAAGTACCGGAGTACAACTCCATCAACGATTCTCTCGACCGCGTCGTCCGGTTCTTCTTCATCGGCATCATCGGTCTCCTGAGGTTGCGGTATATCAGGAGGCTCGGTGAGCAGCTGGTAGACAATTCCCCAGTCCTCGCCGAATTCGTCGCGGAACAAAAACCGTTTCCCATGCTCGGGTTCCCCGATCGCAGGGTCCCACTTGATGATTCTAAGTATACCGAGTTTTCCGTGACTGAATTCTATGTACCGGGAACTCTCCGGTTCCCGTTCAGCTTCGTTCTCTTCATGCATAGTTCTGATTTATCCTTGAAGTCCTGAAAGGCCGAAATACAGTCTTTCAAGAGCAATATCTGAATTGCAGTTAAACCTGATCTTCTCGTCGAAATCCTGAAGGCGACGGATCGCTCTCGATGTTTGCGCATTTAATTTAATCGATAAAACGCGTCTAAGCAAACCCACAAGGTACAATAGCTTCCGTCCCTGGCTCCATCTTGACTCTTTTTTAGCAATTTCCTCGATCCGCCAGTTAACCGGTTTGACCGGATATTCCTTCGGGGATGCAAGGTGCCGCGCGATATCGTAAGCATCCCCTCCCCTCGGCAGATCAGCTTTTTTCTCGACGGAAGAGAGTGTTTCCGCAAGCTCCCAGAATTGAGCTTTCCATTCAAGCGCTTTTCTTACCGACGGTTCCACATCCGAAAGCACATCATCCAGGAACGATCTGACCGAACCGACTGTCTCGCGGTATCCCTCGCAATGCTTCCACCTGAGATAGATCCCGGGACGTCCCCCCGACAGCCTTATCGCCTCAGCAGCATCCTTCTCCAGCGGGTCATCGCCGATCGCGCGCGCGAAATCCCCCATACACTCCTGCGACAGGAGCGAAAATCTCAGGTTATATGCTCTTGAGCGCACTGTCGGGAGCAGTTTAAACGGCGTATCGGTGACCAGAATAAAGCGAATGTGTTTGCCGGGCTCCTCGAGCGATTTCAGAGCGGCATTCGCGGCAGATCTGGAAATATTCTCCGCCCTGTCTATGATTATCACTCGCTCATGTGCCTCGCTCGATCGCAGTGTCGCGAGAGCGGTCAACTCACGGATTTCCTCGACCCTTATCTGTCTCTCCTGTGAAAGCACGACGACATCCGGATGGGTACCGGAACGAATCGCGCTGCAGGACGGACAGTCACAGCCATCGATGGCTTTATCCGGACAGTGAAGATATTTCGCCAGAGCAATTGCAGTCGCGAGTTTGCCTACCCCTCCCGGACCGGTGAAAAGCATTGTGCCCGGAAGATGTCCTGCTCCAATAAGATATGTGAGGATTCGTTTCGGGATTTCCTGCCCGATTATTCCCCCGAAGCCCTCCTCCGCATTACGGGCTTTATCGTTCACGGTAAAGAATGAATCTCATCGATACAGGTCCATCAGCAGACCCTCGATTGTGTCAAGTTCCTTTATTATTTTGAAATCTTCCGCTCCGCCCAGCACCATCCTGCTAAGTTCTTCCAGCTCTACGTTCACCCGCTTCACAACGAGAAGCTGCCTGCGCTTCGATACTCCCCTTCTACCCGATGTCTCGCGGACCGAGAGGACTTCATCCAGGTAGAGCCTGAGAAAATCGCCAACCTTCTCGCGGTACTGCTCCAGGTCCTCAAGAAGTCTTCGGTGCGCCAGCCGCCCGGCAAGGCCCTTGATGTCCCCCAGGATTGAGCCCAGCCTTTTCTCCGCGGGACCGTCCGTGATTCCCCTGAGCACATCGGGGAAGCGGTTCTGCTCCGCAGCGGCTGCCGGATCGATCTCGACCGGTCGGTCTTTGGGAAGCTCCCCGCCGGTGACCGGTTTAGATCTCTCACCGCGCGACTTCCGTACTTTGTCAATTGGATCAGGCATAAAAAATCAGTCGATATGTCTCGCTTCAAGCGCTGCCTGGGCGACGATATCATCAGTCAGATCGCCGACAAGGCTGAACAGGTCGGTTCTCACGATATTGTCCACGCCTCGCTCGACTTCGTAAAAATCGTGTATTTTATTTGATTCGAATACGCCGTCCCAGACAGTAGCGCCCCCGACGCCTTCGATAAGCCTGCCTGAAATCCCGGTATTCACGCGGATCGTACCCGACGTTCTCGCGGTTCCGACTCCTCCGGGCACATCCAATTCGTCAATCTCGCTCAGCATTAGCGCATCGACTCCATATTCCTCGCAGAGCCAGACCGCGCGATCGTACATCACCGCACCTCCGAATTGCGCGTTGTCGAAGGGAATGTAAACCACTTCGACACCATCAATTCCGGCAAGCGCATCCTGCAGATATTCATCGCATACCGGACCATAGTCCGCAGAATCCGCGGTAGTCCGGAATGCAACCATACCAATACGGGAGATCGCGGGGACATCATAATCATGCATCGGCTCGAGCGTGAAATGCGGACGATCCGTCTGTTCCTCGGAAGGAATCTCGGTTCCCTGAGGGAGGAACGGATCGATAATATCCGGTTCGATGCTACCGGAAGTATCAGACGTCATCTCGATCGGTGGCGGGTATCCGGGCAGACCGTACTGCGGATACTGCGACGGATAATCCTCCGGGGGTGGAGGGAAATTCTCCGGGAAATCAGCAATAACAAGTCCCTGGGTACCGAACGCAACCTCGGTAAATGCAATCTGGGCGCTCAACTCGCTTCCGGAAATCTGGTAAATAAATCCCTCGAACAGGTTGATTGTTTCGCCGGAATCGAACGCCTCACGTGCGAGTGCAAGCTGGCTGGGCAGTCCGGAGCTCATCTCGACCAGCGCGTATGCCAGTCCGCCCCTGACCATTGGAGCGAGATAATGACCGTATGACGGCAGCACGCGGAATTCGAGTTCGCTCCAGTCCGTGGAAATCTCCAGGCTGGTGAATTCCATCTCGCTGTTTTTTGTACCGTCCGCGTTATAGACATAACGATTGCCGTCCGCCAGGACCAGACCGGCATCGGTGATGGCGCCATGGTCGGCGACAGTGATCACCCAGTCCATTGAGAATTCATACGAGAGCACGACAATTCCGATAAGTCCTCCGTATTCGTCATTACCCTGGATAAATAACAGGCTGTCCTCGCTTGAATAAACTCCCGGGTACTGATCTGCAGCAGCCGGAGTGCCGGCCAGGACACAGAGCATCAACATAATTGCCGTCCAGGCCCATTTTTGAGTGGATCGAATCATCGATACCTCGCTCCCATATTCGGTGAAAATTTGCATCAAAGGCACAAGTGCCGACTTTTTTCTTATTCTTCCCTTCGCCCTTTTATTCGAAGGCATCGGGGAAACCTAATCAGGACGCTTTTTTCGGCGGGTGTCCCAGTTACTCTGTCCCACCCATCCTTTCGCACGGTAGCGCCAGTAGGCGAACAGGATTATTACTATCAGAGCCACGGCTAAGAAGCCTGTAAGACTCGCTCCGAATGGGTGCGCCTGGGCATAAGCAAGCCATCCCGGCGCTTTCCATATCAGGACAGCAACAATCCCCAGAAGGATCACCCATAGAATGGTTCTTGTGACCGGACTACTCATCCAGTCCTGTGGAGGAGGCGGGATTTCCTCCTCGGGAATGACCTTCCGGCGTGGCTGCTCCTCTGTTCCTTCAGGCTCGTCATAGTAATCGATCGTGCGTTTCTCTTCGTCCACGACTGGTTCCTCTCTTGAAAAAACGCTGCCCCAACATCCATGGGGATGAGTTTAACCCATTAACCTTTGTATTATAGACGTTTTTCGGTCCGGATTCAGCAGGCCGGAGGCTTGCAGCTCGCTTGCATATAAAAACCCCGCCGATATTTCAGACGGGGTTGAACCGGGTCATTATCATTTATCTTCGTCTCTACTTCCCTTCTGCCAGCCTGTCGGCGAGCCAGTCGGGAAGACCCGCGTCGCGTATCTTCTGCTGCGTCTTCTCGATATCATAGTCAACCCTTAAAAACTTGATCTCGTGCGCGTTGAAGTCATAAAGCACCACGCTCGCTCGCGGATCGCCGTCGCGAGGCTGCCCGACCGATCCCACGTTAATGATGTACTGCGAGTCGGGATCGAGCGTGATCGGATTCTCCCAGCCGAAATGCTTTTTCAAATCCTGCCCTGGCAGGAAATCCGCCTTGCCATCCTCGCGCATTTCCATAAGAGCGGGCTGATGGGTGTGACCGACGAATGTGATCTTGATCTCGGGATCCATACCTTCGAATGCCTTCGCAGCCTCTTCCTTGTTACGGACATAGCCCATGTCGGAGTTGGGAGCATAGTGCGTGAAGCGAAGCTTGAAGCCTTTAGGGGTCTTCTGGATGAAGTCCTCCGGAAGGCTCTTGAGCCAGTCCAAAAGCTCGCTGTCTCCGTTTGAGAGAATGTCCTTCGTCAACTCGACAGCCTGTCGCGCGTGCGGATTAACCCGCCTGAGATTCGCGTCCGGCTGAAGGTAACGCTCATGATTGCCCTGGACATGGATGGCGAAGTCGCGCACCAGCATCGCACACTCTTTGGGCTGCGGACCGTATCCGATAATGTCGCCGATACCGATGAATTTCTTGTGGTTGTTGATTTCCATCATCTTGAGACGGCCGATAGTGCGCTCAAGCGCGTCCAGATTGGAGTGAATGTCAGAGAATGTAACGATAGTGCTTTTTGGGTCCATTAAATATCTCCTGCTGGGGTCCGTTCCGCCGCGTCCGCCCTCATCCGGGCATGACAAAAGGGGCCACATTTGAGCCCCTGTCCAGGGAACCGCCGGAATTGGCCTTAGGTAATATAGTGGATAATCCGGTGGTACGCAAGGGGCTTGCGCCATTTTTCACATGGAATTTATAATAACAAGGGATTATATCGGCATTATCCCGGGATTAATAAGCCCGTTGTATTACACAGCCAGTGCAGGATTGCCAGGTTTGAGAATTCACATAAATCGCTCGAAGCGGTCTTTCGAGACCTTGCAGACAGGACACTTCTGAGGCGGTTCGGGTCGAGCGCACAAGTAACCACATACTTTGCATCTCCACACCGGGAACGGCAGCCCGCCAACCTTTACAGCCTCGTATTCTTCCTCGTGCTCGGTCGGACCACCCGGAGGCCTTCGCTCCGGGATCGACTGCGCTTCCTTCCTGCCATCAGCTATTTCATCGTCCACATAAAGCGCGCAGTAGCATGCACCGAATTCTGCGATATCCGGGTCGCGATAATCGCAGGGGCAGATTATATCGAGGTCCTTCGTTCGCTCCCCTGCTGCCAGCCGGCACGGGCATGCGCGATACCCGTAGCGAGCCTCATTCTCAAGAAGCCCCCGAACGAGAGATTTAGTGAATTCCTCGTCGGGATTGAGATTGTAGCCGCCCTCCCTGGCTTCTTCCAGAAGTCGCCAGTAAACTTCATCAATCCGCTTCTCATCAATAGCGTTCATTCCTCCACCACCTTGCGAAGCTCATCGGGCTTGAAACCTATAATGCTTCTTTCTTCGTTGATTACGATAGTCGGGAAAGAACGGGAAGGATTCCAGCGACTGACTTCCTCCATTATTTTTTCCCGCTCGTTATGCTCGAGCTGGTCGACATCGATGTAGTCGTATTCGACACCAAGCTCATTCAGCAGCGCCTTTGTTTTCTTGCACCATCCGCATGTACTGAGCGCGTAAAGCATGATCCCAGCGCTTTTCTTACCCTCGACATGTACAGGTTCCGGCATTCTCCTCAACTCCAGTTAGAATTAATCAGGGTCTGACTATTTTTGGAAGTCTGTTTTGCAGATTGATAAGCACTTCACCAGCTATCGCGAAGGCATCTCTTGCTTCATTTGGAGTCGGATCCTCGATATCACCCGGATACCTGTAGCGCCATGCATACTCAGTCAGGGCCGCCGCTCGGCGCAACAGGGGCTCCAGTTCCGGATCAACGTCGACTGCAAGAGCACCCAACTCGACCAGGTTATGCGTTTTCCCGAATACCTTATCATTCCATGCCAAAAACGCTTTAATGGCTTTCTCAACTGTTTGCTGGCAGTGAAAAAGCGCTACTCCCAGTATCGGGGGGATCGCTGACATCGAGATCTCCGCAGCACGCAAATCATCATGCGCTTTCCTCAGCCATGAATTGACCTCACTTACCCTGTCGGGATCATACTGCATAAACCAGCCTCCCCTCGCGCAGAACTGTAGCAGGGAGTGAAGCAACGAGATGCTTTCGACGCTCAAATAAAGATCTTGTCCAGACGATCACATCAGCCGCTATGCCCGTTCCCCAAAGGCACTCATAGGCAAGTCTGCTTCGCCTGCGTTCCGGCGGAGCATCATCAGGCACAATTACCATGATATCGTAGTCACTGTCTGGACCCCACTCATCCCGTGCTCTTGACCCAAATAAGTAAATGCGCTCAGGCTGAAACACATCGACCATCCGTCGAACAAGCTCATTAAGAATTGGATCGTTATCCGGGATTAATTTACTCATATCTCTGCTTAACGCTAATCCCCAAACAAGTCCCTTTGCGTATCGTCATCCTTCTCGAACGGGTACTGCAGGTTAAGATGCTTGCACGCGGACCGCGTTATGATCCGCCCCCTTGGCGTACGCTGCAAAAACCCGATTTTCAGAAGGT
>Ga0272442_10009745_pt1 | contig 11949 bp, 8 predicted proteins | sample SSMForm2O_FD_200262 | JGI IMG/M metagenome (GOLD analysis project Ga0272442, IMG submission 200262) | Marine sediment archaeal communities from Little Sippewissett salt marsh, Falmouth, MA, United States - SSM-Form-2O | ecosystem: Environmental > Aquatic > Marine > Wetlands > Sediment ... | reverse complement strand
AGCACGACCAGATACGGTCAGCAGTGAAGGTGACAGGTCGAAGGTGCAGGTGCAGCGGAAGCCGGAGTCATTATTGAGAGCGTGAGAATATCTTACCTTACCTTCACTTTCACCTGGCCCTTTCACTGGCGGCCGGTCTTCTTTGGTTGTGGCCACCGGCCGCCTTGTCCCGGCACCCGGGCGAGGGCCTGGTCGAGGGCAGTGATTGTGGGCGGCTTGGCCATCACCATGTCCACGCCATTCGGTGTCTCATCCTCCTCGAGCATGATGTCGCCGAACCCCGTGAGCATGATGACGTAGGTATCCGGAGATATATCCTTGATTATTGACGCGAGTTGGTCGCCGGACATGCCGGACATTGCACGATCGATCATTGCCGCATCGAACTTGCCGGGCTCGATCTTCTCGACGGCTGCCTCGCCGCTTCCAGCCGCGTCCACCTTGTGACCGCGCACGGCCAGGATCTTCGCCACGGTGTTGAGCGATTTCGGCTCGTCGTCCACAACGAGGACGCTCAGGCGTCGTTTCTTCGCGGGGGCAGCCGGCGCGGGGTCGGTTTCCTTCGGCGGCTTGATCCAGCCGGGCAGCGAAATAATGACGCGGGTCCCGATATCTTCCTTGCTTTCGACCTTGAACGAGCCGTAGTGGCGTTTCACCGTTGCCGCCGCAATCGTGAGCCCCATGCCGGTGCCGGTTCTGCCCTTTGTGGAATAGAACGGCTCCAGGCAGTGTCCCAGGACTTCGTCAGGCATGCCCTTGCCGGTATCGCGGATTTCGAGCGTGACCAGCGAGCCGTCCGCGTCGGTGCTTATGTTTATGGTGCCGCCGTCGGGCATGGCTTCCACTGAGTTGACGATCAGGTTCGAGATCATGTCGCGCATGTCGTCGCCGTCGCCGCCCACCGCCGGGATGATTTCTAGGTTGGTCTGCATGGCGATCGACGTGCCGCGGGACTCGGCTTCCTCTTTCCAGCACGGCTGCGTGAGTGTGATGGCCTGCTTGACGATGTCGTTCAGGTCAACCGGGTTGGCCGCCGGCTCGCCGGTGTGAAAGAGGCCCGCGAGGTTCTTTACCGCCTTGTGTGCCCTGTTCGTGGACTCGAGGACGGTCTTCAGGTGCTCGATAGTCTCCTCCCTGTTATCGAGGATATCGGGGCAGGACAGCAGGAGCTCGGCGGTGGTGAGGATCGGCGTGAGGGCGTCGCTGAAATCGTGCGCGACGCCGCGCGTGACCTGTTCCAGGACGTGCATGCGCTCCTTTTTCACTATCTCCTGCTGGGATTCCTGCAGCTTGGATATGGCCGTGGTGAGGCGCCGGCTGCCTTTCTGGGACGCGTCGGCCCGGAGCTTCTGCTGGGTCGCCTCTTTCTGGTGTTGGGATGACTCCTTCTGGAGCTGGGAGTAGGCCACCTTGAGTTCGCGGAGCATCTTGCTGAGCGCCTTGGACAGGCGCCCGACCTCGTCGTCGGTGGCAGGGATCTCGATCTGCGAGGTCAGGTCGCCCTTCAGGACCGCGTCCACCCACTGGTTGAGGACCCTGATCTTCACCAGGATGTCCTTGGTGTAGACCAGGATAACCGCTGCCATGGCCAGTCCGAGGACGCCCATGAGGCCCACGAAGAGGGTGTCGGCCGGCGTGAATTCGTCCTTGAAGCCCATGCTTATCGCAATGGCCACGGCGAATGCGATCGGATAGACTGCACTCAGCTGCAGACTGGTTCTGAGCTTCATTCGATCGTTTCCACTTTTTGGGCAATCATGTTACAACCCGGGTCCAGCCTGTAAGGCATTCTGGCGAACGAGCCGGTTCTAGTAAAGGAAATTCACCGCTCCCGTCTCGGGTGTCGGGCAATTTCCGCCACGCTCACTCGTACACTGCACTTTGGACTTTGAACTCGGAGCACTGGCTGGCATAATCGCGCCCTGATGAATACGTCACTCATTCCGGCGGATCTCTCGCCGCGTGCGGAGGCGATCGGTCTCCTTGTCGAGGAGCTTCTCGCATCCCCGGACGTGGCGGCTGTTCGCGAGTCGATTGCCGCGAGCTACGGGGAGATCGGCGACCCGCTCGGCCGTGCAAAGTGCAGGGCCGTACTCCTGGGGATCGGCGCGGCTGGGCCCGCGGCCGAGCTGGCACGCGGTGATCTCGAACAGGGGCTCCAGCCCGCGTGCTGCGTCAACGGGGACATGGCCAACCTCGTGGCCGCGCTCGAGGGAAGCGAAGACGCGGCGGACCGTATCGCGGGCATCGTGCGTTCCGTGGTGCAACACGATCTCGACGTGGATGCCGAGGCAATGCTCGGCGGGCTCGCGGAAAATGTCCTCGGCAAGGTCCTGGCCGACTTGCAGAGATTCGCGGAGGAGGGGGGGCGTGACGCCTTCCATCGGTTCCGCGCCTACATGATCCTCTTCGGGGTCTACCACCAGGATCCGCCGGAGGAGGGCGGCACGATCTTTATCAGGACAGCCGCGGCGCCCGACAACGCGCGTGCCGAGCGTTTCAGGGAGCGGGCGACGGAAGCTTACGTCGGCGGCATCGAGGCCGGGCTGAATGCGGCGCTGCGTGAGAAGGGAATCGAGACGGCATCCGGCCTGGATGACTACTCGCTTCGGATCCCTGACGAGCTCCGCGCCGGCGTGCTGGTTTCGAAGACGGGTGTTCGGATCGAGCTGGACAGCTCTGTCGGCAACGACCACGTACTTGTCTCGCAGGATATCGGCGCGCAGATCATACACGTATCCATCCTTCTGCGGGACGAAGAGAGCGGCGAATACGACTATCCGATCCGCATCCGCGTGTCACGGATCGATGAGCCGGTGCTCCGCCTCTCGTCGATCGATAAGGAAGTGCCGCCGCGGGATGTCACGACGATGGAGGACCTGTTCGACATTTCGGCAAGCGGCGCGAACGAATGGGTGCGTCTATCGAAGGCCGGCGCGATCGCGGCGGGGATCGTGCCGTACCATTTCAGGAACGATCCCTCGATGCGGCTCGACCAGGTGCTGACAAGGCTGGGCGGCGGGCTGGAGATCGTGACGGAGGTGAAGTGCGTCCCCGTGGGATCGGGTACCGGTACGTCGAGCGCGATTGCCGCGGCGATCGTGGCGGGACTGGTCAAGATAACGGGCCAGACGGGCTCGACCGGATTGGAGATGACCGACGAGGAGAAGATGCTGGTGGTGGCCCGCGTGCTGCTGGTGGAGCAGCTGATCGGCGCACTGGGCGGCTGGCAGGATCCATGCGCGATCTTCCCCGGGATCAAGCTGCTGGAAACCGATCCCGGCGATTTCCTTCCGCGCTGGCGGCCGATGGATGTGCCCGAGCAGGGCGTCAGGGATCTCACGAGTTCGTTGAAGCTTACGGACGGCGCGTACCGTCAGCCTTCCGAGGCTGCGGCATGGCAGTTCACGGGGTTGTGGGTTATGCGGCTTGCCGATGTCTACGAGGCACGCATGAGTACGCGCAGGCTCGTGAAGCAGCAGATCGCGCACCTGGCGAGTGGTGACATACGGGCGATGGGGCCGGTGGAGAGTGCCGACTGGATCAACCGGACGCACATCTCGCCAAAAGCGACCAATCCCTACATCGAGCGTGTCGTGGAGCTGGTACGCGAAGCGCTGGGCGAGGGGAACGTGGATTTTGACGCGTGCGGGGCCAGGGGCGGGGCCGGCGGCTGCTACTGGATCGATCCGGACCGGACCTCGGAGGAGGAGTTCGCGGAGGCGTTTTTCGCGGCGTCGAAGACCGCTATGGCTGAGTACAAGGACAGTATCCGCTTCGGCGGCGAGCCCCGCATCTACGACTACGCCATCAATCCCACCGGCCTTGAGCTCAGCATGGCGTAACGCGCCGCGCAGTGTCGCCGAGCCCTGAACGGCCTTGGATACCTCCGCCGTAGCGCGGTCTTCTAAGGCCGCGCAGTGTCACCGAGCCCCTGAACGGCCTTGGATATCTCTGCCGTAGCGCGGTCTTCTAAGGCCGCGCATTGTCACCGAGCCCCTGAACGGCCTTGGATATCTCTGCCGTAGCGCGGTCTTCTAAGGCCGCGCAGTGTCACCGAGCCCTGAACGGCCTTGGAAGGCCGTTCTACGGAGAATCCTCCTCGTCCTCGTTCGTCGCGATCAGGCTGGACGAGGGAAGCTTCAGTGCGTGGGCCAGGAAGAGCAGTACACCCAGAGAGACCGTGAGAATCGGAAGCTCCTTCTCCACGGAAAGGTTGTTGGTCTGCCTGAGAACCGAGAATATTCCCGATATGATGAGGAAGGGCCCGATGACGATGGTGAGCCTGTCGAAGCCGCCGACCGCGATCGTTAGTACTCCCACCGCCGCCAACCCCAGACTCCATATCCACTCAACCTGTGGGATGATGGCCAGCACGTTGAGTAGCCAGCCGATGCCAACGACGATGATGAGGACCGGGACAACGTACTCTTTACCTATCTTGCGCATAGCCTCCTCCTCCCGTTATTGAAAACGCATCAATACCAAAGCGGGCCGGTACCCGCAACCCAAGAAGACCGGCCGCCAGTGGAAGTGCCAGGTGAAAGTGAAGGTAAGGTATTCTCACGCTCTCAATAATGATTCCGCCTTCCGCTGCACCTGCACCTTCGACCTGCCACCTTCACTGCTGACCGTATCTGGTCGTGCTCAAATTATCTTGTTTCTTGTCGCAGTTGAGATTGATTAAGCCGCCAAAGCGGGCCGGTACCCGCAACCCAAGAAGACCGGCCGCCAGTGGAAGTGCCAGGTGAAAGTGAAGGTAAGATATTCTCACGCTCTCAATAATGACTCCGGCTTCCGCTGCACCTGCACCTTCGACCTGTCACCTTCACTGCTGACCGTGTCTGGTCGCACTCAAGATTATCTTGTTTTTCATCGCAGCTCTTTCTGATTAAGTCGCTAAAGTCCCAAATCCAGCTCGTCCTCGTTATTCGACTCCGGGGTCGTGGCGGTGATTATCTTGGTCAGGAGCCCCCTTTTTTTCGCCAGCGCCATCAGGTCCTTGTGGCATTTCCGGGCGGCCTGCAGGACGGCAGGCGATTTCGTGAAGGACTGGGTGATGCGCTCCACGAGCTTGACTGTCTCCACCGGCTTCTTGTTGAAGGTTTCCGGCGCCATTGTGACTATGGAGTCGGCCGCCGCGGACTTCACCGCCTCCGACCTGTCGTCAAGCTTCGGCATGGCCCATTCGACCGCAGGCCACGATCGGATGGTCGCCAGCGCGCCGAGCACGGCTGTCCTGTCCTTGTCTGTCTTGGCATGTTGATATATCGACTTGATCGACGCCAGTCGACCGGCCGGCGTTCCGGCGTCCGGCCTCGAAACGATTGCCAGGGCGCCGCGCAGCGCATTGTCGTACCGTTTTCCCGATGAGCTCGCCAGGATCGTCATCACTTTCGGGAGGTGCTTCGGGTCGGCCCAGTCGGCGAGAAGCGCCACTGCCGTATCGGCGAGCGCAGCGTCGGGCGAGTCCACGGCCCGGATCATCGCGTCGGCCGCGGCCGGGGCCCCGGTCCTGACCGCCAGGCGCAGCATCCGCGGCTTCGCGGCCGGCGGAACCGCGGCATACGCGTCGATGGTGAGTTTCGCCACGGCGCTTCGGTCACGCGGCCTGAGGAAGTCCGCGAGCATGGGTAGCCGGGCGTCCCGCGCGCTCGGGTCTGCCGCCGCTATCCATTTCCGCAGGAGGCCGGGCAGGCGCCCGAGTGACGCCGCGTCCTCCTTCTCCGCGCGCGCCGCGGAACGGATATCGAAAGCCGTCATCCGGTCGTGCCAGCGCACGTAGAGCAGGCCGTTATGTACGGTCGGGGTCGCGAACGGGTTGTCGAACCAGAACTTCTCCTGGGTCCTGTCCGCGGCATTGGGGGGCGGGTGCGTCAACACGCCGTGTATCGTCATGGCCGGTGTCGGCTCCACCAGGTACACGCGCTGTGGCGCGGTGGCCGGCAGCACATAGAGCCTGTTCTCGGCGACCGTGATGGTCAGGCCCCAGAAGCTGCGTGCCGGGAATCCGAACCTCGCGCCGAGGACGCGCCCGGTCTTCAGATCCATGCATACGAGCGAGCTTCCTCCGAACTTCCTGGGTAGCTTGTCCTTGTGCGTCTTGAACCTGATTGCCGTCACGCCGCTCTTGGCGGTTGTCTTGGACGGGGTTTCCGCGCGGGGGACGAGGTGTTTCTTGAGGGCCGATAACGGGCCGCCGCTGACCAGCATATCCGGGTTCCGTTCCATGTCATCCCACGCCGGTTCACCGTAGCCGAATATCATCCCGTTGACGTGGACCATGCTTTCCTGGTAGGGACGCACGGCGACATTGCTCCATGACGCGCGTTCGAGTTTGCGTCCGGAATCAAGCAGCTTGTAAGTGGTCCACGAGATCTTGTTGTAGCGTGCGGTACAGAAGACGAGCCCGTCGGCAACGATCGGGATGTTGCACAGCGGATAGCCCGTCATTGTCGCCTTGATCTGCTCTTCCCAGTAAATCTTGCCGGTTGCCGGATCGACGCCTACAAGGTGGCCGGAAGTTTGTGCGAGGATGAGGCTCGCGCCGTCGCATCGTGCCAGCATGGGCGAGGACCAGCCGCGCCCGGAAGCGGCCTTCGCGGGCGTGCTCCGCCATGCGACCTTGCCGTCCGCGGCGTTGAACGCGACGAGGAGCGCGCTTCGGTGACCGGCAAGGACAACGACCTTGTCGTTCACTATCAGCGTGGATCCGTGCCAGTCGCCGTATCTGGTGCCGCCTTTCCAGTCGCCGATGCCCGGGATCTGCTGCAGGATGTCAACGCTCCAGATCTTTTCCCCGGTTGCGGCGTCGTGGCAGATGAGCTGTCCGGGCGCCTTCGAATACGACGCCTGCGCGTATATTCTTCCATCGTGGATGCTGGGTGTCGAGTTGCCGGCCCCCTCCGCCTGCCAGAGGAGGATGCCCGTGGCGGCGTCGATGGCCTTGAGGTGCTTGCCGCCGAGGATATACATCACGTCATCGGTGAAGGCGGGCGATCCGTGTCCGCTGCCGATATCGTACGATTCCCAGACGAGGCGGGGAACGCATGCGGCGGCGGCCCGCCGCTCTCCAGGTTCGTGGGCCGGTGGGTTGCCCTTTGTGTTTCCCCAGTTCTGTGCGAGGCCGGTTTCGTCGCTGACCGAGTCCCGCGCCGGCCCGCCCCGGAACCCGACCCAACCGGTAGCCCATGCGGGCGCCGCCAGGAGGCAAACGAGCTCAATCGCATGAAGTGCTTTCATCGGGATTTGCCACGCGTCTTCTCTTCTGTTCCTTGCCGCTTCCCGCTTCGCGAGTGTCCTCCGTTTCTCGCAGGTCATGGCAGTAGACGCAGTCGGCGCCGCGGAAGAAGAGGCGGCCGTCCACGATCGTGGCGGATGTCGAGCCGGCAAAGGATGACGGCCGCCATATGTCGCCGAGCTGGCGGAAGTCCGACGGGTCGGCCTTGTAGTACAGCAACTGGTTGTAGAGGTGCGGCCTTACGATCCGGTCATCGCTCGCAACGAACGAGCTGCAGGTGCGCACGCTCCAGAACTTGATTTCGCCTTTCTCCTTGCCTGTCAGCAGGTCGAGACATACCGCCGGCCCGCCGCGCCAGGGGTAGACGTGCCCGTTGTAGACCAGCGGGCTGGTCACGTGCAGGTTGTACTTCTTCTCCAGGTTCCACAGTGTTTCGGGCATTTCGGGCGTTATCCTGAAGCAGGTGAGGCCGCCGCAAACCACGTAGTGCCGGCCGTCGAGCTCGGCAAGCGCGAGCGATCCCTGGTTGGCCACGTATTTCGTGGCTTCCCACACCAGCTTGCCGGTCTCCAGCTCGAGACAGACCAGGCGCTTGCCCGCGGCCAGGATGTAGGTCTTGCCCTCGTACTCCCACAGGGTGGGTGTCGAGGTGCGCGCGATCGCGTTGGAGACGGGGCCCCACAGCGGCTTGCCGTTTGCCGCGTTCAGGCCGAGCAGGCCGCCATTGCTGTCGTTGCAGACAACTATCCCCTTTGCGGCCACTGGGCAGCCGCAGAACCGGTGCGGCAGCTTGTCGACCAGCTTGCCCGTCTCGAGCGACTTCCGCTTCACTTCGCGGACACGCGCGGCCGCGGGCCCGAGATCGGTCTGCCATTTCAGCTGCCCGGTGACGGTATCGAGGGCGTAGACATTGCCCGTTGCGCCGAAGAAATACACGGCGCCGTTCCGGGCGCAGACGGTCATGTGCGGGCCGCTGAGGTGTCTGTTATAGTTAACGGCCTGGCCGGGGAATGTGGATTTCCAGAGCGTTGCGCCCGTACGCGCGTCCATGCACAGTATGACGTCGTCGGCGTCGAGCAGCCATTTCTTCGGTACATCGAGCCGGGCCACTTGACCCGTGTCGGCGGCCGTACCGGAGGGTACGTAGTAGGCGATGTAGAGGCGGTTGTCCTGTATCACCGGGCTGGAGTAGCCGCCGCCGTAGTCCGGATTGCTGGTTTTCGACCACAGCCACGAGTTGGGCGCCTTTTCCTCGCTGCGCCAGACCAGGCGCGAGCTGGTGATATCATCCACGAGCCGGTTGCCCGACGACGGTCCCGTCCCGTTGAAGTACGGACCGCGCCACTGCGGCCAGTCCATACCGTCGGGCAGGGCTTCGCGCTGCTCGACGTCGGCCCACGCCTCGCGCTGCCCGGTGAGTGTGCCCTCGCGCGTTTCCACCACGTGCCGCACTCGGTACGTGCCCGCGAGCACGCCGCGGCCGTCGGTGTTTGCCTCCATCGAGAACTCGCACAGCGTCGGCTTGGCTTCCCAGCCGGGCCAGCCGGCTGGGATGATCTTCGTGGCGACCGCGCCCGAGATGCCGTCGGCGGTGACCTTGATGCGCGAAGCGTCGCCGCGATGCACGTACCCGCGTGCGGCCGGGGCGACGGCGATCGCCGCTCCCGGCCTGCCGTTCCTGCGTTCGACGTAGAGCTCGACGACGGCGCCGCGCGGCGCCGCGTTGGTCAGCACGAGCTTGTAGACCGCGTTGCCGGTTGTCGGCGCCTTCGCGTCCTTTGCCTCCGCGATGCCGAAACACCTGTTCCAGAGCGTCTCTTTGCCGTTTTCATACGTGCTGACCTCGCCACAGGCCACGTTCGCTGCGAGGCCGGCCTGCACGGCGAAAGTGTAGGTGTTCGTCCGCTTTCCCATCGCGAACTCCATTGTGGTTCTGCCGGCGATGCTGGTGTCCGTAACCTTGATGTCGATTGCGGTCGCCTTCGCCTTCCAGCGAACGCTGCGGCGCGTATCGGGTTTGGCGGTCACGGCGGCGACCTTGTTGCCGGTGACCTCGAGCGTGAGGAGCACGCGGCGGTGCCAGTCGTTGGGGCCCTGGATCGCCTTGCCGATATGGAGCGGGATGGTGAGCTTGCCGGACGGGTCGGCGCGGCGGAGCATCCTGCCGCCGAGCGGACCGGGTGACTCAGTGGACTTGGTGACGCCCTGGCGGCATTTGAACCTGCCTGCCGGATGCGGCGGAGGCCCGCCGCTCTCCAGGGGGATGGCCGGCATGCGGATGTCGTACTCGTAGAGCACGTTGTCGATCCTGGCCCGGGCCGTCCCCGCAAGACCGTTGTTCCCGGCTCGGAGATCCGAAGCATCGGCCCAGTGGGCCACGTCCGTTTGCGGCGGGGCGATGGCCCATGCCTGGCGGAATCGACCGCCCCTCCCGCAAAGATGCAGAGTGAGGGCGCTGCCGTCCATCAGCGCATTGTCGAGCTGGAGGACGTATTTGCCGTCACCCGGCCGCGGCTTGACGACCCGCCGCTCCGTGATGACCTTTGGCGTGCCCGCGCATCCGGCAAGAAGGAGGCAGAGCGTGAATAGTGAATAGCTCGCCTGCAGCGCTGTGCGCAGCACTGCGGGCAGGTGAATGGCGAATGGCGAGGCTGTGCTTCTTCCCGGAGACCGGACACCGAACACCGAACACCTCCCTTCCGCTACCCCTTGAATATCACGAACTTCCTTACCGCGTAGTTGATGAGCACTGCGCTGACGATGTTCGCCGCGAATGCGTAGGTGGTGCGCATGCCGAACTTCTTGATAAGGAATCCCATCAGCGCGGTTCCGATGGCCACGCTGATGGCCGAGACGGCGTAGAACATGCCGATTTCGACGATCCAGCCGTGGCGTCCCCGCTCGAAGACCCAGAAGATATTGATCAGGTATGCCACGAGATTGGAGAAGAGAAAGGCGGTGACATTGTCGATCATGGAGTTCCTCGAGCGCGTCCGGTCGTCCATCTCCGGAACGTCCCAGTGCAGGTACTCCACTGCCAGGTCGTTCTCCTGCAGTGCGGGAAACGCCTTCCAGGCGAGGATATGAAAGATCAGGATGTGCGTGGCCGTGGCGATGCCGCCCGCGATGCCGTACTTGATGAACTGCACCAACGGCCCCGCCTCACGTCCCATGAACTGTTCGATGATTCCCATCATTTATGCCGTGCTCTTTGGCGAAGCCCTCGATCGATTCGTGGATGACGTCACCGTCCTCCAACCGGATCACGAAGACTCTACCCCTCTCTGCCTCGGAATACTTCATGGTTGATCATCCGGCGTTCCGCACGCCTCTTCGTACATTGCCAGGACGTTTTCCTCGGGGACTTCGGGACCGATGGAGGAGGACGGGGCGAGGATGAAACGGCCGCGGCCGGCGGCCACGTCGAGGCAGCGTCGGACGTCCGCGCGGACGTCGTCGGTGCTGCCGTTCGGGAGCACCCAGGCGGTGGCCACGCTGCCGAAAAGGATCAGCGGATCGCCGTTGAGGTTCGTTTTCTTTGCCAGCTCGTGGAGCTGGATGCCGTCGTCTGTCTCGTAGAAGCCCTGGAACCCGTCGAGGCCCAGCTCGATAAGCCGGTCGATGATCTGTATGTAGTTCGCGTCGGCGTGCCACACAACTTGCATGCCGGCCGCCTTCAGCGGTTCGATCGCCCTGGCGACCTGGGGGAAGTAGAGCTGTTCCAGCAGGGCGGGGGAGAGTACGGGCGCGCGTGCATCGCAGATGTCCTGGCCGGTCCAGACAATGCGGGGCAGGTCGTGATCGACGATGGCGGCCGCGACGGCCTCGAAGCGGATCCTCGCGGCTTCGCCCCAGCTTTCGAAGAGTGGTTTCATATCTTCGGTGTACAGCGCGCAGGCCATGAGGAACGATTCGTAGCTGAAGTGCCCATCGGAAGTGGGGAACCACGGAGCGTAGCCCAGGCAGTGAGGGATCAGGAGCATATCCGGGCATTCCTCCTGGCAGTCCCGGCTACAGGAGACGTATTCGTCGTAGGCGTCCTGGTAGCTGAAGCTGTCGCGCACCTCGGCGGGGGTTGGCGCGTTCCGTGCGTGTTCGGCCATCGCTTCGGGCGTGGTGATGACGGTTTCCACGTCGTGCCGCGAGAAGTCCGTCGGATTGCCGTCGGCGTCGAGAGTCACTTCCTCCGGACGTTTCGGCATCACGGGGCCGAGAATGGCATCGCAGCCCAGGCGGCGGAACCCCTCGAACAGTATTCGGCGCGGCGCCTCCCAGAAGTCGTGCTCACCGGCGATTCTCGCGAGTAACTCCGGGTTCTGGAGCAGGCCGCCCGCGACCGGTGTCCGGTCAACCGGCTTCCCCTCCAGCGCCGTCAGCGTTCTTTCCCGCCCAGTCATGACCGGAAACCTACCCGAAACCCGCTACGAATGTCACTAGCCGTCTTCAAGAGACCAAGAACCTAACAAACGAATCAAGTTTTGTGAAGAGTAGAGAGTATTCAGTATCCAGTATCCAGCAACCAGCAACCAGCAACCAGCAACCAGCATCGCTGCGCCGCCAGCCACACTCGTCGGTTTGGGGCTAGCGAGACCCCATGCGAAAAGGGTTCGGCGGAATGTCAGACAGATTAACGTATGTTAGGTTGTTGCCGACAGAAGCAGGCGTCAGCTGAGGATACTGAGGCGAGGCGACCGTAGAGTGTCATTTTC